>ENA-ORTV01003751-ORTV01003751.1-human-gut-metagenome-genome-assembly--contig:-NODE-3751-length-12295-cov-1.988317_pt1 | contig 12295 bp, 9 predicted proteins | sample MGYA00241915_ERZ509194 | MGnify/ENA primary metagenome ERZ509194 (study PRJEB26280, sample SAMEA2338810) | human gut metagenome | biome: human gut; feature: human-associated habitat; material: faeces... | reverse complement strand
ACTTCACCAAGTCCGATTATGACAACGCCAGCAAAACGGTCAAAACGTCCGAAGCCCCTTCCAGGATGCGGACCGTTTCTTGGGATCAAAGCAATACGTTTGCCCTTGGCGACATGCATTTGTTTACGGTCGGGGTCGCTGGCTCTTGGGGAAAATTCGATTCGGAGTCCAACTACTTCACTTCGACCCGCTATACTCAGAAGGGCGGCAAGGAGTTGAACCTGAGTGGCTATCTTCAGGATGAAATATCGATTTGGGACGGCAAGCTGACCGTCGTACCCGGCGTTCGTTACGACTACTGGCGGAGCAAGGGATACCTTCAAGACACCAATGACAGGGTGAATCCCGACAAACAGGATTTCGCTTCGGCCAGCAACGTGCGTTTTTCTCCCAAGCTCGGCGTACGCGTGGACCCATGGGATAACCTTGTGGTGTTCCGGTCCAACTACGGTGAGGCGTTCCGCGCGCCGACGCTCAACGATCTTTTTGGCGGTTCCATCATCGGTTCGAGCCGCTATAAGAGCAACCCTAACCTGAAACCCGAACTGTCCAAGACGTGGGATGTCGGTGTGGACGTCAACCCCACGGACAGGCTGACCCTGAATGTGACCGGCTACAAGACTTGGGCCGAGGATTACATCGCCAACATCCCGAAGGGAAAGGAAGACGGCTACAACATCAAGATAAAGGAAAACATCGACAAGGTGACCATCACCGGCATCGAAGCCAACATCCACTACCAATACAACGAGTATTTGAAGCTTTTTGCCGAAGGGACCGCGCTGCGCCCGGAAATCCGCTCCGGAGCCAATCAGGGGAATCATCTGCACAATGTTCCCACGCGCAAGGCGAGCCTTGGGTTTACGTTCTCACATCCCGACTGGTTTACGTTGCAGGCCAGCGCCACATGGTTGGGCCGCATCTGGCAGGATCAGACGGACAACGGTGATATCGCCGAGGGCAACTTCTGGCTGGGCGAGTTCAAGCTGTCCAAGCGGTTTGATTACGAACGATACTGGCTGGAACCTTTCATCGAAATGCAAGGTATCACCACGAAGGATGAAATCCGCTATACGAACGGTTCCCGCGTTCCGATCAATATGTTTTTCGTTGGTCTGGAGGCCGGGTTCTAAAAATTGTAATGGGTCTCCCTCCATTACATGACAGGGAAGGGGATGCGAGTGTTGCCGCGCCCCTTCCCGTATCCTTTTCAGGAGGAATGCATGTCCGTTGTCTGTGTCGCTTGGTCCAGCCATGTGGGCGCATTGATGTCCGCAGCCTCTCGCCCTGGGATGCCCTCGGTGCGCGTCCTGTCTTCCCGTATGCTGGAGGAGCCGGACGGCGTGGAGCGCTGCCTTGAAACCATGTGTTCCGCCACAGCGCTTTTCGTGTTTCGGACAACGGACGCGCTGTGGGATCAGCTTGATGAAGGCATCCGCCTGATAGGGAAGACGGTACCGGTGGTCTGCGTCAGTTACGATCCGGCTGCGTGGGCGTTGTCCTCGGTACCCGTCGAAACGGCACAGACGGCTTATCGCTATCTGACCTATGGCGGCGCGGAGAATCTCGGCAATCTGTTCCGTTTTCTGGACGCATTGCCGAATGCCGCGGCGGTTCCGGAACCGGTTCCCGTTCCTTGGGAAGGGCTTTGGCATCCCGATGCGCCGGTCCGCGCCTTTGCCACAGTGCGGGGCTATCTGGAGTGGTATGCGGGGTATGCGTGTGAACGCGGCCTGAGCTTGGATCCGGAACGGACGGTCGGATTGCTGTTCGGTCGGCATTACTGGGTCAACGACATGCCCGACGTGGAAGCGGCACTTGTCCATGCTCTCGAAGCGAAAGGCTTGGGCGTGTTTCCGGCCTTTACGAATACGCTGCGGGACAAGGCGACGGGCAACAAGGGGGCGACGATCTGGTCACGTGAGGTCTTTCTTGGGGAGAGCGGGAGCCGGATCGGGGCCCTCGTCAAGTTTTTGCCGTACTTCACCAATAACGGTGGGAATATGCCCGCGTTTGTCGGAGACGATTCCCCGGCGCGGGAAAGCGTGCGCGTTTTCCGTGAACTCGGCGTGCCTATCTTCCAGCCCGTTTTCGCTTCCTCAAAAACACTTGAGGAATGGGAAACCGATCCGCAGGGTCTGAACAGCGAAGTGTCGTGGGCCGTCGCCATGCCCGAATTTGAAGGAGCCATTGAGCCGTTTTTCCTCGGTGGCGGCACCTTGTCACAGTCCGGCGTGGGCGGAACCGAAATCGAGCGCCGTACGCCCCATCCCGAACGGGTGGAGCGTTTCGCCTCCCGCATCGCCCGCTGGCTGCGTCTCAGAAATAAGCCCGTGGCGGAACGTCGGGTCGCCTTTCTTTTGAACAGTGATCCCTGCGCGTCCGTGGAGGCATCCGTAGGCGGAGCCGCCAAGCTGGATTCTCTGGAGTCGGTGAGCCGTATCCTTCGGGCCATGCGGCAGGCCGGATATGCCGTGGATGTCCCCGAGTCCGGTGCGGCGCTCATCGAAACCATCATGGAGCGCAAGGCGATTTCCGAATTCCGTTGGACGACGGTGCAGGAAATTGAGGCCAAGGGCGGGGTACTCGCCCATGTGGATCTCGCAACCTATCGGCGATGGTTCGATGCCTACCCGGAAAACGTCAGGCAAAAGGTTGCGGAGGCATGGGGCAATCCGCCGGGGGAACCGATGAACGGTGTCCCCGCCGCAATGGTGCTCAACGGGGGTATCCTCGTTACTGGCGTCCGATGGGGCAATGCCGTGGTTTGCATCCAGCCCAAGCGCGGATGCGCCGGCTCCCGGTGTGACGGGCAGGTCTGCAAAATATTGCATGATCCCTCCGTGCCGCCTCCACATCAATATATAGCGACCTACCGCTGGCTTCAGGACGGTTTCGGGGCGGATGTCGTGGTGCATGTGGGAACGCACGGCAACCTTGAATTTCTGCCCGGGAAGATCGTCGGCCTGTCCGGTGCCTGTTTCCCCGATCTTGCGCTGCATGAAGTTCCGCACGTCTATATCTACAACTCCGACAATCCTCCGGAAGGTGTTATCGCCAAGCGGCGGAGCTATGCGGAACTAGTCGATCACATGCAGACGGTTATGGTGCAGAGCGGCCTCTACGAAGCACTGGAAGAGCTGGATCGCCTGCTTGGGGAATGGGAACAGGCTCGCGCCGGGAATCCCAACCGGGCGCACCAGCTGGAACACCTGATCCGGGAAGGCATCGCTGCCGCCAATCTGGAATCGCAAGTCTCTCCTGAAACGTCCCCCGACTTCGCCACCCTTGCCTCCCGTATCCATGCGGCTCTCGGCCTTCTCCGCAATACGCATATGGAAGACGGTATGCACGTTTTTGGGGAAACGCCGCAGGGGAACCGGCGGGCGCAGTTTATCGCGTCCATTGTCCGGTACGATGCGGGACAGGCCGACTCGTTGCGGAAAAGGTTGTGCACAGCCCAAGGGTTCGAGCTTGAAACACTACTTGCTGAACCGGGAAGAGTGGACAAACGCCTTGGGCAGAGCCATGCCAGCCTGTTGGAAAAGGTGGAAAAACAGCTTGTTGCCGTATGTGAAATACTGATGGAGGGTACGGATCCGGAGGCTCTCCCCGCATGTATCCGCTCCCTGCTGGGGGATGCGTGCCTCGTGCCGGACGCGCTGGGGGGCCTTGTTTCGGTGGGGCGGAGGATTCTCGGCATCATCGAACGGATGGAGGCCACGGACGAGACGGGTTCTTTGCTGAGCGCCTTCACGGGCAACTATGTGTTGCCGGGGCCTTCCGGCATCATTACGCGGGGGCGTGAAGACATTTTGCCGACTGGCCGGAATTTCTACACGCTTGATCCCCGACGCCTGCCTACCCGTGCGGCGTGGCGCGTAGGGCAGAACCTCGCCCGCGCGCTTATCGCCAAACATCTGGAGGAAGAGGGGCGCTACCCCGAGAACGTCGCCATGTTCTGGATGTGCAACGACATGATGTGGGCCGACGGCGAGGGGATGGGGCAGCTCCTCTACCTTCTCGGAGTGGTTCCGCGTTGGTTGGGCAACGGGATGGTGGAAGGGTTCGACGTCATCCCGCTGGAAGAGCTGGGCCGCCCGCGTATTGACGTGACCGTCCGCGTATCGGGTCTGCTTCGGGACAGTTTCCCTGCGGCTATGCACATGCTGGATGCGGCGGTACAGGCCGTCGCCGCGCTGGATGAACCTCTGGAAAGCAACTTTGTCCGCAAACATACGCAGGAACGTCTGGCGGCTATCGAAGCTGATGATCCCGATGCGTGGCGGTCCGCGACCTTCCGGCTTTTTTCTTCGGAGCCGGGAACCTATCAGGCCGGGGTCAATCTCGCCGTCTACGCGTCCGCATGGCAGACGGAGGCCGATCTCGCGGATATTTTTCTCCATTGGAACGGGTACGCCTACGGCAAGGACGCGTTCGGGGTCAAACGCCCGAGGGCGCTGGAGGCCAGCCTCTCCACAGTAGATGTTACCTACAACAAGGTGGTCAGCGACGAGCACGATCTGTTCAACTGCTGCGGCTACTATGGGACGCACGGCGGCATGACGGCCGCGGCGTCGCACTTCCGGGGAGGGCAGGTTAAAACCTATTACGGCGACACGCGCGAACCCGAACAGGTGCAGGTACGCGATCTGACTGATGAGGTGCGCCGCGTCGTGCGGACCCGTTTGCTCAATCCCAAATGGATAGAGGGCATGAAGCGGCACGGATACAAGGGCGCGGGCGATATTTCCAAGCGTACCGGGCGGGTGTACGGGTGGGAAGCCACCACGCAGGCCGTCGATGACTGGATTTTCGACGATATCGCCAAAACCTTTGTGCTGGATCCCGAAACCCGGGCTTTTTTTGATGAAAACAATCCGTGGGCACTGGAAGAAATCGCCCGTCGGCTGCTTGAGGCCGAAGCCCGGCATTTATGGAAAGCCGATCCTGATGTGCTCGCCGAACTGCGCGAGGCCTACATGGATATAGAGGGAACTCTGGAAGACCGCACGGAGGCGTTCGGTGGGGAATTTCAGGGAGGCTCCATCGACATCGTCACGTCCGACGATGTGGCGGAATGGAAACGGGCGCTGGAAGTCGTGCGCGGAAACAACCAGTAAGATCGAAGGAGAAGCTATGAAGACACTTCGCCAGCGTTACCCCTTTTCCGCTATTGTCGGGCAGGAGGAGCTGAAACAGGCCCTGTTGCTGAATCTGATCTATCCCGGCATCGGCGGGGTACTTATCCGAGGCGAAAAAGGGACCGCCAAGTCCACGGCTGTGCGGGCTCTGGAAGCGATTCTCCCGGAAATCGACGTGGTGGATGGGTGTCCCTGCGGATGCGACCCCCACGGCGACGCGTTGTGCCCGTGGTGTCTGGAGCAGGAAGCCCTTGAATCCGTTTCGCGTCAGGTTCGTGTGGTCGACTTGCCGGTCGGTTCCACGGAAGATCGCGTCGTCGGTTCACTGGATATGGAAACGGCCCTCCGTGAAGGCAGACGGCGTTTCGAACCGGGGATCCTTGCGGATGCCAACCGGGGTATCCTGTATGTGGACGAAATCAACCTGCTGGATGACCATCTTGTGGACGTATTGCTGGATGCGGCGGCAATGGGCGTAAACACGGTCGAGCGTGAAGGCGTTTCTTGGTCGCATCCTTCCCGTTTTGTACTTGTTGGAACGATGAACCCGGAAGAAGGGGAACTCCGCCCGCAGCTTCTCGACAGGTTCGGTCTGTGCGTGGAGGTCAGGGGCATGGCGGAACCGGAAGCGCGGCTTCAGGTGATGACGCGCCGTGCGGCCTTTGAAGATGATCCGGTGGGCTTCCGTGCCGCATGGCAGGAACGGGAAAACGAGATAGCCGAACGGATTGTCGCCGCCAGACGGAAACTCGGGAGCGTCGCTGTTCCGGAAGATGTCATGCGCGCCATTGTCGAACTTGCTATTGAAACGGAAGTGGACGGGCACAGAGCGGATATCGTCATGCTGAAAACCGTCAAGGCCATCGCCGCATGGCGTGGGGATGGCAAGGCCGCCAGAGAAGATGTCATGCAGGCGGCCCGGCTGGTTCTGCCGCACAGGATGAGGAGAAAGCCTTTTCAGAATGTCGGGTCCGCGAAGGCGGTGCGGTGATGTCCGGCAAATGGCGGGTGTTTCCTTTCACCGCCCTTGTAGGGCAGGAAAAGATCAAGCGCGCCTTGCTCGCCAATGCCGTTTTGCCGAGCATTGGCGGCGTGTTGCTGCGGGGTGAAAAAGGAACGGCGAAATCCACGGCTGTGCGCGGTCTGGCTTCGCTTCTGCCACAATCTCAAGCTGTTGCGGGCTGCCCGTGGCACTGTGATCCGCTTGCCCCGGAAGAATGGCTTTGCCCCTCCTGCGCGGGGAAACAACGAAAGGGGGCGCTGCCATCAGTGGCCTTTGCGCCCCAGCTGGCGGATGTTCCCTTGTCCGCCAGCGAAGACAGGGTAGCCGGAAGCCTGGACATGGAAGCGGCGTTCCGCGAGGGTGTGCGTGTCCTTCAGCCCGGACTGCTCGCAGCCGCGCACCGTGGCATTTTGTATATAGATGAAGTCAATCTGCTTCCTGATCATGTGGCGGACATCATCCTCGAAGCCTGCTCCGAGGGCGTGAACCGGATCCGGCGGGAAGGCATCTCCGCAGAACATCCTTCGCGTTTCGTGCTTGTCGGTACGATGAACCCGGAAGAGGGAGAGCTTCGGCCCCAGCTTCTGGATCGCTTCGGGCTGGCGGTTTCGGTATCCGCGCCCGGCGATGTAGGAGAGCGGCTGGAGGTCTTGCGGCTCCGCGAGCGGTTTGACGCTGATCCGCAAGGATTTCTCCTTCAATACGCGGAACGGGAGGCCGCGCTTGCCGTCCGCATCCGGGAGGCGCAGCGGCTCGTCGCGCAAGTCCGTATCCCCAGGCTTTTGCTGAAACGGATGGCGGAGCTTGCCGCTGAAGCGCATTGCGCCGGGCATCGTGGTGAGCTGGCCCTGGAGCGGACGGCCCGCGCATTCGCGGCACTGGCCGGGAGGCTGGATGTTCGGGGAGAAGACGTGTTGGAGGCGGCGGAGTTGGCGCTGGCGCACCGGCGCCGTATAACGACCCCGCCCCCGCAGGAACAGAAGGAGCAAGAGCGGAGCGAACGTTCCCCCTCGCAAGAACAGGAGCAGTCCAGACGCGAGACGGATGGAGACGAACAAAGAGAGCACTCCCATTCACAGGAGCAGCCTTTTGATACAATTCCGCAGTTGCCCCCCCAGGACAACAAAGCAGGATCAGCCGGGCTGGGAGATGTGGAGCAGGTCTTTGCCATTGGAGAATCATTTACGATCAAGCCTATCCGGCTGAGAAAAGATCGGGTGCAACGCAAAGGAACAGGACGGCGCTCCCGTACGGCCACGCTGCAAAAGGCAGGGAGGACTGTAGGAAGCCTTCCACTCGTGGGGAGTGAAATGAAGTATGCCGATATCGCGTGGGATGCGACGCTTCGAGCCGCAGCCTTGCGCCACCGCGTCGGCGAGGGAGGGTGGACCCGCCCCGTCATTACCCTTGCAGATATCCGTACCAGACGCCGCGAAAAGAAAATCGGCAACCTGATCGTCTTTTCCGTGGATGCTTCCGGCTCAATGGGGGCGGCCAGACGTATGGAGGAAGCCAAGGGTGCCGTGCTGTCTCTTCTTATGGACGCCTACCAGAAGCGGGATAAAGTGGCTTTTATCGCTTTTCGCGGCCAACAGGCCGAAGTCCTGTTGGAACCCACGGGGAGTGTGGAGCAGGCCTACCGGAGGCTGGAGGAGCTGCCCACGGGGGGGAGGACTCCCCTTGCGTCGGGACTTGAGGAAAGCCATCGCATCATCAGGAACCAGCTTCGGAAAGATCCCGATACCAGACCTATTCTGCTTGTCCTTTCCGATGGAAGAGCGAACGCCGCACCGGACGGGATGAAACCCATGCCCGCTGCGCTGGAGGCCGCCCGGCGTATTGCCGCCGATGGCCGCACTCATTCCTTGGTAATCGATGTGGAGCGGCAAGGCCTCGTCCAGTTTGCAATGGCAAAGACGCTTTCTGAAGGCTTGGAAGCCGAATATATGCACCTTGAAGAACTCGAGGCGGATACGCTGGTGCGTACGCTCAAGGATATATTGTGAACCGCATTCTGGGATGGTTCGCCGTTCTTGTTTTGGCGATGTGTTCGGCGACTTGGGCACAAGGTCCGGAAACCGTCGTTACGGATTCCTTGGGAAGAAGCGTCCATATTCCCGTTCCGGTTCGCAGAGTCGTGTCGCTCTCCGCTTCCGGCGTCGAATGTATCCGGATTATGGAGAGAATAGACACGCTCGTCGGAATCACGGAGCACACGAAGACCCGAAAGGCACAGTTTCCCGAAGTGGCGAGACTGCCAAGCGTAGGGTGCGGCTTCATGCCGAATTTCGAAGTGATCGCGGAACTTCGCCCGGACGTTATCCTTGCATGGAAAACTAACCCAGGCCCGGAACTGGAACGGCAGTTGGAACCTTTGGGGATCGCCGTACTGCGGCTTGATCTGACGGAGCCCGGAAAATTGCCTGAAGAGATGTGGACGCTCGCATCGATTTTGGGCCCGGAAGCGCAAAAGCGCACGGAAGCCTATTGGGAATGGGTGGCACGCTGGACGGAGCAGATACAAAAAAGCATAGCCGGTCAGCCAAAGCCAACTGCGCTGGCGGAGCATTTCACGCCCTTGAGAATAGCGGGGCCGGGCTCAGGCCTGTATGATCTGACGCAGATGGCGGGGGCAAACAACCTTGCCGATGATATTGGCATACGCTCCATGCAGGTGGATTCCGAATGGGTTCTTGAAAGGAATCCGCAGTTTTTTGTGAAGAGCATTCTCCTGGGCAAACGGAATGCCGAAGAGGACACCCGGAGAACCGATGAATGCTTGCGCAGTGTCTTGGAACGGGACAACTGGCAGCTGCTCGATGCCGTCAAAGAGAATCGCGTGTATATCCTCGATTCGGATATCGCAAGCGGGCCTCGTTATCTTGTCGGCCTCGCCGAGCTTGCAGCATGGTTGTATCCCGATGCCTCCGTCCCTTCTGGCAAGCGGATTCATGAGGAATGGGCCAATGCGGCATGGATGCCCATGTATAAGAAAGATGATGGTGGGCAAGGTTGATAGCAGTTTATTTGTGTGAACTGTTTTGTTTTATTATGTTTTTAAAGGTCCGATCATCACTGGCGCAGTACTAGAAAAGAGCGCTGAAAGCACGAAAGCCATAGACAGCTGAACGGATAGGAGACGGTCACGTGCAGTATCAGGTTTCCTTTTGTGTCCATATGACATCTTATATTCGGCGGTATCATTTGGTACACCACGTTTAATATGTAATAGCTTATATAAAAACTTGAATTGAGGAGTAAACTATTATAGTGATGGACCACATGCAGGAGGACGGGTATGTGGAAACATTTTTTGTGTATTATGAGCATGTTGCTCACTTTGACCGCTTGGGGATGCAGCCTTGCGCCTCAACCCGTCGCCCGGCCTGTAACAGGGCAACAAACCCTTGAGGCCGTCGATCACTGGCGCATCCTTGCCCAGCAAATCGTTAAAGAGATGCAGCTCACCACTGGAAGTTCCGTCTATGTCTCAGAACAGGATCGTTCTCCTTTCGGACGAGCCTTTACGACACTTCTCCGGCATGAGGTAGCTGCTTCCGGGGCGCGGCTCAGCGGAGCCCGTGAAGGCTCCCTCTGCATTGATTGGGGTGTTCAGATCATTAAGTATAGTGAACCCCGGCAGACCATTCATGTTTACCCGGGGACCATCGCCGCGATTACGGGAGGCGGAATCGGCGCTGGCTACATTATCAAGAACCGGCCGAGTTCATGGCCGGTTGTTGGTGCCGCGGGAGCCGGGCTTTTAGGTGAGGCGGCGAATTTACTGGATATGGCCACTCCAAAGTACCCTATTGATACCGAAGTCCTCATAAATATTACAGGGTCAGTGGATGGGGCCGTAACCTACGATTATTCAGGTCTTTTCTACATGCGTGCGAAGGATTCCGACCAATATTGGGAACGTCCGCCATATAGAGGAAAGGAGCAGCCCATGCAGGCCAAAACATACAGAAGCGTAGGGAATTAGCATGAATACTGCAAAGAGCTGTGTGTTTGGGCTTGCACTTTTTTGTTTATGTGGTTGTACGGACAGCCACTATGAGATGAAGCAGGTTCCTCCGCAGCTTTCCCAAGCGGAGATGTCGAGGACGGATATCGTAAAGGTCGGATACGAGCTTGCGGACGGCCTCATCAAAAATCTACATGCTCCCCTCAATGAAGGGGAGACGGTCATTGTTGCCAGTTTCGCGGATGTGGACAATTTGACCCAGTCTTCGACGGTGGGAAGGCTGCTTGGGGACATCGTGGGGTCACGCCTTTCACAGCAGGGATTTACCGTTGTCGATATACGTACTCGGCAAAACTCTATTTTTATTCAAGAGCAGGGTGGGGAGTTCGTACTCAGCCGAGATGTGAGAGCGTTGAGCAAAGCCAATAACGCCGCTTGCGTGGTAGCTGGTACCTTTGGGCGCCTCGGCAAGTCCACAGTTGTCTCCGTGCGCATGATCCGTGCCTCCGATAATGTTATTTTGTCCTCCGCTGATGGTGTGTTGGTTCGCGGACGATAATCCGCAAGAGCAGAGGGTGAGTACTTGAGCTGAACGCGCGGGACTGGAAACGGCGGAATGAGAACGTTGCACGAATGCCGGGAACTGGAGTGGTTAACGGTATTTAATCTATTGAAGTCACACGAGTTTCTTTTGAGGCTTTCGTTAATATGGCTTTCTCAAAACGGTTTATCCCTCTGTTCCTTAGATTGAGCGTTGGGAACAGGCTTAAAACAAAGACCCGGCCAATGACCGGGTCTTTGTCTCTATTCTCCTGAGAGGGAAGGCAGAGTTTCCTTATGCGGCGGCGGTGCGTGGGAAGACAATGCGGTAGCCAGCCCACACGGCGCAGATGCATATTACGGCATTGAGGAGAATGTTCAGACCTGCGAGCATGAGATCGCCGGTATGGTAGAGGTTAAACGTATCGAGCGAGAAGGTGGAGAAGGTGGTGAAACCGCCGAGGAAGCCGGTTCCAAGCAGGCTGTATCCCACCGTGAACGGTTTTCCGCTGCGTTTCATGGCTCCTTGCAGCAGGCCCATGAGAAAACCGCCGAGCACGTTGATGCAGAGGATGCCGAGAGGGAAGGCCATGGTCAGGCCGCTCATGATCGCGGCATTCAGCTTGAAGCGGCAGACCGCCCCCGCCGCGCCGCCGCACAGGACAGCAATGGTGTTTTCGATATACGACATGCCTTCCTCCTACTGAAGCATCAGGAAAAAGCCGAAAGCGGTCCCACAGAGGCACAGGACCATATTGACGACGACGTTGGCGATGGCCTTTCCGGGCTGTCCGTCGCGGAAGGCGGCGAACGTATCCATGGAGAATGTGGAAAACGTGGTCAGTGCTCCGAGAAAGCCTTCGCCAATGAAGTCATGCCACGGGATAAAGGGAACGGCATTCATCTTGATTGCCCCTACAAGCAGTCCCATAATAAAAGAACCGAGCACGTTTACAAATAGGGTACCGTAGGGGAACCCCTTGCCGAACCATGCGGCGAACCACGCGGAGATCTGGAAGCGGCAGTAAGCGCCGAGCGCGCCTCCGCCCGCGACCCAAAGTGTTCCGGCCAATTCAGTCATGTTGTTTCCTTTCGAAAAAGGCCGGGTAGCTGGCCCGGCCTTTGAGAGTTACATCTTGTAGGCTTCTTCGCCGTGCAAGGATTCATCAAGCCCCGCCTCTTCCTCTTCCTTGGTGACCCGGATCGGCCCCCACGCGCTGATGACCTTGAAGATGATGATGGTCACAACGAAGGAGTAGACCGCCACGATGATCACGCCGAGGAGCTGCATGAGGAATTGATGGATGCTGGCGTTCCTGTCAGCATCAATTCCGACGATCCACCGTTTTTTTGTGGAGATCTGAATGAGAATTACGAAGCGGTGGTGCGCACGTTCCGTCTGGCCAAGCCGGAACTGCACGCACTTCGAGCGCATCGTCGAACCCGAGGCGTTCCTGCACATACTTGGCGTAGTAGCATACGGAGGAGCCCACGGCGCCGATGATGATCGCGGCCCACGGTTCCACGTACCCGGCGCAGGGGGTAATGGTGGCGAGGCCGGCCACGGCGCCGACGAGCACGCCGGAGAAGGAAGGCTTGCGGTCATAATGCCAGTCGTAAAGCATCCAGACGATCCTG
>ENA-ORTV01003747-ORTV01003747.1-human-gut-metagenome-genome-assembly--contig:-NODE-3747-length-12302-cov-3.917204_pt1 | contig 12302 bp, 7 predicted proteins | sample MGYA00241915_ERZ509194 | MGnify/ENA primary metagenome ERZ509194 (study PRJEB26280, sample SAMEA2338810) | human gut metagenome | biome: human gut; feature: human-associated habitat; material: faeces... | reverse complement strand
CCCCGCCACAGGCTGGAGGAGATGCCGTCGCTCAGCAGCTTCCAGCTGCCGCCGGGCAGGGTGATGACCTGCGCCGTCTCGGTGGGGTTATAGTAGACGCACAGGGCGCTCCATGCTGCGCCGTCGCCCCACTGGGCGGGGAGCCGCCAGCCCACAAGAGGCTGTTCCAGCGAGAAGAACTCGATGGCGGCAGGGCCGGCCTTGTCCAGCGCGCCCAGCCGGGGGAACGCCGCCCGCAGACCAATGAGCCCGCGGTAGTAATCCACAAGGCTGTGGAACTGTTCGGCCCGGTGCCAGTCCAGCCGGTTGAGGGCCGGGCTGGAGTGGTAGCTGTTGCCCTGCCCCTTCTTGGTGCGGGCAAACTCCTCGCCCGCCTGCCAGAAAGGCAGGCCCATGCTGGTCAGGTAGATGCCCGCCGCCAGCCGGTTCTGGGCCAGCGCGGTCTTGTCCACAGCGGCAAACTCCGGGCGGGCGTAGCGCACCATCAGGAGCTTATCCCACAGGGTGAAGTTGTCGTGGGCCGAGACATAGCTGATGATCTGCCCCGGGGCGTGGGGCGGCAGCTTTTCACTGCGGCACCACGCCGCCACCGAAGCACCGATATCCCAGAAACTCCCGGGCTTGCCCTCCACATAGCCCGGCTCCCGGGCATCGAAACAGCCGCCCTTGATGGCATCCCGGGTGTTGTCGCAAAAGATGCCGATGCGCTCGTTCAGCATGTTCAGGTTGTTCTTGTTGGCCTCGTACCGGTGCAGGGCGCTGCAGCCGCCCTGCCACGGCTCACCGTACATCAGGATATCCCGCCCGCCGGGCAGCTTGTCCAGTTCAGCCCGGAGGAGGTTCATGGTCTCCACGTCATACAGACCCATCAGGTCAAACCGGAAGCCGTCGATGTGATATTCCCGTGCCCAGTAGAGCACCGAATCAATGAGATAGCGCCGGGCCATGGGCCGCTCGGAGGCAAACTCGTTGCCGCAGCCGCTGCCGTTGGAGAGGGAGCCGTCGTCGTTCTGGCGGAAGTAGTAGAGGGGCACCGCCCGGTTCAACACATTGTCGGAACGATACATGTGGTTATACACCACGTCCATTACAACGCCGATGCCCGCCGCATGGAGGGCCGCGATCATCTGCTTGCACTCCCGCACCCGCACCTCACCCCGGGTGGGGTCGGTGGAGTAGCTGCCCTCGGGCACATTGAAGTTGGTGGGGTCGTAGCCCCAGTTATACTGCCGGGTCAGGGGGCGGCTCTCATCCACGCTGCCAAAATCGAAGATGGGCATGAGCTGGACATAGCTCACCCCCAGCCGCTTGAGGTAATTCAGGCAGGTAGGATGGATGCCGTCGCTGCTCAGGGTCGTGCCCTGCTGGGTAAAGGCCAGAAATTTGCCCCGCCAGGCTGTGTGCACGCCGCTGGCCGGGTCCTGCGAGAAATCCCGGACGCCGACCTCCCACACGCTGCGGCGGGCCGGCGGGATCACCGGCCGCACATCCCGCTCCCAGCCCTGCGGGTCTACCCGGGCCGGATCAAAGATCATGCTGCGCACCCCGTTCACCCCTGCCGAGCGGGCGTAAGGGTCCGCTGCATTGCAGGTGCCAAACGGGGTGGTAAGGGTGAAATCGTAGTATTTCCCGTGCTGGTCGCCGGGCAGATAGACGCTCCACACACCCTTGTCCTGCTGCTGCAGGGGCAGGGTGCCCACACAGGCCCCGCCGGTGCCCCGGCGGTACAGGTTCACTGCTGCCTGTTTTGCCGTGGGAGCCCACAGGCGCAGGTGCGTCCCGGCGGGGGGATACTCCACCCCCAGCGGGCCGTAGTATTCCGTCTGGCGGGCAAAGGCTTCGCTCTCAAACAGCGTCTTCCATTCAGCAGGTGTTCTTGGCTCCATGGCAATCCATCCTTTCGTTTGACAATAGTGTAACGAACTTTGTCCTTTATTTCAACCCTTTCCTTGCAAAACACTTCCAACTCCACTATACTGAAAGAAAAAACACTGCACGGAGGGAAGTTTTATGGCATACACCGATGATTGGGAAAGTCTGATGAACGGCGTGTTCGGCCCGGGGGGCAGATTCAAGGCCGCCCCCGGCGCTTCTGCACCCAAAACAGGCGGCAGCGCCGCCCTGCCCGACCTGAACGCGGCGCTTCTGGAACAACAGAAACGGCTGGACGAGCTGTTGAAGCAGCAGAACGCCCAGCTCAAAACCCAGAGCGATGCCACCGCCGCCGCGCTGGAAAGCAGCCGCCAGATGCTGCGGGACATGGAGGACGAAGGCCTACTGGCCAGGGGCACCACCGACGTGAAGCCGGAGCACCTGGGCAGCTTTGAAGGCCTTGCCGCCGAGGTCAGACAGACGGTGCTGGGGCAGGATGCTTTTGTGGACAGCGTGGTGCGGGCCATGCGCCGCCCCTTTGTGCTGGGCACCGAAGCCCCCACCGCCCGCAACGTCATCCTGCTCACAGGCGGGGCAGGCACAGGCAGGCATTTTGCACTGGAAGAAACTGCCCGCTGCATGGCGGCCCGGGGCCTTTTGCAGAGCGACAGGATCGCCACGCTGGATCTGGCCCTTTACCCCAATTCCGGAGCCGAGAAGCTCTTCCTGCAGGACCTCTACGCCGCCCTGCACGCGCCCGGGGAGATCCTTGCCTTTGAGCACTATGAGAGCTGCTATCCCGGCTTTCTGAAGACCCTGTCTGATCTGGCCGTCAAGGGTAGCGCCCCCCTGTCCAGCCGGTATCTCGTGAACAAGGAGGGCATCCTTGTGGATGCAGGCACGGCACTTGCCCCGGGAGCCGTCAGCCGCATCGACCCCTGCGGCAAATACCTCATCTTCTACTCCCACAAGGGCCGGGAGGCACTGGCCGACAAATTCGGCGCGGCGCTGGTGTCGGCGCTGGGGGATGTCTGCGAAACGGCCTCCTACACCCGGGAGGACCTGGCCGCCCTTGCCGCACAGCAGCTCAACGCGCTGGCCCAGAAGATCCGCACCCGGCTGGGGCTGACCCTTTCCGCCGGGGCCGACGTGCGGGACTATGTCGCAGCCCAGTGCACCGCGCAGAAGGGTGCCGCCGGGCTGGCCGAATGCTGCGACCGCATCTTCCGTGCCCTGAGTGAATACTGCCTGCGGACCGATGAAACCCTTACCGGCACCGTGACCTTGACCGCCGGGCCGGAAGAGGTGCAGTTCCGTCTGAACGACGGCGCAGACCAGCCCCTGTTCGACCTGCTGCCCGCCGCCTACACCGGCGCGCTGGATGCCATCCGGGCCGAGATCAACGAGCTGGTGGGCCTTGCCCCGGTCAAGGAATATGTGTTCGGTCTGGCCGACAACCTGCAGGTGCAGCAGCGCCGGGCCGCCGCCGGGCTCAAGACTGCCAGCCTGTCCATGCACATGATCTTCACCGGAAACCCCGGCACCGGCAAGACCACTATTGCCCGGCTGGTTGCGAAATACCTGAAAGCCATCGGTGCCCTCAAGGGCGGGCAGCTGGTGGAGGTGACCCGTGCCGACCTGGTGGGCCGCTACACCGGCCACACCGCCCCCCTGACCAACAGCGTCATCGAGAGCGCTCTGGGCGGTGTGCTCTTCATTGACGAGGCATACAGCCTCTACCGCGGCGAGCAGGACAGCTTCGGGCTGGAAGCCATCGACACGCTGGTGAAGGGGATGGAGGATCACCGGGACGAGCTTGTGGTCATTCTGGCCGGGTATACCCGGGAGATGGAGATCTTCCTCACTGCCAACAGCGGCCTTGCCAGCCGTTTCCCCAACAAGATCGAGTTCCCGGACTACACCGCTGAGGAGCTGCTGCAGATCACCCACGTTCAGGCAAAGAACAAGGGGTATCGTCTGGCCGAAAGCTGCACCGAACCCCTGCTGGGCTATTATGCCCGCTGGCAGGCAGCCGATGCCCGCACTGCCGGCAATGGCCGCCTTGCCCGGAACACGCTGGAAAAAGCCATCTTCCACCAGAGCCGCCGCCTTGTCGCCGAGCCCGCCGCCGCGCTGGATCTGATCCTGCCCAGTGATCTGGAATTGAAAGAACCGGAAGAATAAAACGGAGAAAGGAGTTTCTGATGAATACCAAAAACCTGCACCAGATTTTCGCAAACTATATTGACCGTTTTGAAGAGCTGAACGACCCGGAGCACAATGAAACATTCAAATGGTGGGCAGCAAAACAATTCCGGAAGCAAATGGATGCTGCCTTCAAACAGTCTGGACATAATTTTGCAGTAGCCTTAGATCATATCAAGGGTCACAAAAAAGAGGAACGTGTTATAGAAACAATCATTGATGGGAAGATGCAGCCTTTTGACGGATTGGTAAAAATTTCCCAGCAGAACGAAGAAGCAGCTAATTCTGTCAAGCGGCTGTTTCAGGATTTGTTCAAGGATGACTGCGGTGATTTGGAAAAGCGAGAAGAAAAAATCGCAGCATTTCTTGAGGACAGTGAAAAACTACGGCTGAAATATTTTCCGAACTATTACAGCTATAAACAGACGGCTCGTTCCGTTGCCGGATATCTGTTTCTCTATGAACCGGATAAATACTATATGTACAAAGCAAATGAGGCAAAGCTTTTTGCGGATTGCGTGGAGTACTATGGCGATTGGGGCACTGGCGACCAAATTAAACTGAAAGAATATTACCGGATGTGCGATGAACTTGTTGCAGAGATTAAGAACTGCAAAGAATTGATGTCCACGGATAAGAGCCGTTTTGATGGTCATTTCCAGTATATTCGTGATGATCTTGCTAATGATGAAGCAAAACACATACTTGCATATGATATCATCTATTGCACATCTGTGTATAACTTGTACAAAGGACTCACATTCAAAAATATCACATTCAAAGAGAAAAAACTATATCAGGAGCGTTTGAACAAGGCACTGGCACTGCAAGAAGAATATCAGAAAGCGGAAGAAGAGTATACTCTGCTGGATCAGGCAGTACAGCACTATGACGCAGTCTTTGTGCCCGGTACTGCTGTGGCAAATCTCAAGTATGGCCCTGGCAGAATCGTTGCCCGGAGGGATGCGGTTCTTGATGTTCAGTTTGAATCGCAACCGGATTTAATCAAATATGACTTCTGGCAAACTGTTACTGGGCATTATCTTAAATTTGAAGATTCGCTGGACAAAGAAACTGCTCAGCAATATGAGGATATTTTCCGCCGACATGACGGTATCAGCAGTGGACTGGTACGCCTTCAGAAAGAGCTTGAAGGATATCAGGACGTACTGGAATAATTAAAAGCAAGCTATACACAATAAAAGGTGCTGCCCCGTCAGATCAACCTGCGGGGCAGCACCTTTTTGTGTGTATGATTTTTTACTGATTTGCCTTTGCAATTCTGCTGCTCAGGTCAAACAGCCCCTGCCGCACTTCGGGCGGGGCAACCACTTCTATCTTGCCGCCAAAGCCGCAGACCCAGCCATAGAACTGGTCACTGACGCAGATGGGGACATCAAAATGGAAGCAGCCATTCTCCTCGGGCAGGAACATAGGCGTTGCGCCAAAGCGCTCCCGCATGGCACCTTCCAGATCCGCGGTGCACCGCAGGGTAACGCGATGCTCCGGCCCGCCGTACATTCCAAAGTGCTTGCGCAGATAGGCAGGCAGGTCAAGATCCGCAAACTGCTCCTGACCCCGCCGGGGCGCATCCAGCACCCGGACCCCGCTCATCTTGTCCACCCGGTAATGGCGGATGCCCTTTTCATCGGCAAAGGCAATGAGGTAGTAGCACCCGTTCTCCCAGGCCAGCTGCCACGGGCTGACGGTCCTTTTCTCTTTCTCGCGGCTGTCGGCTTTTCTGTAGAGGAACTCCACCATTTTACCGTTGTTGATGGCCTCGTGCAGGGCATCGATGCTGTACAGCAGGCTCTTGCTGTCGGTCTTGGGGCGGCCCTCCACATAGACCTGACGCTGCAGCTGGCTGCCCTCGTAGTTGGAACAGAGCTTTTCCAGTTTGTGGATCAGCCGCCTGCTCGTGGTGCCGGATACCACCCGGCTTGCCTGCACGGCATCCACCAGCAGCTTGAGCTCCGCCAGATCAAAGGTGCGGCTGGCAAGGAAATACCCGCCGCCCCGGCCCCGGCGCAGCTTGATGTCATAGCCCAGCGCACCCAGTGCCTCAATATCGCTGTACACGCTCTTGCGCTCACAGCGGATGCCCTGCGCCTCCAGCAGCTCCACCAGCTGCGGCACGTTCAGCAGGTGGTTTTCATCGGTCTGCTGCTCAAAAATGCGCAATAGCGCCAGCAGCTTGGATTTCTGGCCTTCCTGTTTGGGCATTCGGTACACCTCATTTTTTCGTGTTGTGCCAAACCTCTCAGTCTCGCTTCCAGCTCCCCAGCAGGGGAGCTGGAAAAAACAGCAGTGCTGTGTGCTGAAAAGGTTACGGCGCTTTCTTATCAAACGCCGCGCGGCGCTGGGTGGACAGGCGGAACATCTCCTCCAGCTTTTCCCGGTCATCGGCCACAAGGGCGTTGCGCATCTCGTTCAGCGCCCCGCTGAACTGGTCGATCTCGGAGATGAGGTTTTCCTTGTTCCAGAGGAACAGCTCTGCCCACATCTTATCGTTGATGCGTGCAATGCGGGTCAGGTCCCGGAAAGAATCTCCGGTGTACTCGCACAGTGAGGTATTGTCGTTGGCGCACATCAGGCTGACGGCGATGGCATGGCAGAGCTGGCTGACATAGCCGATCATCCTGTCATGCTCCTGCACGGTCAGGGTGCAGATATGCTTGAAGCCCAGCACCTCGGCCAGCTCCCTGGCCCACTGAATGGCCTCCGGGGTGTTCTTTTCCGTTGGGGTCACAATGAAGTTGGCCGGGGCAAAATTCACCTCGGCGGCGTGCTCCACGCTGGAGGTCTCACGGCCCGCCATGGGGTGGCTGGCAATGAACTCCACGCCCGGCCTGCACATGGCCTGAATGGGCTCCACCAGACCGGTCTTTACGCCCGACACATCGGTAAAGATGCAGCCCTCCTTCAGCAGGTGGCCGTAGGTCCGGAACCACTCGATCAGGGCCGTGGGGTACAAACCGAAGATGATGTGATCGGCCTGACGCACCAGATCCTCAAAATCGTGGGTCTTGCCGCTGGCGATATAGCCGTGGTCGAGGGCATACTGCAGATGGCCCTCGCTGCGGTTGATGCCGTCCACATGGAACCCGGCCCTGCTCAGCTCCAAGGCGTACTTGCCGCCCAGCAGGCCCAGGCCCACAATGAGATAACGCTTTGATTTATCCAACATGTTCCACCTCCGCACCCAAAGGCTTGATGGCTTCCAGAAAATCCGGCCAGCTCTTGGCAATGGCCTCGGCCCCGCTGATGGGCAGGGCCAGCCCGGCGGCCAGCGCCAGCACCGCAAGGCTCATCACCACGCGGTGGTCGTTGTGGCCGGAAAGCGGCCGCTCCGGGGCATGGAGCGCTCCGGCACAGCCATGGATGGTAATGGTGCCGCCCTCGCTCTCCAGCTGCCCGCCGCAGGCCCGCAGCTCGGTCTCCATGGCCTCGATGCGGTCACTCTCCTTGATGCGGAGACGTTCGGCGTTGCGGATGACCGTGGTGCCCTCACACAGCAGGCCCAGCACCATCAGCACGGGGCCCAGGTCGGGGCAGTCGGCAAGGTCGATGTCCGTTCCGTGGAGCGGGGCCTTTTCAAACACCACGCCCTGCCCGGTGCGGGTGAATCTTGCACCGCACCGCCGGAGGATCTCCAGAATGGCGGCATCGCCCTGCAAGGTCTCCTCAGACAGGCCGGTGATGGCCACCCCGCCGGTCACAGCGCCCAGCACGGCAGGAAAAGCCGCCTGGCTGTAATCGCCCTCCACGGTGTAATCACCGGGAAGATAGTGCTGCCCGCCGGGAATTTCCAGCGTGTTCTCATCCAGCCAGCGGCTTTCCACGCCAAAGGCGTGCTGCACCGCGCGGGTCATATCGATGTAGCTCCGGCTCTCCACGGGCGGGATGAGGTGCAGGGTGCTGGTGCCGCCCAGCAGGGGCAGGGCAAACAGCAGCCCGCTGATGAACTGGCTGGACACGTTGCCCGCCAGCTCGTATTCGCCCGGAGTCAGGGCACCTTCCACAGTCAGGCGGTCCGCGCCCTGCTCAAAACGCAGGCCCTGCTGCTGATACAGCGTTTTATAGACCGACTGGGGCCGCTCCATCAGCCGCCCACGGCCCGTAAAAGTCACTTTCTGCCCGGTCAGGCTGGCCAGCGGGATGAGGAAGCGCAGGGTGCTGCCGCTCTCACAGCAGTCCACGGGGGCATCAACCGGCAGAAAGCGGCCCAGCCCCTCCACCACCGCGTCGTTTTCACCGGTGGTGACACGGGCGCACAGTCGGCCCGCCGCGCCCAGCGTGGCGGAGATATCCTTGCTGAAGGCAAGATGATGGAGATGGGAGGTCCCCTTTGCCAGCGCCGCGCAGAGCACCGCCCGGTGAGCCATGCTTTTGCTGGGCGGCGCGGCGATGTTGCCGCCCACCGTCCGGCTTGATTTTATCGTAATGTTCATCGTGTTACTTTACCTGGCTCGCCCTCTCCGTCAGCGCTTTGCGCTGCCACCTCTCCCAAAGGGCGAGGCCTTGGCAGTCCACCGCAAGGTCTGTGGTTTCGCCAGAGGCTCTCCCTTTGGGAGAGCTGGCAAAGCCGTCAGGCTTTGACTGAGAGGGTGAGGCCGTTCATCGTGTTACATATCCCGGCCAATGGCCCATGCGACCTGACGGCACTTTGCCATGGCCTGTGCAAAGGCATCCGGGGTCAGGCACTGTGCGCCATCGCTCCATGCGTGGCGGGGATCATAGTGGACTTCCACCTCCAGACCGTCGGCACCGGCGGCCACAGCGGCGATCATCATCGGCTCAACCAGATTGGCCTTGCCGGTGGCGTGGCTGGGGTCCACGATGATGGGCAGATGGGTCTTTTCGTGAATGATGGGCACAGCGGAGAGGTCGAGGGTGTTGCGGGTGTACTTCTCAAAGGTGCGGATGCCCCGCTCGCAGAGAATGACCTGCTCGTTTCCGCCGGCCATGATATACTCTGCGGACATGATCCACTCCTCGATGGTGTTGCACAGGCCGCGCTTGAGCAGAACAGGCTTGTGCATCTTGCCCACGGCCTTGAGCAGCTGGAAATTCTGCATGTTGCGGGCACCGATCTGCACCACGTCCACATATTCCTCAAACTCGGGGATCCGGTCCTCGCTCATCAGCTCGGACACGATGGGCATTCCGGTGGCCTCCCGGGCCTTGACCATATCGAGGATGCCCTCGGTCTCCAGACCCTGGAAGGAGTAGGGAGAGGTGCGGGGCTTATAAGCGCCGCCGCGGAACAGGCTTGCACCGCCCGCCTTTACGCCGTTGGCAATGCGCAGTGCCTGCTCTTCCCCCTCGATGCTGCAGGGGCCTGCCATCACGGCGATCTTCTCACCCCTGCCGATCTTCACGCCGCCGCAGTCGATGACGGAATCGGCAGGGTGGAACAGGCGGTTGGCCCGCTTATAGGGGGCGGACACGCGGGTAACGTTGTCGATCCAGGGGTTGGCCAGCACGTCGCGCTCATCGATCTTGGTGGTATCGCCCACCAGACCGAACACATTGTAATCCTTGCCGGTGATCAGGGTCACATCCAGGCCCTGCTTCTCGAATTTGTCTACGATCTTTTCCAGCTCTTCCTTGGGGGTGCCTTTTTTGGTCGAAATGATCATCTTGTTTCTTTTCCCTTCTGTTTTGTCTCTATGCTTTCCGTTTTGCTGCACAGCCTGCCCTACTTGCCAAGGGCTCCCCCTTCGGGGGAGCTGGCGAGCGAATGCGAGACTGAGAGGGTTGTTACTGCACCAGGTGCGTCTGCGCGCCGCCATCCAGCCGGAGCAGCTGCACAAGGTAGGCGCAGGCATGGAGATATCCGCTGACCCCCTCGCCTGCAAAGCGGCCCTGACAGCCAAAGGAGACCACGTCCACGCTGCGGAAGGGCTCCTTGCCGCTGGGGTCGGCCAGCATCACTTCCACGGCGGGCACGCCGCACACCTGCAGCGCTTCCAGAATGGCCACGCTGTAATAGGCGTAGCCGCCCGGGTTGAGGATGATGCCATCGGCCCGGCCTGCCGCCGACTGGATCTCATCGATGAGGTCGCCCTCGTGGTTGGACTGAAAAAAGTCCACCTGAACATCCATCTGGGCACAGCCCGCCTCGATATAATCCAGCAGTGTATTGAAATCGATCTGCCCCTCCATGCCCGGCTCCGTGAACTGGGTCAGGTTGAGGTTGGGACCGTTAATGACTAAAAATTTCATCCAGCGCCTCCATTGCCGCCGTCACGGCATCCGCAGGGGTGGTCTTATTGGGGATCACAGCATCCGCTGCCGCCAGATAGAGCGGGCGGCGCTGGGCTTCCATGGTTTTCAGGGCCTCAGGGCTGGTGGAAAGGGGCCTTCCGCCGCCCACCAGCAGATCTTCCAGCGGCCGGTCGATAAAGAGCACGATGCCGTTGGCGTGGAGCGCCCGGAGGTTTGCCGGGTCTTTGACCACGCCGCCGCCGCAGGAGATGACCTGCCGGTTCTCCCGGGCAAAGCGGGCGGTCTGCGCGGCCTCCAGCTTCCGGAAGCCTGCCTCCCCCTCAGCGGCAAAGATGTCCGGGATGCTCCGGCCGTCGGCCTTGACGATCTCCTCGTCCAGATCCACGAACCGCTTGCCCAGCCGTTCCGCCAGAGCGCGGCCCAGGGTGGATTTGCCCGAGGAGGGCATCCCGATGAGGGCAATGTTCAGCTGTTCCCGCCGCAGCTCGCTGGTCACACGGGCGATCTCGGCACCTGCATCCTCAAACTTGCGGTCGAGGAAAAATTCTGCCGCGTACACTGCCTGCGCCACCAGCATTTCCAGGCCGCCGACGGCAATGGGCACCCCCAGCTCCTCGGCCCGGAGGATGAGCTCGGTCTTATCGGGATTATAGATGACATCGATCACTGCTTCCAGCCCGGGCATGGAGGTGATATCCAGCGCACTCACGCCCACATTGGGGTACATGCCCACCGGCGTGGTGTTGATGATGATCTGCGCCCCGGTGGTCAGGGCCTGAGCATAAGTCAGCTCTCCCTTTTCGGGGTCGGGATGGCGGCTGACGGTATAGATCTGTTTCGCGCCCCGGTCATGGGCCACGGCCCAGGTGGTGTTGTGGGTGCCGCCGGTGCCCAGAATGAGCACAGTCCTGTCCTTGAACTCCACCCCATGTGCATCGCACAGGTAGGAGAATCCGGGGTAATCGGTGTTGTAGCCGTAGAGCAGGCCGTTCCTGTTGACGATGGTGTTCACGGCGTTGATGGCCTTGGCGTGGGGGTCGATGTAGGAGCAGTACTCCATGACCACCAGCTTATAGGGGATGGTGACATTGATGGCCCTGAACTGCCGCCGGGTCATAAAAGCCCGGACTTCCGCTTCCGTGGGCAGGGGGCACAGGTCGTACCGGTAGCCGCAGAGCATCTCGTGGATGACCTTGGAGTAGGAGTGGCCCAGCCGCCCGCCGATGAGTCCGTATTCCATTTACAGCACCTCCTTGCGGTAGCCGGTGGGGTCCTCCATCCAGGCCATGCCGTATTTTGCGGTGAGCAGGTCGCCCACGGCCAGCGCGGCGGCGCAGGTCTGCACAATGGCGGCCCGGGGCACGATGCAGGGGTCGTGGCGGCCCTGAATGGACAGCTCCGCGTCCTTCTTTGCCATATAGTCCACCGTGTCCTGCGTTTTGTAGATGCTGGGGGTGGGCTTGACCGCCGTGCGGAACACCACGGGCATCCCGTTGGAAATGCCGCCGTTCAGGCCCGCATTGTGGTTGGTGGCGGTGACGATGCGCTCTCCCTGCATCCGGAAGGCATCGTTGGCCTCCGAGCCCTTCTGGTCCGCAAAGCCGAAGCCGGAGCCGAACTCGATGCCCTTGACCGCCGGGATGGAGAAGGCCAGGTGAGCGAGTTTGCTCTCCACGCTGTCGAAATAGGGTTCGCCCACGCCTGCGGGCAGGCCCAGAATGGCGGTCTCCAGCACGCCGCCCACACTGTCGCCCTCGGCACCGGCGGCACGGATGGCGGCTTTCATGGGTTCCTCCACACTGCCGTCCAGCAGGGCAAAGCCCTCGGACTTGTTCAGCAGTGCCTCGGCCTGCGCCGCCAGCGCGGCGGGATCATCCAGCGCAAAGGGGGCATCGCTGATCCCGGCACACCGCCCGATGTGCGTCACGATCTCGATCCCGGCCCGGTTCAGGGCTCCCAGCACCAAAGCGCCGCCCGCCACCAGCGCGGCGGTG
>ENA-ORTV01003742-ORTV01003742.1-human-gut-metagenome-genome-assembly--contig:-NODE-3742-length-12315-cov-2.438499_pt1 | contig 12315 bp, 11 predicted proteins | sample MGYA00241915_ERZ509194 | MGnify/ENA primary metagenome ERZ509194 (study PRJEB26280, sample SAMEA2338810) | human gut metagenome | biome: human gut; feature: human-associated habitat; material: faeces... | reverse complement strand
CGGGGTATGGCTCGTCGATTGCTTTGAATCGGCAAATGACGACTGATTTGCTCGGATTTTCAAGTTTGGCTTATAACGTGGTTTACGCCCAAATGCAAAGAGGAAAGATGGAAAAGAACGTGTTATTCGGGTTGGCTGCCGTGGCGACGACTTTGGGACGTTTGGCTGCTGATGTTTGTCTTTTTGCTTGTAATAATTTCGGGTTTGTACATTTGCCGGATAAGTACACAACAGGGTCCAGTATCATGCCGCACAAGAAGAACCCGGATATATTCGAGTTAATCCGAGCGAAATGTAATCACTTGCAGTCGCTCCCCATGCAAATGGCTATGATCTGTACAAACCTGACTTCCGGGTATTTTCGGGATATGCAATTGACCAAGGAGTTATTTTTACCCGCTTTTCAAGAGTTGAACGATTCCCTTTTTATGGCTCATCTCGTGTTACAGGAAATGGAAGTGAAACGGGATGTTTTATGCGATTCCCGTTATGCCTATATTTTTTCCGTGGAGGATGTGAATGAACGAGTAATGGCCGGGATTCCATTCCGGGAGGCTTACCGGGAAATTGGTATGCAAATTCAAGAGGGGCATTACCGTGATGGGTTACGGGAGATTCATCATACACACGAGGGAAGCATGGGTACCCTTTGTCTGCCGGAGATTAAAGATAAATTCGAGCAAAGAGTATCTGGCTGGGATATTACTACGGTTCGTGAGGCGGTAGAAAACCTGTTGGAGAACAGGTAATCTACATTTTGGGAACAGGTTGTAGGGATTTTTTCCACACTTGTTCTACATCTTTCCACATACTTATTCTTTCAATGTTGTTGTGCAAGTAATTGATATACACAACTATGTTTCGCAATTACGATTTCTGTTCAGCGATGGCATACAATTCTCTATACTATAAGCAAATGGTTGAATGATTAAAATTGATTGGTTATGGGAATTTGTATATTTTTTATCGTAATAGCTATTTCGGGACTTTTGTTACCGCATTTCTTAGCAGAACCTGAAATGAAGTAGTGTGAACCTAATTATCTTTATGATAGACAATTATTAATATAAATACGACGGATATATGTCAATATCCGTTAGTAAGAGCGGGAGTTTTATTCATGTAGTTGGAGGTTTGAGGAGATTTATTACATTTGTTTCTAGCAGGTATCTCTTTTTTAGAGGGTTACCTGCTTTCTTTTCCTAAATTCCGTTAAAAACTTTTTTGTTTAGTCGATTAAGGCTATTTTCGTGTTAGAAATAAATCGACTTATGGCAAAGATTTTAATCGTGGATGACGATACAACATTTTGTATCATGTTGAGAAAATGGTTGGAAAAACGTGGATTTGATGTAGATACTGCTTTTTCCTACAAAGACGCTGTAAAACAATTGGATAAAGCAGGATTTGATCTCGTGTTGACGGATTTACGTTTGCCGGATAAAGATGGGATCGATTTGCTCCGGGTGATCAAGGAAAAAACACCGGAAACACAGGTACTTCTAATGACGGGGTATGCCGATATACAGACTGCGGTTACAGCGATTAAACTGGGAGCTTTTGACTACGTGGCTAAGCCTGTTATCCCGGATGAGATTCTTAAAAAGTTGCAGGAAGCTTTGAAGTTGGAGGCAGAGCCCGTTGCCAAGTCTGTTCCTGCAAAAGCGAAAACGACGAGCTTTTCTTATATAAAAGGAGTGAGCGAGGGTGCCGACCGGCAATATGAATATATTCATCTGGTAGGGCCTACCACGATGACGGTTTTGATTAACGGGGAGAGTGGTACGGGTAAAGAGTATATCGCTCGCCTGATTCACTCGATGAGTAACCGGAAGGACGGGCCTTTCGTGGCGGTTGATTGTGGGGCAATACCGAAGGACCTTGCCGCGAGTGAGTTCTTCGGGCATATTAAGGGTTCTTTCACGGGTGCCGTTACCGATAAACAGGGGTATTTCGTGACCGCATCGGGGGGGACTATTTTCTTGGATGAGATTGGTAATTTGCCTTATGACGTGCAAGTTCAGTTGTTGCGCGCACTCGAAGAGCGAAAGGTGCATCCGGTGGGTGGGAATGTTGATATTCCTTTTGATGTTCGTATTATTTCAGCCACGAATGAGAATCTCAAAGAGGCCGTCGCAAGTGGTCGTTTCCGGGAAGATTTGTATCATCGTTTGAATGAATTTTCCATTCAGGCATTGCCCCTTCGGGAGAGAAAAGAGGATATTCTGATTTTTGCCAATCATTTCTTGGATAAGGCGAACGAGGAGTTGGGGAAACAAGTGGCTGGGTTTGATGAGGAGGTTATGCGTATTTTTAGAACTTACTCGTGGCCGGGGAATTTACGGGAAATGCGTAATATCGTGAAACGGGCGACGTTGTTGTGTATGGGGAGTTTGATTTCTAAAACTTGTTTGCCCCCGGAGTTGGAGCAAAAACCCGTGGAGCCTGAAAAGACATCTACAACACGGCGAGAGATGGAAATTGAACTGATCAAGGATGCCATGCAGAAATGCCGGAATAACAAGAGCGAGGCTGCCCGGATGCTCCAGATAGACAGGAAAACATTGTATAATAAATTAAAAAGTTTCGGTCTGGAGGACTTATGAGATATTTTGAGAGATTATTGGCATGTTTCTTTTTCCAGTAATTGGAGAACATCGTTTCCTTCTTGTAGGATCTTTTCAATATTCTCTCTTATTTTATTTTCCTCTGTATCCAATGGCATTTTTTCCAAGAAAAGCAACGAGGGAATGACATCGTTAATTGCTAGTTGCTTGAACATGGGTAGCATTTTGTGTGCTAACTTGGCAATCTGTTCCGTTTCATGTGATTCCAGATGTTGGGCCAATAGCTGAAAATTGGTCTTGCAATCCGATATAAAAGACCCGATAATTTGATTGGCGGCATCTTTGTCATTGTCGGCAAAGACCATGATCATGTCTAAATTGTAAAGGGCGTTTTTATCAGAGGTTTGTGTTGTCGGTTGATTCATCTCTATTGCGCATCCTAATAGGTCGTTTACCCTGCTATAAAGTTGTTCCGGGGTATATGGTTTGTTTAGATAAGCTGAAAAGCCTGCTTCTTGATACTCCTTTTCGTGCATATCGTCACGGGCAGACAAAGCAATTACCGGAATGTTTTTTATTTGTTGGTTTGGGGATTCACGGATTTGTTGCACAAGTTCGAATCCGTCCATTTCCGGCATCTGGATGTCGGATAGAACAATATTATAATTCCCTTTTTCCAAACGGGATAGCGCCTCTTGAGGATGCGTACATGTATCACATTGAATGCCTGCTTTTCTAAGTAATTCTGTCGTGACGGTCAATTGAAGGATGTCATCATCGACGATAAAGGCTTTCATCCCTTCATGCATAACCGGGAGTGAAGAGGGTGTTTCTGTCGGTTGGGATTCCTGTGATGTGGCCTTTATCAACGGGAATTTAACCGTGAAGGTACTTCCCTCGCCTTTTTTACTTTCGAGGGTTAATTCACCATCAAGTAAATGGACGAGTTGTAATGTGATTGTTAAGCCAAGACCTGTGCCTTCCGCCCCGTTGTTATGTTGCGGGGTTAGGCGGGTGAATTCTTTAAATATCAATTCTTGTTCTTCTTTCGTCATTCCCGGCCCGGAGTCTTTGATTACAATGATAAACTGGTCGTCTTTTGTACCGGAAATAAAGGCGGATAAAGAAACTTTTCCTTCCCGGGTATATTTTATGGCGTTCGATAGGATGTTAACCACGATTTGGCGAACTTTCATGGAATCACCAAGGTAAAGTCCGTTTAGGACGTTGCTAATATCGCTTTTCAATTTCAGGTTCTTTTGTGCCGCTAAAGGGAGGAAACTATCCGCCGTCTCTTGTAACAGGCGTCCCGGGTTATATGGAACCGTGTTGATTTCCATTTTGTTGGATTCCAATTTGGAGAAATCAAGCATATTGTTGGCAAGATGCAGGATATGTTCGGCAGACCCCTTCATGTTTTTGAGAAAATAGTGCTGTCGCTCTTCCAGTTGGGTGTTATTTATTAGTTCAATGTACCCGATGATGGAGCTTAGAGGGGATTTTATGTCGTGAGTGACAGTTAGCATGAGTTTCTCCCGGTTATGTAGTAACCGTTCCGTGTATGTTTTTGCCGCTTCTAGTTCCCGCCTGTATCGTTGACTTTGCGTGATGTCATTGATAATAAGAACGACGAAAAAGACCACTAGTACACAAGCGATGATTGCGATCCAGGATATAGTTCTGGTGAGATGATGCGTCGTGATTTGCTGTTGTTCTAAGCGTATCATCGTGTTTTCGAGTTCTTCTTTTTCAAGGTCTTTCAGTACTCGCTTGAGGCGTTCCGTGATGTGTTGACCACTCTGGATAACGATATCCTCTCGCCGGGAGACTTCCGCATCGATCTCTTCTTTTTGCTGCTGGTACTGGCTCCATGAATCCCGAATCACGTTCATTAATGTGTCCGTGTTGTTATTTGTTGTGACCATACTGAGCGTGTCAACGATGCGATGGAGGGTCGTATCGACTTTTAGGATGGAATCTCTTTTTGTTCGGAATAATCCTTTTCTTTCCCGGATGATATAGTTACTGTCAATAACGGTAATAATCTTTTCCCGGAGATCGGGGATGACATCTGCCGAATCTTTGAGCGTACCTATTTTTTCGATTGTTTTGTTGTAGAAATCTTCGGGTATATAGTATTTTTTGACGTAATACAGGTCTTTCAAATTCTCGATACGTTTACCTAAAAGCGTATTTATCGTGTCTATTCGCAGGTTCTGTTCTGAGCTTATGGATAGATTTTTCAAGGTATCCATGTTGTCCTTGATGTCCTCTATCAATTTCATATACGTGTCAAAATTCTTCTGTGTCCCCGTTTGGGAAAAAGCGATTCCGGTATTTTCTGCCTCGTATAGTTTGGTGAGCGTGTTACTTATGATGAATAGTTTTTGTTGCATGACGATTTCATCATTCCCTTTTTGGGTTAAGGCAATAGTTTGTTTGTAGATAAAGACAATTGCAATTGCTCCTAACAAGAGAATTAGGATATATCCCGTGATGAGTTTGAGTTTGGTAAATTTGAAAGGTCTTTGCATAGCGAACAGATTTATAGCAAATGTATAAAAAAATAGTCAACCAATTAGTAAGGTTGACTATTTTAGACGTGCCGATGTACTACTCTTTAAAGTTCGTTTTTATAGAATGAATAAGTCTCTTCTATAATTTCTGGTGTTGCGGCATCCAATTGATATAAAATCTCCCGGCAAAATTCCAAAGGGGCATTACCGTTAGCCGTTACTATGTTATTGTCTCTTACAGCTTGGTCGTTTATGTAATTAGTTTCACCCGTGTACTGGGTACCTGCATATTGTTTGAGGTAATCCAGAGTGTTACTTGTATGTTTCACATGGTTGAGGAAGCCATGCATTCCTAGATACACGGAGGCATTGCAGATTCCGGCAACCAGTTTGTTTTCCGCGATTGCTTTCTTCACTAATGATGCGATGGGGTTCGCCTCGGGCAAAAACCAGTTCATACCGCCGATGAGTATAAGTCCTGCATAGTCATTCGGCAGGTCATTAATATCGTAATCTGGCAATACCCTGAATCCGCCTATTGAGCTGATGGGATCTTTGGATAGAGATAATGTTTTTACCTTGTATTTAATCGAACATCCCGGCTTGACGCCCATATTTAGGCAGGTGGAGATATAAGCTCCTTCCCAGTCTGCAAAATTGTTTAGCAGTACAAAAATCACTTCTTTTTTATCCATTCTTTTAATATTTGGTTTATTCTATTTGCCAGATCGAAATCTAACATTACTTTCTGGCCCCTGACCTCGTATATTTTACTTTGTATGATTTGCAAGTTAGCCATAATTACGCTTGTGTTGTTCTATACAAATGTAGGGAAAAACGAGAATAGTTTGTTGTTTTGGCTTATATATTGGCTATATAAAAAATAACCTGCTATAACATTTTGTGTTTTAGCAAGTTATGTGGTAAAGTGGTGATCCCCACGGGACTCGAACCCATATCAAAGGAACCGGAATCCTTCATTCTATCCATTGAACTAGGGGACCATATTATCCAAGTGCAAAGCTAATCAAATTTTTAAAAAAAGGGAGCAAATTGCTCCCTTTTTTAATGTATAATAGATAAACTATTTTACTTTTTTACGAGTAGCGTAGCTTATACGTAAAGAATTTGCTTTACGCAATTCTTGTTTTACGTCGGTTACGATACCCATTTTCGTAAACTGATCAACTTTTAAGTTATTCGTGATCATATTCCGTTCTTCCTCTTTACGAGTTTCTTGTTCAGCAGCAACGAAACTACTGATTTCATTTACGTTTGCCAGCTTATCATTCAACTGAATACGAGGTTCACTTCCGTAAGTGGCCACGTACTGGTCTTTCGGTTTTCCGATAAAGATGTTACTTACTAAAGATTTTTTCTCTAGTTTGCTAATCTCTTTTGCTTCGGGCATACCGTTATCAACCATCACGAGAACTTCTCGCATCGTGGTACTAACCATGAAGAAGAATAATAGCATGAACACGATGTCCGGTAGAGACGCTGTTGAAATTGCAGGGGTCTCTTTTCCGCCTTCTTTTCTAAATTTAGCCATTACTTCTTTCCTCCTTTCCCGATGTTTTTAGGTTCAGCCTCGGATATAGCGGTAGGAACAAGTTTTCTCACAGCATCCATTTGTTCTTCTGTAAGATCACTATATTTCTTACCCCATTTTTCCATGGCTTTTATATCCCTAATTTCATTATATGCTGCTGTCAATTCATCTTGAACGGCAATATACATTTTGTATGAGGTTCCCCGGTCACTTTGTAGAGAGATAATTCCTCTTGAAACTTCAGCTTGACCAAAGAAAGGAATTTCCTTAACAACTTTACTCGGTAAATCTTCTCTATTTTGCGGGTTCAAAATAAACTCTTTAGCCTTTTCCTTCAGGTTCTCAATTTGCATCAGTTCCCCGTTCACGGCCAACAAATCGTTCTTGTTTACCAAAACTTGTAAGATATTACGTTTGGCAACAGGAGGTGCGATAACTTGATCTGGTGGCGGCATGGGCGGTAACCGTCTGAATAATCCCGAATCCACATCCATTGTTGTTGTCATCAAGAAGAATGTCAACAGCAAAAAGGCGATATCCGCAGTGGAAGAGGCATTAATCTCTGGTGTTTTTTTTCTTGCCATAATCTCTTTTTTATTCTTCAGGAAAATTATCTAACGCGTCTAATAATTTCTGTTACAACAATAGCACCGATAGCTCCTATACCTAAGAAATAGGTTGTGATTAGGATGGTATCCGTGAATTTTAAAGTTCCCGGAACGTTATCTGAACCGCTGTATCCCGGAATGTTCATGATTGTTCCGTCAGACATAGAGTAAGCGATTAACACAAGAACGATGATTCCTGCAAGGGCAATAAAGCTCTTCATTGCTTCCTTAGGTCTGGTGAATAATCTAGCAATTGGGAATATTAGTGCGGCAACAATGGCTATGCCAAATAGGAGATATGACCACCATAGTAGTTGTTCCGTGTATACCGGGGTGGCATATTGTGAATTTGGAAGTTCACCTCCAAAATAGAATAACCCCAGTAACACGACCGTAATGACGAACATTACGATGGTCACAATATTTAATATTTTGTTTATTTTCTGCATGGTTTAGTGTTTTTGATTGTATTTGACAAGAATGTCTAATAAAGTTACGGAAGCATCTTCCATGTCATTAACAATACTTTCAATCTTAGCAATACAGTAATTGTAGAATACTTGAAGAATCATGGCTACGATCAAACCACCCACGGTCGTGATCAATGCAACCTTGATACCTCCTGCCACCAATGACGGTTGGATGTCTCCTGCTGCTTGAATCTTATCGAAGGCGTCGATCATACCGATTACAGTTCCCAAGAATCCTAACATCGGGGCCAATCCAATAAACAAACTAATCCAAGACATTCCTTTTTCCAAAAGTCCCATTTGAACAGAGCCGTATGATACAACTGATTTTTCAACCATATCAATTCCTTGATCATAGCGGCATAACCCTTGATAGAAAATACTTGCAATGGGGCCTCTTGTATTGCGGCAAGCTTCTTTTGCAGCTTCAACTCCACCGTTGTTTAATGCATCTTCAACACTTACAATTAATTTCTTCGTGTTGGTAGAAGCCAAGTTCAAATAGATAACTCTTTCGATAGCGATGGCCAAACCGAAGATCAAACACAAGATAACGAAACTCATGAAGGCTGCACCTCCCTCGATGAATTTTTGTTTCAAGGCTGCGTGGAAAGAAGTTCTTTCGATTTGTGATTCGTCTTCTAACACGGTAGGATCTGTCGTTTCCTCTTCTTGATAAGTTTCTGTTGTTTCAGTGGTCTCTGTTTGAGTTGTTTCATTCTCTTGAGCCATTAGCATAGATGATGCTCCAATAGTAAGCATTCCTAAAACTGCTATTAGTGCAAATAATTTTCTCATGATCAATTTAACTGATTTTTAGTTTATTAATAATTAAAATTTAACTCTATAATATCTATTAAAGCTGTTTCGTTCTTGTTCTACACCGCATATCGGTAAAAATCGGGTACCAAGGTATAAAAAAAGTGTTAAAATCCAATATATTTGGGGGATATTTCTCCTTTCAAGCCGTTATTTAAATATTTTTTTATTTCGTTAGTGTCTTTATATTTGCCCAGTACATACATCATTTTACATACGGCGGCCTCGGTGGTAATGTCGTGCCCACTGATGATTCCTGCGTTAAGTAGCTCTCTACTTGTTTCATACTTGCCCATCTCGACACTCCCGCCTTGACATTGGGTGACATTATATACAAAAATTCCCTTTGATAGAGCCTCCTTCACTTTGTTAAGGAAAACTTTATTTGTGGGGGCATTGCCTGATCCATATGTTTCAAGAATGATTCCTTTTAATCCGGGAATCCTTGTTACCGCATCAATCACTTCCGGTCTCATGCCTGGGAATATTTTCAATATAGCTATATTCGTGTCCACGTCGCAGAATGCGCTAACAGGTTCAGTTCGCGGGGTGTAATCGATTGCACTATAATCGTAATGAATATGTATCCCGATGTTTGCCAATGCCGGATAGTTGAATGATTGGAAAGCGTCGAAACTTTCTGCATTTATTTTTGTCGTCCGGTTACCACGGAATAGTTTATCTCCGAATAGGATGCAGACTTCTGGGACAATGGCCTTTTCTTGATCGTAAGCGGCTGCTATTTCAATGGCTGCGATTAAATTTTCTTTCCCGTCTGTCCTGATTTTCCCGATAGGTAGTTGGGAACCGGTAAATATCACGGGTTTGGTCAAGTTATTTAACATGAAACTCAAGGCAGCGGCCGAGTAGGCCATGGTATCCGTTCCATGCAGGACAACAAATCCCCGGTAATCGTCGTAATTCTTCAAGATGATTGAACAGAGATCTTTCCACAATTGTGGTTGCAGATCCGAAGAATCTATGATTTCCGGTAAAGTGTAACTGTCTATCGTGAATCCAAATTCTTTGATTTCCGGGACCTCGCAAGCGATCTGGTCAAAATTGAAAGGGCATAACGCTCCCGTTTCAGGGTCGTTTACCATCCCGATCGTACCTCCGGTATATATAATTAACACGGGTTTTGTCATACGCACTAAGTTAAAAACTAAAACATTACAAGCTTTAAGCTCCCTCTGCACTTTTCGTCAGTGAATTACCTGTCTGTATCTTTTTTATGAACAGTTCGGACTACTGACATGCAAATTAAATAAATTCATTGCATTATTCGTTGTTATTTCCTCGACTTTTTTCGTGTCGATCCCTAGAATTTCAGCAATTTTAGCGGCTATACACGGAATATAACTACTTTCATTGCGTTTACCCCGATAGGGAACGGGGGCAAGATAGGGGGCATCCGTTTCTAATACAAGGTGGTCTACCCCGGTTTTCTCCACGACTTCTGCCATGGATGATTTTTTGAAGGTAACGACACCACCGATCCCCAGTAGAAAACCTAAGTCTATTGCCCGACGGGCATCTTCTTCCGTGCCGGGGAAACAGTGGAGTATGCCTTTCATGTTATAGTGTTGTTTTTTCAACACAGTAAATATTTCTGTTAGCGAGTCTCTTGAATGGACGATAACGGGTAGATTCATTTCCCGGGCGATATTTAACTGCCGCTCGAAGACGATAACTTGTTCTTTGTAAAATGTTTTATCCCAGTAAAGATCGATTCCACATTCCCCGATACCGTATATTGTAGTTTGTCCGAGTAATTTCTCGAAAAGTTGTATTTCCGTTTTATAGGATTCGTTTACGGAAGTTGGATGAACTCCCAGTGTGGGATACATCATGTCCGGGCAGGCTTCTGCGAGTGATAACATGGATTGTCGGGTTGTGTTATCGATGTCCGGGAGAATGATTTGGTGAACGTCAGCTTCCCAAGCCCGTTGAATAACTTCTTCCCTGTCATTGTCGAACTCTTCGGCATAGATATGTGAGTGTGTATCTATAAACATATGTGCAATATAAATTTTGTTGTTTTTTCTTACCTGCAAAAGTAGTGAATTATATTCTTAAAGTTTGCCTTGGGCTTGTTTTGGGCTTACATCTGTTTGTTATTATAAAAATATGTGTTCGTTATCTCTTCGTTTCTAGAAACGAAGAGATAACGATACTATAACGAAAGGGTAACGAATGGATGTGAGACAATGTATTGATTATCAATTGATGTTGGGCGTGGATGGTATTTTTGAGAAATGGAGTTGAAAGAATGAGGTATGCATAAGCCAAAGTGGTGTGTTGAATTTACGATTGATTTATTACCGTGATAAAAGTTTGTTCGTTATCATATTTTTCAGTAGGTTTGCCTTTAGTAACGAAGGTTTTTGTATGGGTATAGTGGACAATGAAAAGTTGAAAATTGACGAACAGGTATTTAAAACGTTGTTTGATGAATTTTATCAAGCCTTGTGTGTTTTTGCGTCTACTTATTTGAAGGATGATTCCTTGTCAGCTGATATTGTCCAGGAAGGGTTTGTGAAATTTTGGAACAAACGGGAAGGGTTTGATAATTATTATAAGGTAAAGTCTTTTCTTTATACTACTGTACGGAATGATTGTTTGAATTATATGCGCGATCATAAGTTAAGACGGGAAGATCTTTCCGTGCTGGAATCCGTTGAATTTTATACAGAGACATTGGTAGAAGAAGAGGCCTATCGAATGTTTTATAATGCTGTGGAATCCTTACCTCACCAAACTCGTCAAGTGATTTTGTTGTCTCTGGATGGCTTGAAAAATAGCGAGATTGCCGGGCAACTGGGAATAGCTGAAAGTTCCGTACATACTCTAAAGAAGATTGCGTATAAAAAATTGCGGGAGATATTGCGAGAATATTATTATTTGGTTTTTATTTTCCTGTTGAGCAAATAGTTGATTTTTAGTGTTGTTTGTTTTTTTTTCAAAAAAGTGAATTCTTCGTTCCCCATAAATTCTGTTTTTCGTGTTGTAATAGCAAATAAATGGATCGTAAAAGTTTATGATGCGACGGTTTTAATCTTGATAATACACGGAAATAGAATTACGTGGCAAATAAATTGATATGGAACGAATGGACAAAAGTAATAAGGAATTGGCGGATGACCCGTTTTTGCTAGCTTCTTGGATAGCGAAATCGATGGCCGGGGAATTGTCTGATGAAGAATTGCAATCGCTGGATGAATGGCGAAAGGCTTCGGGGCGTAATCGTCGGTTGTATGATCGAATCGTTAGCCGGGAAGGGCGAGAGGCAAAACAAAAACATTTTATGGCTTTTGATAAAGCTTCCGGTTGGCAGGGGTACTCGAGAAGATTAAAGAAAACAGGGAAGAAAGCGATACGCTGGCGAGTGTTTTTACGTTATGCGGCAATTTTGTTGATATCTTCGGGTGCTGCTATTTATGGCGTTCTTCACTCGGGAGAAGAGACGGTCTCGCTGGCGGATTTAAATGCAATCACTCCCGGAGGAACTCGGGCGGAATTGGTGTTGCCTTCGGGAGAGGTGATTGATTTAGTTGAGAAATCCGGGGTTATATTGCGTGGGGAAAATACGGTCATTAATAACGAGGGAAAAACTCTTTCCTATAAAAATACAGGAAATCAAGCTCCCGTGGATTCTTTACGATATAACGAGGTGATCGTGCCGAAAGGAGGTGAGTATCAATTGGTGTTGAGTGATGGAACGCTTGTTTATCTGAATTCAATGACGAAGATTCGTTTCCCGGAACGTTTTTCTGAAAAATG
>ENA-ORTV01003721-ORTV01003721.1-human-gut-metagenome-genome-assembly--contig:-NODE-3721-length-12364-cov-2.558453_pt1 | contig 12364 bp, 7 predicted proteins | sample MGYA00241915_ERZ509194 | MGnify/ENA primary metagenome ERZ509194 (study PRJEB26280, sample SAMEA2338810) | human gut metagenome | biome: human gut; feature: human-associated habitat; material: faeces... | reverse complement strand
AGCAGGTCGGCGGCGTTCTGCGGACGGTGCGCGGCGGCAAGCGCTTCGTTGAAGGTCGGAAACTTGCGGGCTTTGCTAAAATTCGGCTCCAGCCATTCCGGCAGCCTGGGAACCCTTTGCAATGCCTGCTTAATGATTTTGTTTAAGATTTTGTTTGAAACGCCGGCCGTTAACGGATAGACCGCTTCAATTCCCATAACCGAAGGCGCTTCCTGCGGCCGCACGATATAGTCGGGGTGCGACATCTGCCATTGGCCGTTAAAGCTTTCGAGCTTGCCGCTGACAATTCTTTCCTGCCCGACCGGCAGATTTTTGGCAATCGACTGCGCATAAACTTTGAAAAAAGTCAGCGTCAGCTGGTCGGTTCCGTCGGAGCAGATGACCCGGTAAGGCTGTTTTGAGGTTTTCGGGGCAACATGTTCAATGATTTTGACTTTAAGGCTGACAATCAGATTAGGCCGGGCATTGATAAGGGGCGGGGAATAAGTCCGGTCGATAAGGTTAACCGGCAGATGCCACAACAAATCGGCCACTCTGCCGCCGCAGAGTCGCTGCAATAATTTTTCGCCTTTGTCGCCCACGCCGCCGAGCGTGGCAACCGAAGCAAACAAAGGAAAAAGAATTTCCGGACGCATGACTGCTCTTCTCAAAAAAAATCTGTTGCCTAACTGACGGCAATTGTATATATATTATGCCGATATGTAAATAATGAAGAACAGCCATGTTGAATGATATTGTCAGCCTGAAAAATAAAACCGTTGCCGCCGTGCCGGACGGTTATGACGCTTTTTTGCTCAAAGAACTGGCCGCCGGTTCTTCAACCGATATCCTCTATATTGTCAGCGACGGTTTTGCTTTGGAGCGTACCGCCGCGCTTCTGAATTACATCGCGCCCGAAATCCGCACCCTTAAATTTCCCGCTTGGGATACTGTTCCTTATGACCGCGTTTCGCCGAATGTCAATGTCGTTGCCCAGCGTCTGGCTGTTTTATCCGAACTGGCCGCCCGTCCGAACCCCGACAAAAAACATCCGCGGGTAATCATTGCCAGCGTTTCCGCCGTTTTGCAAAAGCTGCCGCCGCAAAAGATTTTTCTTAATGCAATGCGTGAAGTTAAAGTCGGTAAGGAATTAAATTTTAATGATTTTATGCATTATGCCGCTGTTAACGGATATAACCGTGTCGAACAGGTGATTGAACCCGGCGAATATGCGGTGCGCGGTGATATTATCGATATTTTTCCGGTCGGCACCGAAGAACCGCTGCGTATTGATTTATTCGGGGATGAGGTCGAACGTATCCGCACCTTTGACGCAATGAGCCAGCGCACCACCGGCGAACTGGCCCATTATAATTTTGACGTGATGAGCGAAGTCGTGCTTGACGCCAATACCGTCAAAAATTTTCGCAGCCGTTATCGTGAAGCTTTCGGCGCGGCTTTCAAAGATGATGAAATTTATGAGGCCGTTTCCAATTCCAAAAAATATCTCGGCATGGAAAACTGGCTGCCTTTCTTTTATGAAAACAAGCTGCCGACTTTGTTTGATTATATCCCGCTCGCCGCGGTGATTGCCGGCCGCAATGTCGGGGAGGCGGTCAAATCCAAAACCGAAAGCATTGCCGATTATTATACCGCCCGCCTGGAAGCTTTGAAAGTTAAATCGGCAACGGAAGTTGACGTTTATCGTCCGGTTCCTCCCGAAGAGATGTTTTTAACCGCCGCTGAATTTCAGGCGATATTAAACAAAAAACAAGCCGCGGCTTTCACCAATCTGACGCTGCCGGAAGATGAAAACACCCTCAGCGCCGGGGTTCTGCCGGGACGCGAATTTGCCCAGGCGCGCAGCGTCACCGCCGCGCAGGTTTATGATGATTTAAAAGCTTACCTGCAGGAAAACGGCAAATTGCGCCGCATTATTTTTGCCTATTCCGAAGGCTCGCGCGAACGTCTGTTTTCGCTGATGGCCGAACACGGTATCAGCGATGTCCGCTTTGTTGAAGACTGGGACGAACTTCTGAACACGCCGAAAAACAAAACCGCCATGGCGGTGCTGAATCTGGCCCACGGTTTCAGAGGCGAGGGCTGGTGCGTTATCACCGAACAGGATATCTTAGGTGAAAGACAGAACCGCCGCGTCAGCAAAAAAGTCACCTCTAAAGATTTCATTGCCGATGTTTCAGCTTTGAGCGTCGGCGAACTGGTCGTGCATATCGAACACGGCATCGGCCGGTTTCAGGGGCTGGAAAATATTACGGCCGGCGGGGCGCCGCATGACTGCCTGAAGATTCTTTATGCCAATGACGCCAAACTTTTTGTTCCGGTCGAAAATATCGATGTTATCTCCCGCTACGGGCTGGAAGACGAAAACATTCAGCTGGATACCATCGGCGGCCTGGCCTGGCAGGCTAAAAAAGCGCGGGTTAAACAGCGGATTCGCGATATTGCCGAGAAACTGATAAAAATCGCCGCCGAGCGCCATTTAAAAACTGCCGATGTTTTTATGCCGCCGCAGGGGCTGTATGATGAATTCTGCGCCAAATTTCCCTACAGCGAAACGGATGACCAGCTTAACGCCATTGCCGATGTCATGCAGGATTTAAATGCCGGAATCCCGATGGATCGCCTGGTCTGCGGCGATGTCGGTTTCGGCAAAACCGAAGTTGCGCTGCGCGCCGCTTTTGCTGTGGCCGCTTCCGGCGGTCAGGTCGCGGTTGTCGTGCCGACCACTTTGCTGGCGCGGCAGCATTATCATAATTTTTTACAGCGGATGGAAAATTTTCCGCTTAAGGTAAAAATGCTTTCCCGTCTGGTAACGCCGAAAGAAGCCGAAGAAGTTAAGCGCGGCCTGGCTGAAGGCTCGGTCGATATTGTCATCGGCACGCATGCGCTGTTGGCTAAAGATATTAAATTTTCCAATCTCGGCCTGCTGATTATTGACGAAGAACAGCATTTCGGGGTTGCCCATAAAGAAAAACTCAAACAGCTGAAATCCGATGTCCATGTTCTGACGCTGACCGCCACGCCGATTCCGCGAACGCTGCAATTGTCGCTGACCGGCGTCAAACAACTGAGCATTATCGCCACGCCGCCGGTTGACCGCCTGGCAGCCCGAACTTTTGTCATGCCTTTTGATAAGGTTATGATAAAAGAAGCGATTTACCGCGAAAAATTCCGTCACGGTCAGACTTTCTTCGTCTGCCCGCGGGTTTCGGATATCTACGGGGTTGAAAAAGAACTGCGCGCTCTGGTGCCGGATATCAAAATTTTAGTTGCTCACGGTCAAATGCCGGTCAAACAGCTTGAAAACGTCATGAACGAATTTGCCGACGGCAAAGCCGATTTGCTGCTCTCCACCACGATTATTGAATCCGGAATAGATATGCCGAGCGTCAATACCATGATTATTCACCGCGCCGATATGTTCGGTTTAGCGCAGCTCTATCAGCTTAAAGGCCGGGTAGGGCGTGCCAAGCTGCGCGGTTACTGCTATTTTACCGTTCCGCGGCAGAAAGTCTTAAAACCGATTGCCGAACGCCGCCTGAATATTTTACAGGCTCTGGATACGCTCGGCGCCGGTTTTTCGCTGGCCAGTCACGATATGGATATCCGCGGGTCGGGCAATATCCTCGGCGAGGAACAGTCCGGCCATATTAAAGAAGTCGGTATTGCTCTTTATCAGCATATGCTGGAAGAAGAAATTATGCGTCTGAAAGCCGGCGAATTCGGCGAAAAGCAAAAAGAAACCGGCGATTGGGTGCCGCAGATAACCACCGGTATTCCGATTATGATTCCCGAAACCTATGTCCGCGATTTGGGCGTCCGTCTGGGGTTGTATAAGCGTATCGGCGAAATCAAGGACAAAGCCGGCCTGCTGGATATGCGCGAAGAACTGATTGATCGCTTCGGCAAACTCCCCGAAGAAGTCGATAACCTGCTCAAAACTGTTGAGATTAAACAGCTGTGCCGCGCCGCCAATGTTGAAAAAGTCGATGCCGGCGCCAAAGGAATTTTGCTGAGTTTTCATAATAATGTCTTTGCCGCGGCTGACAAACTGCTGGACTTTGTCACCAAACAGTTCGGCGTTGTCAAAATCCGCCCCGACCAAAAGCTGTTTATTGAAAAAAATCTGGAAGATTATGCGGTTCGGGTCGAAACCATCAAAAATTATCTGCATAAACTGACCGCGCTGCTCGGAGTAAACTGATGACTGAAGAAAACGGATTATCCTGCCCGCTGCGCTTTTATAATATGCTGGTTCACCTGCTAACCGGCAGCCGGCCGGCGGAAGAAAATGTTGCCGTTAAAAATATCTGGCAGAAAGATAATCTGGTCTTTATGGATTTGTATTTTTACCGCAGCAAAAAGTCACAGGTAATTGACAGCGTTTATGTAAAAGATATTTTTGACTTAAGCACTGAAAAGTTTTACGCCTCGCCGGAACTTTTTATTCGCGATTACTGCGCGTTTGTTTCCTCTCAGGGCTGCGAGACGGAAAGCGAACTCCCCGAAACGCCGCAGTTTGATTTCAAGCATTTGGAACCGATAAAAGATAACCTGATTATCCTCACGTTTATGGCTAAATGCACGGCTGATTTTAACCGGATAAAAAACAAGGCAATCAGAGATTATATTTTTCGCAGCCTGCCGCAGACCAAAGCATTGAGCGACCAGTATATCAGCAGTTATCTTAAGGATTTGAATCCAAATGAAGACAATTTTTTAACCGCGGTAGATAATTTAAAGGCTAAATCGCCTGAAGAAGTTGAAGAACTGATTAAAGAAGCGTTGAAAATAAGTGCTTCTGACGGAGCCGTCAGCTATACCGAACGCCTTTGGCTGGCGGAAATCATTCAAACCTTGCGGGAATATGGCATTGAGCCCGATATTGAGTTTTAATCTTATCAAAAAAGCCCCTTTAGGGCTCTTTTCTTTATTACCCTTCCAGGGCATTTTTTTCATTGTCATCGCGAGGATATTAACCCGAAGCCATCCTTGCTTTATCATCACCGTCATGCTCCGGCTTTTCCTTCTCCGTCATACTCCGGCTTGACCGGAGTATCTCCCGGCATTCATCTCTCTGTCATCTATTGCCTTACCCGCCGGGGGCGGCTTGACCGGAAGTATCTTCCATATATGACAACCGCAGCAGCAAACAGATTACCCGATCTAGTCGGGTAATGACAGTAAAAGAAAACAAGTTAGATAATCTATCACAAAAAAGAATCCCCCTTTGAAAAAGAATTTCAAAGGGGGATTTCTGTGGCGGACTATCCTCCGTAATAGCCGCAACGATCCACAATTTCGTTATAAGTCTTTTTATCCCAGCCGTTGTAACCGTCTTGTCCGGCAACACCGTTATCACAGTCGCCTTTACCCGGAGTAGCATAGTAACCGGCCGGTCCGCTGACGGAATAAGCGCCGCCGCCGGATCTCAGGGTTGCCCCGCTGCCCAGACAGATTTTGTCTTTGTTACAGACTTCAATCGTGTTATCCTGGGTTGTAACTTTCGAGTTGCTTTTCAAGTCCAAGCGGGCATTGTACAGACGCAGCCAGGTATCCAGATTAAGCGTCGAATTGTTTGTAACACTCATGTTCTGACAAGCACCGCCGCAACCGGAAATGCGCAGTGCATAAATATCGGCACTTGAGTTGTCCATGCTGAATTTGCCGTTGCCGCCTTGAATGGCAATCCCGTTGTGAGGCATGCTTATGTAAGCTTTATTCCTCAAAACAACGGAGCAGTCGCCATTGCATTGGTAGAGCAAAATCGGAACGTTGTTAAAATAATTTTGACTTCCGTCCATCACTAATTTACCGTAACCATTTAACTCAAAGAAGTGAAGAGCAACATCATGGTTGTTGGCTCTGCCATGATGATTGGCATCCAAATTGTAAAAGCTGGCAGAAGAAAAATTATTGGAACCATGAAGGTCAATTTGTCCTTCAATGTGAATTCTTAATGTTCCGAAAGGAATATATTCTCTCCAGTTAAAGTTTTTGCTGCTGACAGAGCTAGGTTCATTCGTAGAAGTTATATAAATATCTCGCCATATATAATTACCTTTACTGTAAGTATGAGCCTCGTTCGGATTGTTGTTGTGATTAATTCTAATCCAGAGATTGTCAAGATTGTTATTAAACAGCCACAAATCCGGCGTGAAAGTCAAAGTAGGCCGGTTATAAGAAGAACATTCCTTATATCCGTCATATTTGTAAAAGGAAGCTTCGCCGCGCCAGGAAGAATAATATGTTCCCAGCGGATTTTTCATCGACGCATCACTTAAGGTCAGGTCTTTGAAGACGACGGCGGTAGTACCTTTATACCACAAACCTTCGTTGATTTCTTTGTAACCGGCATTGGCCAGACGGCTCTTGCAGGTTGCATTGCATTTGCGGTAGCTTTCCTGAACGCCATATCCCGGAACATTACATTTAGAACTGCTTTCCGTTTCGTAAGCGCCGCAGGCTGCCTGCGTATAACCGCGGTTCTTACAGTATTTGTCCGGGTCTATTTTGCATGAGAAATACGTATTGCCGCTTCCACGAGGACAATAACTTGCAATTACCGAGTCTGCATCGCAGGGTTCGTCTTTGGAATATTTATAGCCTAAACTTTCGCAAACGTCTTTTTCCGTCTTGCAGGTCTTGTAATATTTTGTTCCTTTCAGGAAACAGTAATCCATCGGCGATTGCGGGCCGAACTCGTCACAAAGCAGGCTGTAACCGGCTTCACAGGAGCATGAAGCATAAGTGGTAACGCCGTTATATTCGCAGGCAGTGCCGTTTCCTTTCTGGTGAATTGAACTGTCACAGGTAATCCATGTGGAAGGGCAGAGACAGTCGGAATAATAAACGCTGGTTGTGGCTTTGCCAGCCGAATAAGTTACTTCGGCACATTTGTCTTCATTATGAATTTTCGGGGAAGGGCAAGAAGTGGCGGTATAAGGATAAATGGAACGGTCACAGTAACATTTGAACTTTCCGCCGCAGGAGTTTCCGCTGATGGTGTTAGGATAAGAACATTCGGCCTTGGCATAACCGAAGTTCAAATCGCAGCACTGGTCATAATATGAATTGTCATAAGGACAATAACGCGACACCCGCTCATTGGCGCCGCATGCGCCGGTTTTGTTAAAGCCCAGAGTTTTACAGCGGTTAACGTTGTCATGGTCAAAGCTCTGCTCTATATTGTCAAAACCGAGCTTGTCATTTGTATCTACTATAAAATGAACCTTGGCATATTTGGGAAGAGGGGAAATGTTCCGGGCTTCAGGTAAACTTAGCGGTTTTGATTCAAATATTTGGTTTTGGCTTTTGCCTATAAGATCGGCATACCATGAAGAAGGATTGGAGTACACCAAAGCCCCCGCATCAGCCGCATAAAAGCCGGCCAAAAACAGGGCGCACACGTATGAACGAATGTTTTTCATAATACACCTCATAGACTATAACTGAATCAAAACCATTTTCAGAATATCACATTCTTTGAAAAGAGTCAAATAATCATAAGATGCAAAATTTTGTTCAGATAAAGCTTCTATATCTTTAGACTAAAGGCGTATATAAAAAAATCCGAACCTTTTCAGATTCGGATTTATGAGAACAGGGCGAAAAATTAAATGTCGGCAATAACTTCCATGCTGATAATTTCGTCCGGATCCGAAACGGAACCGTTGGCGCCGGTGCCTTTCTTAATCATATCGACATATTCCATGCCGGAAGTCACTTCACCCCAGACGGTATATTGCCCGTCCAGCCACGGACAGTCGGCAAAGCAGATAAAAAATTGGCTGTCGGCGGAATCCGGCATCATCGAACGCGCCATCGAAACCGTGCCGCGTTTGTGCGGCGTACGGTTAAATTCGGCTTTCAGCTTTTTGCCGCTGCCGCCGGTTCCGGTGCCGTAAGGGCATCCGGTCTGAGCCATAAAGCCGTCAATAACCCGGTGAAATTTCAAACCGTTGTAAAAGCCGGCGCGAACCAGCTCTTTAATCCGGGCCACATGGTTCGGTGCGATTTCCGGATTCATCTCTATGACGACTTCGCCGTCTTTGAGTTTAAGCAACAAAGCGTTTTCGGCATCTTTAACCTTATATGAATGTTTGATTTTCTTTGCTCTGGTCTTGCTCATATCCAATTGCTTAACCTCTGATTTGCCGATGTTTTTGGTTGAGCTTTTACCCAGCTTTTTAGTCTCGTTCTTAAGCAGCTTGGCTTCGGATTCAGCCTTGTTTCCTTTATCTTTCGTTTGTTTGGCCATGATAATCTCCTTTTTGGTATTCTGCTGAATATTTAGTTATTTTTTAAGACGAAATCAAGCCGTTCGGCTGCTGTCAGTCCTTTCGGATAGCTCTTGTCTATTTTTTTCAAAACTTTGGCCAGTCCGCAGCTGTTGGCAATTTGAATTGCCAGGCCGGGACGGGCGTTGAGCTCCAGCATCATCGGGCCGCGGAATTTGTCCAGCACAATGTCTGCGCCCAGATAGCCGAGATTGGTCATCTCATAGGCTTTGGTGGCAATTTCCAAATGTTCTTTCCAGAACGGAACTTCCAGTTTCATCAAATCAACGCCGGTGTCCGGGTGAACCGTAATCGGCAGATTATGCATAACCGCATTAATCGCTTTTCCGCTCTGAATATCCAAACCGACCCCGACGGCACCCTGATGCAGATTAGCCCGTCCGTCCGATTCGGCTGTTGCCAGCCGCATCATTGCCATTGCCGGATAGCCTTTGTAAACGATAACCCGCACGTCAGGAATGCCCTGATAACTGTATTGATCGAAAATATCGCTGAAGTGAACCAGTTCTTCAATGACGGCAACGTCATATTTGCCGCCCAGACTGTATAGGCCGCTGAGCACGTTGGAAACATGCTGATACAACTCGTTGTAGCTGATTTGTTTGCCCGAAGGCGTGGTAAAAGCGTCTTCCGTATAGTCTTTGATCACCAAAACACCTTTGCCGCCGCTGCCGTGTGCCGGTTTAACCACGAATTCCTTATAGTTCTTAACGATGTCGAGAATGTTTTTGACTTCGTGCTGATATTCAATAACACCGATTAATCCCGGAGTATTGATGCCGATTTTATTGGCCAGCATTTTGGTTTGTACTTTATCGTCCACCAGCGGATAAAGCCGGCGCCTGTTGTTTTTGGCAATAACGTTGTAATTGCGCCGGTTCATGCCGAGGATGCCCGCTTCGCGCAATCGGCGGGGGCTGGCAAATCCGGAAAACAGTTTCTCAAACATTTTATTTGTCCTTGACCAGAGGGGCAAAGCGTTTCAGTTCGGTCAGGCGATAGCCCGTATAAGTGCCGAGCAGCATAACGATGAACAAAATAACCAGATTCAGTTCGTTAAACACGAACATAATATGGCGGATAACCTCGTTGCTGATAATGGCATAAGTAATGATTGCGGCGATAACGCTGAAGAAAACCTCGCGCAGTGCGTTGCTGGAGCCTTCCTCTTCCCAGGTAATCGAAGCCCGTTCGATAATCCAGGCCATAATGATAATCGGGAAAAAGACTGCCGACAAACCGATATCAACGCTGAAACGATAGCCGAGAATGGTCATCAGCTGCATCATCAAAATAACAAAAATAACCACGGCCGAAATTCTCGGCACCAGCAGCAGGTTCAGCCGCGATAAAACCGACCGCAGCAACAGGCCGACCGCCAGAATAATCGAAAAACAGATAAGCCCGGGAACCAGACCGGTTTTAACCAGAGCCAGAGCGATCAGCATCGGGGTAAACGTGCCCATAGTCAAAATACCGACCACATTGCGGATTAAAACGATTACCAATATCGCCAGCGGGAAAATGGTCAGCCATTTAATCGTGTTCTGCTCGTTCAGCGGAAGATTAAATACCGAAAAGCCGAAAGAAGTTTCCTGATTGGCCAGTTTGGCGCGTTTCCCCGCCAGGCTGAGCGAGGAGGTAATCGACTTCATTACCGAGAATTTAATTGTCGAATTGTTGCCGCCCTCAACATCAATCAGAGATTCGCCGCCGCGCTGGAACAAAACGAAATTCTCCGGTTTCCCTTTTTTGCCGGTTTCAATGTTATAAAGTTTCCAAACGCCGTCGGCATAAGCTTCCAGCATCAAATCGGCCGTAAAGGACTGTTTGTCTTCTTCCAGCCTGATGCCGCGGGCCGTCCGGTTGGGAATTCCCTTAAAATCAAGCAGAGTGCGGATAGCGTTTAAAACGTCCTTCGGTGTTTTTTTCATCGGCAGAAAGGCAACCACCGTTGAATCCGGCGGCGTCTGGTTGAACAAACGGATAACTTTCTGAACCTCATCGCCGGGCATGGCCTCTGCCTGCTGCATAAGCTTTTCCGCCGTTGCGGTCATCTGAGCGTCAAAAATCGGTTTTTCCGGTTTCGGCGGAACCGGAGCAGCCGTTTTGCCGCGGGTGTCTTCATTGTCAAACAGCAGAACCCGGTAATAAATGTTCTGTTCGGCTTCCAAATTGTCCGAGGTCAGAATTACGCGGTTTTGCTTTGCCTGTTTTTGAACTTTATATTTGGGAGCAACAATATCTTCGTCAAGAATTTTGAAGTCGTCGCTGATTGTCGGTGTGGCGATTGAAACCTTAATCGGGTCGCCGTTAGGCTCAAAAGAAACATGAGCTTCGATTGTCCATACTTTGGTCGTTTGCTTCGGAATAAAGGTAAATCCCCAGTCTTTGGTTTTGTAATAAATGCTGTAAGCGGCAAACAGCATGGATAAAACCAGTCCGAGTGTAAGAATTTTGCGAACCGAAACAAACTTTTTTAACATGGGTCAAATCTCTTTTCTAGCGTAAAGTATTGGAAAGTGCGGTATCGACAATGGCGCGGCCGGTTAAAATGTTGCGGCCGACTAGAGCCTGATATTCGAATTTTTCGCGGTCAGCCAGTGAGAATCTGGCTTTGATGATTTGCCCGCCGAAATTGACATCCATCATCACAGACGGACGCTTTTCGCTTTTGTGAATGCGGGTAATCGTCACAAATTTGAGAATTTTCTTTTCAAAATGATGTCTTTCGCCGCCCTGACGGTTGGCCAAATCAAAGCTGACCCATTTTTCTCCGTCTCTTTCAAACGTTTTCATATTATCAACGTCAAGCGACGAATTTTCGGCACCGGTGTCAATCCGGGCCGCAAACGGCGTTTTCATCGGCAGCATATAAATCGGTTCCACAGCGCCGATAATGCCCAGCACATGTTTAGGGGTTTCCGGGCGTTTGATTTCGACCGCCGGAACAATTTTCGGCGGGACGGGATGGGTTTTCTGAGTATTTTGGCAGGCGGCACACATGGCGGTAAAAAAGATTACGGTTACAAATTTACTGATTTTCTTCATGGTTGTTCATCATTGATTATTACTTATAAAATTAATACTTTATTTACAGTCAAAGCCCGGTAAAAGTAAAGTTAAATTTCTGACGCTGTATATAAAAACAGCCGGAATGCTCCGGCTGCGGTTTCTAAAAGAAAAAAGTGGAGCGAAGGGTAAAGACGGTTGCATAATCAGATTTCGGATTAGAGGCCGGATCAATGTAAAACTGAATATCCGGCGTCAGCGTCATCCACTTGGAAATGCCCCAGGCCCAGTAGCCCTCAATAATTTTTTCGCTGTCATGGTTGAGTTTGGAACCGACGGCATCTTCGTCTATTTTGTTATAGGCAAAGGCCAAGCCTATCTGGTCTAACGGATTGCGGTCCAGCGGATTGTTGTAAACCGCGCCCAGAACATAAGACTGGTTAATGGTGGCCGTGTGTCCCGATACACCGTTGACACGCCCGAAAATTGCCAGCTTTTCGCCCAAATCCTGACTGATGTTGAGTGACCAGCCGTTGGTGGTTTCCGGCTGCTTTTTGACTCCCGGAACGTTATAAAGCATAACCGAATATTGTCCGGCGCCCAAACCCTTAATTGTCGGGGTATAGGAAAGCGAGGCGAATGACGTGTAATGTTCATCGCTGAAATTATTCAGTTGAACGCTGGTGCCGTCGATATCGGTAGCGTCTTGTCCGCCGAAAACGAAAGTCCAGTCTTCATTCGGCGCAATTTGCGCATACAAGCCGACCCCGGCGGTAGAATAAGTTGACGAGCCGTTTTGCGACAAAGCATAGTTGATGAAGTTAACCTGCTGGTTGGCAGCATAAGCCGAGCCGTCAAAATTATAAAGCGGAAATTGGCCGAGGCCGAGTGTCAGCCAGTTCCATTTGCCGCCCAGCTGATAACTGTAATATAATTCGTCGAAAGAGTTTTGCGCGGTGGTGTAATCGTTTATGCCGGTCTGAACGCCGATGCGGTTGCCGAGCCAGCTGCCGTTTTTGCCGCCGTATCGGATTATGGTATAGGCAGGATTT
>ENA-ORTV01003707-ORTV01003707.1-human-gut-metagenome-genome-assembly--contig:-NODE-3707-length-12406-cov-2.756376_pt1 | contig 12406 bp, 10 predicted proteins | sample MGYA00241915_ERZ509194 | MGnify/ENA primary metagenome ERZ509194 (study PRJEB26280, sample SAMEA2338810) | human gut metagenome | biome: human gut; feature: human-associated habitat; material: faeces... | reverse complement strand
CAATGCTCATAACTGCAAGGTCGCCTTTTCCATTCTTCGTGATGAAAACTGGTTCAGGATAATTATGACAAAATGTAGAAATTTCATTGTAATTATTCCGTAAATCAGCACTTGATTTGATTGTTGGCATAAAAACACCTCCTTGCTTTATAACAAAATTATACATAAATTTTGTTATAGCGTCAATGATATATTAATAGAGAATGATTAATTCTTATCTCAAGAGTACTTTTATTAAATCATGCATATTTTGCCTGTATGGTAATTTGGTGTTATATACTTGATGGATGAGGAGATGGAGACGGCGATTATGACACAAGTTAAGTTTGTATCTTTATGGACAAAGAAAATTTAATATGATATAGTATAAGATGTTTGTTGGTTTTCTTTATGTGTAAGAAAACTTGTATGTGGAAAAAAGGAATGGAAAGGAACTTGATAGCATGAAACTCGGAATCGTGGGGCTTCCCAACGTAGGAAAAAGTACATTATTTAATTCATTAACAAAAGCAGGAGCAGAATCGGCAAACTACCCATTTTGTACGATTGACCCAAATGTCGGAGTCGTACCGGTGCCGGATGAAAGACTGGATGTATTGACTAAGATGCATGAGTCGAAGAAGACTGTACCGGCAGTTATTGAATTTGTAGATATTGCAGGATTAGTAAAAGGAGCATCCAAGGGAGAAGGATTAGGAAACCAGTTCTTGTCAAATATTCGAGAGGTGGATGCCATTGTACATGTTGTCCGCTGCTTTGAAGATACGAATATTGTTCATGTAGACGGAAGCATTGATCCGCTGCGTGATATTGAGACAATTAATCTGGAACTTATTTTCTCGGATGTTGAAATCTTAGACCGCCGTATTGCCAAGACAGCACGCGGTGCGAACAATGATAAGAAACTTGCCAAAGAAGTAGAAATGATGAAGCGTTTGAAAGATTTTTTGGAAGAAGGACATTTGGCAAAGAATTTTGAACTTTTGGATGAAGAGGAAGAAGAGTGGTTTAAGGAATATAATCTTTTGACAGCAAAACCAGTTATTTATGCGGCAAATGTATCAGAAGATGATTTGGCAGACGATGGTGCATCCAATGAACAGGTAGCAAAGGTGCGCGAGTTTGCAAAAGAGGAAAAATCAGAAGTGTTTGTTATCTGTGCGCAGATTGAGCAGGAGATTGCGGAACTGGATGACGATGAGAAGAAGATGTTTTTGGAGGATTTGGGACTTACTGAGTCCGGTCTTGAGAAACTGATTCGTGCCAGCTACCGCATTCTTGGTTTGATTAGTTTTTTGACAACCGGTCCGGATGAGACGCGTGCATGGACGATTACAGAAGGAACGAAGGCACCGCAGGCGGCAGGTAAAATTCATACGGATTTTGAACGCGGATTCATTCGTGCGGAAGTGGTAAGCTATGATAATCTGGTAGAGTACAATGGATATAACGGAGCAAAAGAAAAAGGTCTTGTGCGCTCCGAAGGAAAAGAGTATGTTGTACAGGATGGCGATGTTGTATTGTTTCGCTTTAATGTATAAAATCGATTATAAAATGAAAGAGGGGTATTTGGGATGAGTCAAGGGGCAGATATTGCATTTCCACATTTGGGAATTACCATTGGACATTTGCCAAAAGGAATTACCATCGGTGGATTCACGATTGCTTTTTATGGTATTATCATTGCCTGTGGTATGCTTGCCGGGCTTATGCTGGCGAGATGGCAGGCAAAGAGAACCGGGCAGGAGCCGGATGTTTACTCCGATTATGCGATTTGGGGAATTATTTTTGCGATTATCGGAGCACGCTTATATTATGTAGCGTTTAGCTGGGATGCCTATAAGAACAATTTATTGCAGATTTTTAACACACGAGGTGGTGGACTTGCGATTTATGGTGGTGTAATTGCTGCTGTAGTTACTGCAATTATCTATTGTAAAAAGAAAAAATACAGTTTCTTTTTGTTTGCCGATACGGCTGTGCCGGGACTGGTGCTTGGACAGATTATCGGACGGTTTGGTAATTTTATGAACCGGGAGGCATTTGGAGAATATACGGATTCGTTGTTTGCCATGCGCCTAAAGGTTAGTGATGTCACATCGGCAAATATTACTTCTACGATGAGAGAGCATATCAGCATACAAGATGGCATTCGTTATATTCAGGTGCATCCGACGTTCTTGTATGAAGCGGCATGGAATGTGCTAGTGCTGACGGCAATGCTTCTTTATACGAAGAAAAAGAAATTCGATGGAGAGATTTTTCTCATTTATCTCATCGGATATGGTCTTGGCAGAGCATGGATTGAGGGACTGCGTACCGACCAGTTACAGATTGGAACAACCGGAATTGCTGTATCACAGGTATTTTCGGCGGTTCTTGTAGTGGCGGGCGTGGTTGTCTGGATTTATCGGATGAGACGGTTGAAAAAGAAAGAAAAATAACAAAACCAGGAAAAAGGTCCTGTTTGTCTACGATATAAAGTAGATAAGCGGGGCCTTTTTTTGCGTGCAAACAGGAAAAAAATTGGAATTAGGCTTGCCAATTCCCACTAAGTGGTGTATTATTAATGTAAAAGTGGTGAGAAGTGGAGTAAAGTGTCACGAAGTGGTAAATTTTATGCTTTATGTGGCAGGTTCACAAAGCCATGATGGGAAGTTGGTGAAGCACGATGTTTATGGGAACGTATGAGCATGGCCTTGACGCGAAAGGACGTGTGATTATTCCGGCGAAATTAAGAGAAGACTTAGGGGAGTCTTTTGTTGTGACGCTTGGATTAGACGGTTGTCTGTTTGCGTATCCAATGAACGAATGGGAGGGTTTCATCGAAAAATTAAAAGAACTTCCCGGCACGAAAGAGGCCAGAATGCTTCAGAGACATTTCTTAGCAAATGCGGCACCATGTGAACTGGACAAGCAGGGACGTGCTTTGATACCGGCAAAATTACGTGAATATGCCGGACTTGCCAAAGAAACCGTTTTTGTCGGCGTCCTTTCTAAAATTGAAATTTGGAGTAAAGAGCGCTGGAATGAAAATGATGATTATGACAACATCGATGACATTGCCGAACATATGTCAGAGTTTGGCCTTAGTTTTTAGTCGGTGCAGGCAAGGAGGCAGTTATGGAATTTAAGCATGTGTCGGTTCTGTTAGAAGAAACCATAGACAGTCTGAATATTTGTCCGGATGGAATCTATGTAGATGGTACAACCGGTGGCGGCGGCCATTCGTATGAAATTGCAAAGCGATTAGGAGACAAGGGGCGTTTAATCTGCATCGACCAGGATGCGGAGGCACTTGCTGCGGCGCGCGTGCGGCTGGCACCTTTTGAAGAAAAGATAACTTTTGTAAAAAGCAACTACGTACATATGAAAGAAGTGCTTTCGGAGTTGTCGATACCAAAGGTAAACGGTATTGTTTTAGACTTAGGTGTTTCTTCTTATCAATTAGACAATGCCGAGAGGGGATTTTCTTATCGGGAAGATGCACCACTTGATATGCGGATGGATAGAGAGCAGAGTGTAACTGCCAAAGACATTGTAAATGAATACCCGGAATCCGAACTTTTCCGCATTATTAAAGAATATGGCGAGGAACGATTTGCAAGAAGTATTGCAAGAAATATTTGCAGACAAAGAAAAGAAAAACCGATTGAGACGACCTTGGAATTAGTCGATTTAATACGCACTTCTATGCCGGCGAAAGCAAGAAACGGAAAAAGCCATCCGGCAAAGAGAACATTTCAGGCAATCCGAATTGAATGCAACCGCGAATTGGATGTGTTAAGACAGGCGCTTGACGACATGGTTGATTTGCTTTGTGATGGAGGAAGACTTAGCATCATCACCTTTCACTCATTGGAAGACCGCATGGTAAAGACAAGCTTTAAGAAACAGGAAAATCCATGTACCTGCCCGCCGGATTTCCCGGTTTGTGTCTGTGGAAAGAAACCAAAAGGAAAAGTTGTTACAAGGAAACCGATTCTTCCATCAGAAGAGGAATTAGAACGAAATACACGCTCAAAAAGTGCGAAATTAAGAGTGTTTGAAAAAATAGAAAGTTAGGAGGAAGTTACATGGCAACACGGAGAACGCCATACGTATATGGAAGTGCGGCACCGAACATTGAGGTAATGCCGCGCAGGGAGGATGATTACGAGAGAAGGAGACAGACAAGACCCGTCTCCAGACCAAGACCAAAACGGAAGGCAAAAATTGATAAAGTTGCCGTGTTATTGACAGCACTTACTTTTTTTGTTGTAATGGCTGCCGGTATCTTTTATCTGCGTTTGCAATTTCAGTCTACCTATTTGAATAAAAGTGTGGTAAAATTGCAAAGTGAAGTAGTTGAAATGGAAAAGAAAAATGCAACTGCCGAGAAAGAATTGGACGACTCGGTTGATTTGACTGCTATTTATAACAAAGCAACGAAACAGCTTGGCATGGTGGCAGCAAGTGAAAACCAGATGGATACTTATGAGAGCCGGAAGAGTACGCAGGTTCGCACTCATGGGGATATTCCGGCAGAATAATTGTGAAAAGCACAACCGGAATGGAGAGTAAGATATGGCTACACAGTATAATCAAGGACGATACTCCTATCGAAGACGCAGAAGAAGAGGAAAGCCGAAACGTTTTAGCAGAAAAATGTGTATTACGGTATTTCTCGTCTTTTGCGTTTGTTTGTTTACTTTTGGGGTGTTGTTGTTTAAGATTTACCGCATCAACAGTAAGGATGGAGACCGTTACCGCAAAGAGGCACTTTCTCAGCAGTCATATACAAATACGGTGTTGAATTACCAGCGCGGTGATGTTAAGGACCGTAACAATACTACATTGGCAGTCAGCGTGCGCAAATATGATTTGGTGTTAGAGCCACGGACACTTGGCAAAGATGAAAAGAAAAAACAGGCAACGGTAGATGCAATTGCAAAAACATTTGGCGTGGCATCGTCTGTTGTGGAAGAAGTAATTCAGAAAAAGCCAAACTCGATGTACGAGCATATTGACGGTTTAAAGGAACTGCCTGCAAAAAAGGTGGACAAGTTCAAAAAGCAGATAAAAAAAGAACGTTTAGAGGGCGTTTGGTTTGAGGAAGTGTACAAAAGAAATTATCCGCTGAAAACCGTTGGTGCAAGTATTATTGGTTTTATGAATTCAAATAATCAGGGAACTTACGGTGTGGAAGAACAGTACAATTCCGTTTTGAATGGAACGACAGGAAGAGAGTATGGTTATTTTGATTCCAATATGAATTTACAGCGAACCATTAAAGAAGCAAAAGACGGCAATTCGGTTGTTCTCACGATTGATGCCAATGTGCAGAAAATTATAGAGGATGAAATTGCGGATTTCCAAAAGAACGGAACCGGTGCGAAGACGATTGCGATGATGGTCATGAATCCGAAAAATGGAGAAATTCTTGCTATGGCATCCAACTCCACATTCGATTTGAATGATCCACAGAATCTGGCGTCCATGTATTCGGAACAGAAGATTGCAGCGATGACAGACAAAGAGAAAAACGAAAATCTTCTGTCTATGTGGTCGAATTTTTGCGTTGGCTCTGCCTATGAGCCGGGTTCTACATTTAAGCCGTTTACAATTGCTGCGGCGTTAGATGAAAATATTATCTCCGGAAAATCCACATTTCAGTGTAACGGTGTAAAGAAAGTGGCTGACAGAGAAATTCACTGCAGCAACCGAAATGGACATGGCATGCTAGATTTGCGTCATGCTCTGATGGAATCCTGCAATGCAGCCCTTATGGATATCGGACTTGGATTGGGACGAAATAAATTTAGTAAGTATAACAAATTGTATGGATTTGGACAGCGCACCGGTGTAGATCTGCCGGGTGAAACTTCCGGTTTGATTCACACGAAAGAAGAATTGAATCCGGTAGAATTAGCGACAAGTAGTTTTGGACAGACGCAGACGGTTACGATGGTTCAGATGCTCAGTGGTTTTTCATCCCTGATTAATGGCGGAAATTATTATCAGCCGCATTTGGTAAAAGAAATTCAGAACAGTAACGGTGATGTGGTAAAAACGATTGATCCGGTTATTGTGAAACGAACAACGAGTGAGGATACCAGTTCGAAATTAAGAAGTTACTTAAAATCAACGGTAGAAGAAGGAACTGCGGCACCGGCACAGGTAAAAGGATATTCCATTGGCGGAAAGACCGGTACGGCGGAAAAACGACCGGTATCGGCAAAGAAGTACTTAGTTTCCTTTATTGGCTGTGAGCCGGCAGAAGACCCGGAAGTGGCTTATTATGTGATTATTGATGAGCCTCATGTAAAAGACCAGGCGCACTCTACCTATGCGACCGAATTTTCGTCGAAGGTGATGAAACGTGTTCTTCCGTTTTTGGGACAATATGCTTCTTCGTCTCAAACAAAGCAGGATGCGAAACAAGAATAGGAATGATGAAGGGGCATATCTGAGCTCTCCATACAATACACTGTAATAATGAGAAAATCGGGAGCTTGTTTATGGAAAACCGACATCGAACATACCAACGTCAGTCAATGGGGTTGGTATTTTTTCTCTTTGTGCTTGTACTTTTAACACTGCTTGGCAGGCTTTTTTATCTCATGATAGGAAAAGCGGATTATTATGGAGTACAGGCGAAGGAACTTCATGAGCGTGAGCGAAAGATTAAGGCGGAACGAGGAGAAATCAAGGACTGTCACGGCAATGTATTAGCGGCAAATCGGTCCGTATCGACTATATCCGTAATCCACAGTCAGATGAAGGAGCCGGAACGGGTGATAACCCTTTTGTCGAAGGAATTGATGTTAGACGAGAAAGAGGTCCGGAAAAAAGTGGAGAAGGTTTCTTTGCGTGAAAAAATTAAATCGAACGTGGATAAGGAGACTTCGGATCGAATACGAAATTACAAATTGGCGGGTGTTACCGTCGATGAGGACTATAAAAGAGAGTACCGCTATGACTCGCTGGCATCAAAGGTGCTTGGTTTTACCGGCGGTGATAATCAGGGAATTATCGGTTTGGAAGTATCTTATGAAAAATATTTAAAAGGATTGGATGGCTCGATTTTGACAATGACGACCGCTTATGGTACGGAAATTGAAAATGGAGCCGAAGACCGCATTGAGCCGGTGGCAGGCTGGACATTAAATACCAGTCTTGATTTACCGGTGATGGAATACACGGACCAGTTAGCCAATTATCTGCTGAAAAAGAAACAGGCGAAAAGCGTGGATATTATTGTTATGAATCCTCAGAATGGAGAGATTTATGCAATGGCATCGGCACCGGAATTTAACTTAAATGATCCATACCGGATTTCCGGAGATTTGAGTAAAATGTCGGCAAAGGAAAAGAGTGAAAAGAGAAATGCCATGTGGCGGAACTCTTGTGTGTCGGATACTTATGAACCGGGTTCCACATTTAAGATATTGACAACGGCGGCAGCACTCGAAAAAGGTGTTGTGAAGATGACGGACCGTTTTCGCTGCCCTGGTTATAAAATAGTGGAGGACAGACGGATACGCTGTCATAAAAAAGGAGGACACGGCAGTGAGACATTTTTAGATGGCATTATGAATTCCTGCAATCCGGTTTTCATTGAAGTGGGCGCAAGAGTCGGTGTATCTGACTTTTTCCGCAAGATGTCAGATTTTGGATTGATGAATCGGACGGGGATTGATGTGCCGGGGGAGGCGTCGACCATTATACATAAAGAAAAAAATGTAGGAGCCGTTGAACTGGCAACGATGTCTTTTGGCCAGTCCTTCCAGCTCTCGCCGATAAGACTTGTAAGCCTTGCAGGTTCCATGATAAACGGAGGGTATTCCATTACACCGCATTTCGGTGTCAGCGCAGTTAGTGCCGATGGCGGTCTTATGAAACATTTTTCATACGGAAAGAAAGAGCGTGTTGTCTCAAAAGAAACTTCGGATTTGATTCGGATGGCACTAGGCAAGGTTGTTTCAGAAGGAACCGGACATAAGGCTTCTGTGAAAGGGTTTTCCGTTGGCGCAAAAACCGGAACAAGTGAGAAACTTCCGCGCGGCAATGGAAAATATATTGCGTCAACCATTGGTTTTGCTCCGGTCGAGAATCCAAAAGTTATTGCACTTGTGCGGATTGATGAACCGCAGGGCCTATACTATGGAGGTACTGTGGCAGCACCGGAAATTGCTGCGCTGTTTGAAAACATTCTCCCTTATTTATGCAAAAACTGATTTGCTGAATAAGTGCTTGCGGTAAGGCTCGTAATGGTATAAAATAGACACGTGCGTTGACGTACTTAATAAGATAAGAAGAGGTGGATATGAATGAATAATCTAAGTCTTAGTGTGTTTATGCCGGTTATAATTTCTTTTTTAATCAGCGTGGTATTTTGCCCGATTTTGATTCCTTTTCTGAGGAAATTAAAGTTTGGACAGACCGAGCGTGAAGAAGGACCACAGTCTCATTTGAAAAAGAATGGAACACCGACAATGGGTGGTCTTGTGATTTTGGCAAGTATTTTGCTGACCTCCTTAATTTATATTGGCAAATTTACGGAAATTCTTCCCGTTTTATTTATGACACTTGGTTTTGGTCTGATTGGTTTTCTGGATGACTACATCAAGGTGGTAAAAAAACGTTCGCTTGGGTTGACTCCTTTGCAGAAGATGGCATTGCAGTTTATTGTGACCGGTGTATTTATTTACTATTACTTCAAAATTGCCGGTTTGGATACATCCATTAAAATTCCGTTTGTAAGCGGAGATGGATTCGTTATGCCAACATGGCTGTTTATCATTTTTGTTTTTATTGTCGTACTTGGTACGGTAAATGGTGTAAACTTTACCGATGGCTTAGATGGTCTGGCATCCGGTGTAACCGTAATTGTAGCAACATTCTTTACGATTGCTGCACTGAGTCTGAATCCATCAATGACACCGATTACAGGAGCCGTGGTAGGAAGTCTTTTGGGATTTTTACTGTTTAACACATATCCCGCGAGAGTTTTCATGGGTGATACCGGTTCGTTAGCCCTTGGTGGTTTTGTGTCCTCCATTGCGCTGATGCTTCATATGCCGTTATTTATTGTGATTATCGGCTTGATTTATCTGGTAGAAGTCCTTTCTGTTATTTTGCAGGTTGGTTATTTTAAACTGACTCACGGAAAGAGAATTTTCAAAATGGCGCCAATTCATCATCATTTTGAGTTGTGCGGTTATTCAGAGACACAGGTTGTAGCAGCATTTAGTATTGTTACAGCATTATTATGTCTGGTTGGTATTATGGCATTGTAATTTACCGGAGAAGGGATGAATAAAATGGATTTAGAGAATCAAAAAGTATTAGTTGCCGGACTAGGAAAAAGTGGCATGGCAGCATATGAACTGCTGAAAAATATGGGCGCCAAGGTCAGTTTATTTGACGGAAAAAAAGATTTGGATGTGTCCGGTTATGACGCACCGGTTTTTCTTGGCAAAATGACAAAAGAGGAACTTGCCGGTTTTGCCTGTGCGGTGTTTAGTCCGGGTGTTCCGTTGGATATTGATTTGGCAAGTGAACTGCGTGAATTAAACATTCCAATCATTGGTGAGATTGAACTTGCTTTTCTCTGTGAAAAAGGAGTTGTGGCAGGAATTACCGGAACAAATGGTAAAACAACGACAACAACGCTTGTTGGTGAGATTATGAAAGCTTACAAAGAAAAAGTTTTTGTTGTCGGAAATATTGGTAATCCGTATACGAAAGAAGTGGAGAAAAGCGCTGCCGATTCGGTTACGGTGGCAGAAATCAGTAGTTTCCAGTTGGAGACGATTGATACGTTCCATCCGGTTGTGAGTGCGGTTTTAAATATTACACCGGACCACTTAAACCGGCATAAAACAATGGAAGAGTACATACGGGTAAAATTATCCATTACGAAAAATCAGACAAAAGAGGATTTGTGTGTACTTAATTATGAGGATGACGTTTTACGTGACAGTGCGAAAGAAATGCCTTGTGAAGTGACATTCTTTAGCAGCAAACAAAAGATTGCAAATGGTTTGTACCAGAATGACAACAAAGATATTGTGGACGCCAAAACAGGTGAGGCTCTGATGAATATGTCGGAGTGCAATCTGCCGGGTGACCACAATTGCGAAAATATTATGGCGGCTATTTTAATTACAAGAAAATTAGGCGTTCCGATGGATACGATTCTTTCTGTTGTAAAGAAATTTCAGGCGGTGGAGCACCGTGTTGAATTTGTCAAAACGGTAAGAGGTGTTGATTATTATAACGATTCGAAAGGAACGAATCCGGATGCTGCGATTAAGGGAATTCAGTCGATGAGCAAACCGACGGTCCTGATTGGCGGCGGCTATGATAAGCAGTCGGAGTATGATGAGTGGATAGAGGCCTTTGACGGCAAAGTAAAGGAGCTTGTGCTTATCGGTCAGACTGCAGATAAAATCGAAGAGTGTGCACACAGACACGGATTCATGAATACTGTAAAGAAGGATACGTTTGAGGATGCAGTAAATTATTGCTATGAGCATGCTGTTTCAGGTGATGCAGTGCTTTTATCACCTGCATGTGCAAGCTGGGGCATGTTTCCTAACTATGAGGAGCGCGGACGTATCTTTAAGGAAATAGTAAAAGGATTTAAGGAGTAAATATTTTGGCAGGAAAGCGTAGAAGAAGTAGCAAGAATAAAGAAAAAAAAGAAAAAGGAATACCTTATTTCGACTACAACCTGTTGTTTATAGTTATATTTCTGCTCTGCTTTGGTCTTGTTATGCTATATAGCTCGAGTGCATACACATCGGCCATCAAAAATCATGACAGCATGCACTATCTTAAGCTTCAGATACGAAATATTGTACTGGGACTTATACCTATGGTATTTCTGGCAAAGGTCGACTACAGATATTGGAAAAAGCTTGGCTTTTTTGCGTATATAGTATCGCTTATACTGTGTGTGCTTGTGTTTGTGCCGAAAATAGGCTCAAGCTCACATGGTTCATCGAGATGGATTGGCATAGGACCAATACAGTTCCAGCCTTCAGAAGTGGCTAAAATTGCGGTCATACTGTTTATGGCTATGATTATAGACAAGATACCCAAGCAGTTTGAAAAGTTTTTAAGTCTGGTAAAGGTGCTTGCTATGCTTATTCCGCTCATAATAGTTGTTGCAATCAGCAATCTGAGTACGGCAGTTATCATCATAGGCATTTCGGTCTGTATGCTGTTTGTCGCAAGCCCAAAGTATCTGCAGTTTATTATTGTAGCAGTGGCGGTAGTTGTGTTTGCAGTGGCGTTTGTCATGCTGGCAGGCTATAGAAGTACACGTATTGAGGCATGGCTGCATCCGGAGACTGCGGGAACAGACGCAGTATTCCAGACTATGATGGGACTTTATGCGATAGGCTCGGGCGGATTGTTTGGAAAAGGACTTGGAGAGAGCTTACAGAAGCTTGGCAATGTGCCGGAGTCACAAAATGATATGATATTTACAATTATTTGTGAAGAGCTTGGACTGTTTGGAGCTATCTGCCTTATTTTACTTTTTATACTGCTTATATGGCGTATGATGGTCATTGCAAACAATGCAAGGGATTTGTATGGCTCACTTTTAGTGATTGGTGTGATGAGTCATATTGCAATCCAGGTGATACTGAATATTGCGGTAGTTACCAATTCACTTCCAAATACCGGTGTTATTCTGCCGTTTATCAGCTATGGAGGTACGTCAATCATATTCCTGATGGCGGAAATAGGGCTTGTTTTGTCTGTGTCAAGAGGCATCAGGCTTGAAAATGTGTAGATTAAGGCGTGAAATATAATGATTAAGAAAAAAAGAAAACATAAAAAGAGATTAAAGCATTTTTTTATGGGACTGCTAATTACTATAGCAGTGCTCGCGATACTGTTTCTCATTGTACTTAAGCTGTTTACGGTAAAAAGGGTAGTTGTCGAGGGCAATGAGCTTTACGACCAAAAGACTATAGAGGATGCGGTGCTTAATGATAAGTACTCATGGAACTCACTGTATGTCTATCTGAAATATAAGGTAAAGGATACTAAAAAAATACCGTTTATTGATACAATGAGCATAAGCCTGGATAGTCCGCATACTCTTCATATATCAGTTTATGAAAAAGGAATGCTTGGATACATATATATTCCGGGAATTAATGAGAATGCATATTTTGATAAGGATGGCTTTGTGGTGGAGACATCCTCTGACACGGTGCCGGGTGTGCCATGTATAGACGGCATAAGCTGTGACAAGGTAGTGCTTTATGAGAAGCTGCCTATTAAGCAGACTATGCTAAAAGATATCCTTGAGCTTACCCAGGGATTAAAAAGGCAGGACCTTGTGCCGGATTCTGTGGATTATGGTGCGCAAAATGCACCGGTAGTCAAGTATGGTAATGTG
>ENA-ORTV01003702-ORTV01003702.1-human-gut-metagenome-genome-assembly--contig:-NODE-3702-length-12414-cov-3.855975_pt1 | contig 12414 bp, 16 predicted proteins | sample MGYA00241915_ERZ509194 | MGnify/ENA primary metagenome ERZ509194 (study PRJEB26280, sample SAMEA2338810) | human gut metagenome | biome: human gut; feature: human-associated habitat; material: faeces... | reverse complement strand
AAGGCGCTCCGGAGCAGCAAGATCAGCCCCGCCGGAGATAGTAGAAAGTTGCATGGATGAAGTTGAATTTTAGGGAAAGAAAAAAGCGCCCTAGAAAGAGCGCTATATTTTGTATAGAATTACAACTATAAAAAGATCCGAATCTATTTCGGCAGTAAAATACGAATCGATATATAAAACACAAGGATTTATTTTTTTGAATTGCTCTATTGCAGTCCTCTCAATATCTTTTAATTGATATTTGTGTAATAGTACGGGCGGAATTGTTATCATTATAAATGCATTTCTCATAGAACTCACCTCATAAGATTAAATCAATCAGCATAGATTTAAGTGCATAACTCTCGAACTTAATACAACCGTAGACAAAAGGGTCATGCAGTATGACCCCGTAGTCACGCTGAAAAGCTACAATATCGCTTTTTATACTGCTGTCATAATGAGGGCATTTACACGGCGAGTACGTAACATAGAACCGTTGAGAGTTCTTCCGCTGGTAGATATACGCACTATCTATTGAACATACTGGCACATATCCGGCAATATTTTCATAACCAACATAACTAAAGTCATCGTAGGCGAACTCATTGTTTAGAGCCATGTCATAAAACCGCGTACCCTTGGTTAGCTTGTATAGCGCTGTCTTGCTTTTCTCTTCGATAAAATCCGCACTTGGCGGCATGATGTGAACCGCTAACCCTCTATCCTTATAATACTTATGGTGCTTGCCAGCTTTTAGCATCTTTTCGACGTCTGCTACAATTCCTAGTCCGGTGAATATGTCGTTGTCTATCCGGTTCGCATTAGATAATAGCCACATTCGTAACGCCGGAAGTCCGGCAAGTTCTCTGTTACGGTTGATCGTTTCATAAGCGTTAGCAAATGCGCTAAACTCGTCACGCATAGATCGCACATGACTTTCTGGTATAAACTCGTCATATATGCAGTCTGAACAATCTTGCATATCTACACCGCGGACAGTGCCTATCGTACTTAATGCGATGCCGTAACCGATAGGAGCGCCGCTTGGTGCGTCTGTTCCGTCGTCAGCCTTTACGCGGTTATAGATGCCATGGATCTTCTTTTTGATCGGCACAAGTCCGATGTTCAGTCCGTATGCTTTATTTATCGGCTTAAAAGGATTCGCACCCTCTCCGGCTTTACCGTCTGACAGACTTTCTAATTCGTCTTGTGTGCGTCTCATAAGTATAAACTTCTCGCCGCCGTTGTCGTTAAACTCTTTGATGCCAACTGCGCCACATAATGCGCTGTACGTCTTGCCAGTACCACGGGCGCCAGTGAATATCTGGAAAGGGAATGCGTCGTCTTTGTAGTCCCATACATTTAAGTATAACTTGCTCATATTTCAAAGTAAGGGCGGCAGATACGCCGCCCACTCCTTTCTAATAAAATGGTAGTTCCTCTAGTTCTGTATCGGGAACGTGCATTCAGCCGTTAAGCTTGTCCTCAATCGCCTTGAGAATATCCGCTTGGTCTTTCTCGGACAGCTTCGCCCAGCAGATACTGTAATACTTACCGTCTTTGCCCTTGGTCTGCGGAAAGCTTAGGAAGTCACCGTTCTTGCCCTCTACTACTCGCATACCGTAGATTGTAATGCCGTTAATCTCTACATCTGCCAGTACATTAGCGTCCTTGCCTACAGTAATGGCTCTTTTTACGCAGTAGTTGTCAATCTTTAATTCCTCGATGTTATTGTTGTTCTTTGCGTTTGCGTTTTCCGGTTTTTTCATGTTTTTAATCTCCTATAATTTTATAAATGTTAGCGCCGATCAATTCCGCATACTCTTCTGTGATTCCGATTGTGTATGTACCGTCGATCATTGCTACGTTGCTGGCTGTCGTAAATGTACAGCCGTTTACAGTTTCTTGGTGAATACCGACATTATCGTTATAATATAACTCCATGCCGCCAGCATCTCGAAAAACAAATCCTATCTTGAAATTATCTATCGTTTTTAACTCTTCTGCGCCTAGCTTTTTTGATACGCCGGATATTGTACAGTGCAATCCCTTTGCATCAACATAAGCATATTTTTTCGCACCCAGCGTCTTAAACTCCGCGATAGGCTCCTTGTTTTCATGCTCATATACACCCATGTAATAATCTTTACCGCCAACCGACGCGTATGCGCCGCGCTCTCGCGCTAGGTCTGCGATCTCTCTATTCACTTTTTCTATCGCTTCAATATCTGCCCCCACCGCCTTAGAGGAATCGGTATCGCAGTATATTGTTGCTTCTCCTGTTAGGTCTAATAATTGCTGTAAATGTTTCCTTGCATGTGCCGTGCACCATACGCCCCACGCGTAATAGAGAAAGCTGTTTCGGCTTCTGTAAAACTTCGCAAGCGCTTCCGACGTGTCTGGCGTGTTTACAATCCATTCGCCGTTTTCGTTGATCGTGTTTTCTTGTTTTACTACGTCCGTGAACATCATCCCAAATATGGCATTTAAGCGAGCCTTAACTTTGGAATATAGATAGGGCTTGTCTCCTGGATCTTCTCCTCTCTCTTCGGCTTGCTCTATCTCATATTTTAGTTGGCACTTAGATTTGTACAATTCACGGATGCATTCTACTAGGCACTCCGGCAGATAGTCATATTTTGCTATGCACATATCCGTTACGGCGAAACTATCCCACGTATACTGTTTTTTGATGATCTCCCAGTCTATATCAGTGACAGTCATTTGTAACCACTCACAAGATAATACGCGCCCATTATCTAGTTTTAAGTTACCGCCATGTTGTAGACATTTACTGACAGGGATGTACGGCATTGTTACTGATTCCCTTACCGCTGGATTCCGTAAGACGATCCGAAATAGACAAGCATATTTATTTAATAGTCCGTCCAACTCTTCCAGCGTTTCAACATCTCCATACGGTGTAAACTTATTGATCGGAAACTTAAATACACATAAGCAAAAGGGGTAACTGCTTTGTACATCGAAACTATCCGCATTATGCCAAACTCTACCACTCATGTATCGGTTTGCGTGAGTATTTCCACCGCGTCCGGCTTCTTTCAGTAGCGTATAGATGTATGTGTTCATCTCGGTCTCTTTGAATAGTTGTCTGTAATGCCCGTCTTTTCGGCAAGCTTTCCGACACATTCTCCGCACATATCCGGTAGATGTCATAGGGATGGTTTCAAGGTTGTCATGCTCATTGATTAAGCGCCGCTCTATCAACTCATATAAGCTGATAACATCGCCCACACAATATCCTATTTCCGTTTCCGTCAATCTCGTCTTGGGTGTGCGCTTCTTCTTATAATCAAGATCCCCAGCCGCTTTCGCGTGTATAACTCCCAACTCATTCTTTACCGCTTTTTCGAGCGACATATTCGTCAGCTTGTAACTACAGCGAAACTGTACTCCTCGCCCTGTATGTACCGTGATAGGCTGTCTCGCCTTGCTTGCAAATACGGTAAATCCGTCAAAGTAGCTGTTCAAAAAATCTCGCATAAATTGAAACTCATACCCCAAGTTGTGAACATATATTACAAGCTGTTTGTTGCCGTTAAACTGTAATACCTCTTCCAGCCGATCAAAAAACTCCAGCCACTCTTCCCACGTTCTGCCAGTGATTAAGTAGCCGCCTACATCCATCTGCCAGTGGTACATAAACGCCCACGGCGCTACAATCCAGTCTGGCGCGTGTCCTTTGCAGATCGTTGTGGTTTCAATGTCGAATACTCCAAACGTTTGTAGATATTCTTCGCACTTGCGTTTGTTGTTACACTTCATTGCCTTAGTGTCCAGTTTCGCATATGGGAAGTCTTTCACCGTGTACACTGTAACATTATCGTTTCCGCCGTCAAGCCTTGGAACCGTTACAAGCCTACTCATCTTTTTTATTTAGGAAGTACCGCAGATTTTTGATAGTGGCTTCTACATGCTCTGCGCTGTCTTTTGGCGCTCTGAACGCTTGCAAGGCTTTTTCCATACGCGCAACTACTTTGTCATGGTCTCCCTTTTCTCGCACTCTTGCGGCGTCATATTCGTCGCGTACAGTTTCGGAAGATAGACCGCTGATAGATAGTCCATGAAATACATCCGACGTTAAAAAATCGTAAAATTCTTTGTTGGTTGCAAAGTGTATACCTTGCTTCTCAAACGTTTCTACACGCTTTTCCTCTATCGCTCGTTGCCCTTTGCTGGTACTTGATGGACGTGTCAGAAAATACTGCAATCTTTGTATTTCTGCTTTTAATGCAGTACGATTTTCGGTAAGATTGAGCGATTCAGAAAAGTAGCGACGATTCCTCGCTTTCAAATAGTCCAGCGCATCCACGGCGGCACCATAACTATTGTACGCTTCCCCTGTTATTGGAGAAGAGTTCCGCGATAAATCGCGCAGAGAGTTGTTTGCACGCTTCGCCAGCTTTCGCCGTATCTCCTGTAGCTGTGCTGTGCTATACTGTTCGCCGTACACATCAGCGGTTAACGCTTTATCTTTCCTAGCCATTTATTCACCCTCTTCCAGCCAGTATTCCACGATTCCGTGGGTTGCGTTGATCTCGCGGTTGTCGGCGCGGTGTACTATCACGCCTGTACCGTAGTGCCCAGAGTATAACTCGCAGATACCATAGCCTATACGCTTGGATATGTAGCGTGATTCTTTGGCGCTATGATGGTACTTAAGTCCACATGATTCTAAAATCTCATGCGCCTTTGTATCATCATACACGCGCTTTAAGTCCGGCAGTTTCCCCCATTTTCTAACCATATTATCACCTCTTCTTTCTTCGCCCTTTGGCGAAAGCTGGGAGAGCCACTGCCTACTCCCCGCGCCGCTTGTCGGTTGCCAGCTCATTTCCCCCAACGCCTACCCACCTCCTACCTACTAACGTCAGCCTAAAATCTCCATATTCAGATCAGCAAGATACATGCTAAGAGTACACCATTCCACTGCGTTAAATGCTCCGGCTTTATACATGCCCTTAAGCATACCCAGTGTGTACATGTATCCGCTTTCTTTAAGTTCTGTTTGTATTAACTCTTTGATTTCATCTTCGCTCATGTTTACCTCTCCTTTACTACGTAGCGTTGCGTTGTTTACTTGTTCCTTACATCTATTATAATACGCTTCTTCCATGTAAATTGCAACAACTTTTGCTTGAATAATGCACAAATTTACATGTAAAAATACTGCTTGCATTTGTGCAATATTACTACTATAATATGCTTATGGGGTTGCTCATAGTCCAGCCGCCGGAAGCGGTAGAGCGTGACTTGGACGGTCATATGCCCTACAAAAAGAGAGTAGACTTATCTACTCTCTTTTACTTTACCTTATTTACTTTCCAGTGCTGTCACCCTCTGTTCAAGGTTTGCTACTTTTTCCTCTAACTCCTTGATCTTACCGATCATCCAGTCAAGGTTAGGCTGTGTACTGTTGTTATATGGGTACTCGTATCCCCCTAAACAACTAGCGTTTGTGTATGCCATCCTCTCACCCCCTTTAATATACTTGTATCAAGTTGTCGTTCTCGAACTCTTCAGCGATCAGTGCGTAAATATCAAGACCCTTGCGCAGTGCTAACTCTCCCTGTAACATTTGCGCACTCGTGGTTACGCCTATGTTACCATGTATCCGGCTCGTGTAAGTCCTTGTACCGCTTTCCGTGTCGGTGCCGTTTGTGCTACTGGTTCCGCTTGACTTGGTTCGGCTGTTAGGCACGTAATCTGTTCCGTTATAGCCTTGCACATCCGCTTCGTTGGTGCTGGCGTCCTGTCCGCTGTTTGACAGCGTGTGTGTAATATTCGGTGTCTCGGTGCTGTCCTCTTGGCGGTCATAGTTTTCTATGGGGTTGTACTCTGCTGTAAAACCTTGCCACAGCTTCGCAAAGTTGTCTTTCCGGCGCGTAAACCATTCCGTTATTGCTGCCTTTACTTGCGGCGGCACTTGGTAGTACGGGAACAGATCGCCACTCTGCCGGATGATCTGGTTTATCATGAGTGTTTTGTCCATTCCCTCCGGCAGTGTCACGCCGTCAAATAACGTAGGATCATACTGATACATACCGTACAGTGTCATTCTAGGCGGTAACACCATTATCCCCCCTCTCTACTAATTCAACACTGATTCCCAGTCCGCTGATTGCGTTGATCTTTGCAATGCTCTCTTTGAGGTTGTCAAAAATCACAGAGATAATTGCTTTTGTCTCTTCGTTGTTCTGATTAACTTCGTCACTGTTCAGTCGCTCTCGCTTGTCATAGTTGGCATTTGCGATACCGATCTTTGTTAAAAACTCGTTAATGATCGTCCGCTTACTCTGTAACAGATCATTTACAATATACTGGGTCTTAATGTCCTTGTACAGAGTGTCTATCTGTTTGCCCTTGGTCACACTCTCGTTCGCAACGACAAGCGGTTCGCCCTGTGTACTCTGTGCATATAAGTCCTTGATCTCCTGTGCGTGCTTCTTGTTTCGCGCTTCAAAATACATGGTAACATTGCTGTTCATGAGGTTGACATCAATAGACCTATCAATCTGTGCCAGCTTGACAGCGTAATGCCTTACAATGTCATCCATTCCACCGTAATCGTCAAACAGTTTAATGATGCCACTGTTTACTCCAATCACCCCGTACTTGGGGTTTGTGAGATAGTTGTTAGTAACAACAATCTCTTTCGGATTCCAGTACATGTTGATCTGTGATACACTATACGGCGCACATATCCAGCCATATTCACGGGTATACATTACTGCGATTGAACCCCAGCTAAACAGCCAGTAGCGGAAAAAATTTAAGTCCCAGTCTTTCGGCAGTCCAAACTTAAAACGGCTGTAAATAAGCTGATAAAGGTAACGCTTTTCGTATAGTACAGCGCTGTTATTCTGCCCCTGTACATTACTAGGTTGCTGTAGCCAGTACTGTGCCATGCTATTCTGTTCGTAGGTTATCGGCATATCCATCTTATAATATCACTCCCTCTTTTAATAAAGTAACGATCTCGTTCTGCTCGTCCTCGGTGGCGTTTGTGCCGGATAGATTGATCTCTTTCACGCGCACATATCCAGTTAACTGTGAGAGATTCACTCTCTTGTTGGTAGGGTATCCGTAAAATTCATTATATCCGTTTGCGTCTGCGGATTCTACGCGCTTTATAATAAGGTAGGGTTTACGTATTCCCATTGCTCCGGCGTTGCTCCCAAGTGATCCTGACATTGCAACGCTCGCCCTTGCACCGCCTCCCATTGCGTTCGCCGCCGCGCCGATTGCCACTGGTGCCAGTGCGCCGCCTGTTGCTACGGCGGCGGCTCCGCTTACTACGGCACCCAGTAAAGACGACACCATGGACAAATAGTTGCCGCTGGTGATCGGCATTTGTACCGCGCAGTTGCCGGTATAGGTGTAAAGTACTGCGTCCAGTCCGTATTTTTTAACGGTCAACTGTGCAAGACAACAACCTGTCAGCACATCAATCTTGTACTTAATACCAAGCGTACTATTTACTACGTCGTCGGCGTTTAACTCTACGATGCCTATAAATGGCAGATAGCAATATACTTGTGTAAATGGTGAGTAGTCTCGTGCATCTCCGAAGTATTCATTGATCGTAACTGTTCCACAGTCTATCTCCGTGTACTGTTCAGTTACGATCTTACTCGGCACGCCGCTATTGATATAGCCTACTTGTATGTCTCTGTTTGCTCCGGTGGTAGGAGTGGCATACATCACATGTAGACCAATGATAGCTTGCATGGGGTCTTGTAACAACTTTTTCAACTGATCGAGGTTAAGACCATCGGAACCCCACAGCCAGCGGCTAAACTGCTTGACCTGTGCTAAAGTAGGGTTGTAAAGGTTGGCTAACCCTGTGGAACTTCCACCGCCGCCGGAGATAGCGGGCGCACTCGGTGTTTCTGTGGTGGGTGGTGTCGGTTGCGGCAATGGTGTAGGCTGTGCCGGAAAATCTTCTGCGGCTGTTGCGTCCGGCACTGGGTTTGTTTGTAGCTGTAACATAGGGTCGGTATCAAGTTGCGGTAGCAAACCTTCTTGTGCTACTGGTGTAGTATAAGGATATGCTTCTGTTGAGGGGTCTGTGCTGGGGATACTCACCGGAAACCACCGTCTCAACGCTTCCAACCCTGCAAGCGTAGTTACCGCCTTTGCCGCCCAGTCAGGAAAAACCTCGTCTAGCGTTTGGTCTTTGGTGCCTTGCTCGCCTGTGGGGGTGATACCGTCAATACCAGGCTTTGCTGTCGCGTTTAAACCGGTCAAATTGTGAGTTTCACCGTCGTAAATATTGCCGCGCTCTCCCGTAGTGTGGTCACCGATCTGCAATCGCGTTGCGCTTACTCCGTACTGCTCAATATTTCCATCCAGTAAACCGTCGTCATTGATATGCAAATTTGCATAATAGCGCTTATGAAATGTGTACTGATTATTTGTGATACAATAGTTAGGCGCTTGATTGTCGCGTATTGATAAATCATTAAGTGGTAACACAAACGTAGTAGAATCATAATAATAATTGATTAGTACGTATGGTTTATTATTTATGGTACTAAACATGATGTCGGCATAACCCTCATCAGCAAGCTTTCTTAACTCGTCATATTTAGATTGTAATGCCCTTGATGCGCAAGTCGTAGTACCTAGGAATGTGTCAATCTCCGGCAAAAAGTCTTGCAATGATAGTGAAGTAACGACATTGATTTTAGTGGCAGCGCTATCAATCGTCGGATATGATACCCCACTTTCTGCGGCGCCTATGTCAAAAAGCGCATCTCTGATCGCTGTGATAAGATCTTCTGCCATGTAGCACACGCCGTCCTTAATCATGACGAGTGCGTTTGTATTCCTTGCCAACTCGCCGATCTCGCTAGGGTCTAAGTCCGTACCGAACACAAGGTTGGACAGTTTTGTCCATGCTTCGGGTGCCGCTTCAAATGCGTTGACACCGGTAACAAAACCCAACGCACCCGCACAAGCTACCGCACCAACGCTGGTTGAAGTTGCCGTAAGTATACCGCTGGTAGTAACCTTTGTTGCTCCTTGTGCCGCTGTTACTCCTGTAACAGGTCTTACAGTATTTACAAGTGCAGTCGTCGCTGTTCCCACTGCGGGCAAGGTTGTCTTTACACTTTCTTCTGCACTCGCAATAAACGTCTTTACATCGTTCCACGTTCCGGCGCTCGGTACAAAACCTATCTGCCGCATAGCTTGCGCATACTGGGGATCAGTTAAAATCATCTGGAATAATTCATATTGATTATAGATATAAGATAATGCAATTAACTGCTCTCTCGTCAACTGCAAATATTGATCAGGTACAATTTGTGCCATTACTCCATTCCTCCCGCCGTAATCAAGATAAACTCTCCGTTATCATTAAAGCCGCCGGAAAAGTTTACTACTTCTTGCGTCATTCTGTTGGTATTTACCCAACTGCCGTCATTAATATACTTGTATGCTGATCCTTGCCATTGTGCCTTATCAATGATAGCCGCGTTGCTTCGTATTGCATCAGCGTAAGTCATCAGTACATCAATGCCTAGTGACAACTCAAATAAATTTGCTCGTAGCGCGTTAATACCATTGATGTAGTAATAGCGCCCAAAGTCGGGGATATAACAATAGTTGTATCCGATCACTGCTATATCTTGTATTTGCAAAGACGGGGACATAACAGAGGACTGCCCCCGTAGTGTTCCCGTCAGTGTAATTCCGTCCGTTAAGTCTTTCACCAGCTTTTTCCGTGGTGAAGAGGTTTTGTACAACTTTATTTCCATACTTAAACCCTCTCTAAAAATAAAGTTTTTTCTGCGGCTCGACGGCGTTCCAGTCCTTTAAGGACTTTGCCGCCAGCCTTGCGATATAAAGGCAATATTGCCGCGATCTGTTCGCGGTTGCGCCGTCCGTTACGCAAAAGAGAGCGCAAGTTAGTAGCGCCACAATTAAAGGTAAAAGACACAAGCGCGTCAAACTCGTTCTGATTCCAATGATATACGCTGTCATAGCGTTCTACTGCTCTCTCGCTGTTAAGTAGATCAGCGGTAAGATACGCGCTTGCTTCTTCCTCTGTGATCTTCATGCCGCGCTTCACTCCGCGCGTGTGACCATAACCGATGGTATACACCCCAGCAGGACACTTATAAGCCGTCAAGCGTACCCCCTCAAACTGCTTTATCAAGTTAATTCCTCGCTGGGATGTTTTCATCTTATTATTCCTCTCTTCCTACTATGTCAGACAGTTTGTCCACAAGCTTCTGAACGACAAGTGTGTTGTTGTTGAGCGCTTCTTTTACACCGTCCATTTCTTCTTTGTGGCTCTTCCGCATCTCGTCAATCTGCCAAAAGAGAGCGACACACGCCGCAATGGGAAAGCCTACGGTGCTGATAATCGTTACAATGTCATTTACTCCCATTCTCGTATCTCCTTACTGTGTATCAGCCAGCCGCACCGCCAGCACCCATAACAAACAGTACTGCGTTTTCCGTAAAGTCGTTGAAACTATTGAAACGCCAGTGCATAAAGTTGTTGTAATAACCTCCGGCAGAGTTGAACGGTGTCGTGCTGGAATAGTCAAACTGCGGCAGAACTCCGACTGCTTCCTCATCTGTTAAAAGACCCAGTACATAAGGCAGATCGACCTGTGCTTCGGCTGTCTTACTGTTGCCGGTGGTAACATCAAGGATGTTAGGCGTTACTTTAATCTCAGTAGGGTTAGCCTGTGACTGCCAATAGTTGACGCCCTCAAAAGATCCGATATCGAGATACTCTGGATTGAAAATGCTACTATATACGGTAGCCTGTGTCTTAATAAATACAGGCTCATACATAAACATCTTCTGCTTACCCTTGGGCGTATGACGCAAAATCATGTTCTGTCCGGTGATCTGCGCGTGGTTAAGCTCAGACATATCTTCTAAACGCTTTGAGTAAATCTTGATAGTGGACGCCGTAAACTTCATGAAGTCCTCAAGATGTGCGGCAGACAGCAACTCTTCACGGGTGTAGGTTGTGCCATTCTCGGTGTTAAACTCCTTGGTTAAGTCAACCTGTGTCAGTCCCATGCTGGAAATGCCAGCCATAAAGTTAAGCAGAGTAGCGCGGCTCTTTGCTTCGTTCAGTAACTCAATTTCGTTGCTAAACTGTACCATAACTGCCATGATAAAGTTATTGAACTCATTCTCATTGCTGAAAGCCAGCGCCAACTGATCGCGGAAAATGGTGATATGCTTCTGTAATTTCTGCGTTCCGTAGAAGTTAAGCTGTACAGCCTTGGGCGCCCTGATCTTGTACATATCTACGCTATTGCCATCCGCTAACTGGGTAGTGGCGCCCTCTGTATTGTAGTCGGTAGATGCTTCGCTCTCTACGTACAGAGTAATGATCTTTCTGATCTGAGCACCCCAACGCTCCGGCGATACTTCGAGACTCGCGAAGCGAGACTTATAGGGACGTACACTAAAGATAGTACGTGCTAATACGGTACTGATAGCGTTCAAGGTGTTCTCGGTGCCTGTCCGGAGAAGTTTTTCTCCTACTGCTGTAAAGGTACTTGTATCGAGGATACTGATTGCTTCGCCTGTTGCCTGTTTTACTACGGCTTCCATAAGTGCGTGTGCATCACGCGGTGTTAAGCTATTAGCCATTGTTTACAACTCCTTTCTTTTCTCCGTTCATAACTACATCTAATGCTCCGGCAAGTGCCTTTTCGGGATCATACTGTGGCGGCAGATCATAACGCTGTCCAGCAACGTTCATCGACTGCAAAAGCGCTAACACGTCGGTGTTGTCTTTCTTGGGTTCCTCTTTCTTGGGTTCCTCTTTCGTCTGTGTCAATACATCAAGTCTTTTATTGATCTCGTCTAATGCCTTTGCAAAGTCGGCAGATATTTCTACTGCATCCTTTTTCTCTTCGAGTTTACCCCCATCTTCTTTCTGCTTTCCGGTGTCTGCGTTGCTCATTGCAAGGATTTCAGCCTTACTAAAGCCAGCAGCGGTTAACTGTAAGATTTCACTTACTGTCATGTTCTCACTCCTCTCTGTTGCGTGTGTTTGTCTGTTTCTGCTTACTACTATACAGACAAACACAAGACAGCGCAATCTGTAAAAGTGCACAGTTTTTTTCGTGCAACTTTCATGCACTTCCTACGAGCGGCGGCGGGGCTGATCTTGCTGCTCCGGAGCGCCTTGCGGTTGACGCTATAACGTGCAACTATATGCGGCGGCATAGGTTGAAAGCTAGGATCGTGCAGTGCCTTGCGGTTGACGCTATTTCATACACACATATACGGCGGCGTTAACGAGATCCCGTATATAAGTTATCAGAGAGTTAACGGGATTGCGTATACGAATTAACGATTATGTTGTCGGTATTTCGTTAAAAGGTGTTTGGGGAATCGTTCATTGTGGACAGATACCCCGGTAAC
>ENA-ORTV01003700-ORTV01003700.1-human-gut-metagenome-genome-assembly--contig:-NODE-3700-length-12421-cov-2.124616_pt1 | contig 12421 bp, 6 predicted proteins | sample MGYA00241915_ERZ509194 | MGnify/ENA primary metagenome ERZ509194 (study PRJEB26280, sample SAMEA2338810) | human gut metagenome | biome: human gut; feature: human-associated habitat; material: faeces... | reverse complement strand
CTGCAAGGCAAGCTGGAACAGGTCAGCAACGATCTGGGATCCGCACAGAAGGGAATTGCCCGACTTGCTTATTCCAGACAGCAAGAGATCGATCCCGATGATTTTCAATATTTTTTGAAGGGAATTCATCAGCTCACCCCAACAGAGCGAAAGGTCTTTGATCTGTATCTGGATGGTAAAAATGCAAAGGAAATTCTCACGATCCTAAGCATTACAGAAAACACATTGAAATTTCACAATAAGAATATTTACAACAAGCTGGGGGTTTCCTCCCGAAAACAGCTCCTTCGATATGCCACCCTGATGAAACATCAGAAATGAAAAAGCCAGCCCGAAAGGCGAATCCTTCTCGCTCTTTTGGGCTGGCTTTTCACATTTTCTTATATATTCCTATTTTTTCAGTACAAACTCTGCTTTGTTCTCTGTCGTGCTATCGCTTCCGATGAAGACTTCGAAGACGCCATTCTCACTTTCTACACGCTCGTTCTCAGTCAGGAAACGGAGTTCTTTTTCATTGATAGTAAATTCGACTTTCTGCTCTTCTCCGGGCTGGAGGGTTACTTTTCGGAAATCTTTCAGCTCTTTGACCGGTCGTACCACGGATGCAGCCACGTCGTGGATGTAAAGCTGTACGGTCTCGGTTCCCTTTGTATCGCCGGTGTTTTTCACGGTTACGGAGGCTTTAATCTCATCTTCCATGCCAAGCTCTGCCTTGTCCAGTTTCACATCTGAAATTGCAAAGCTGGTGTAGCCAAGGCCATATCCGAACGGGAACAGTGGTGCGTTCGGGATGTCGAGGTATTTGGAGCGGAAGCGGTCTTTGTCCTTGCCCGGCACATGCGGTCTTCCGGTAGAATACTCGTTGTAGTGAACCGGCACCTGGCCTACGGAATACGGAAAGCTCATGGTCAGCTTACCGCTTGGAGCATATGCACCGAAAACGACGTCTGCGATTGCATTGGCACCTTCGGTACCCGGCATCCATACTTCAAGAACGGCTTTTGCTTTCGATACGACATCCCGCAGGTCGAGCGGACGGCCGTTGAAGAGAACAACGACAACGTTTTCATTGACTTTAGAAACCCGCTCAAGCAGTCTCTGCTGGATTTCCGGGATACGGATATTCGCGTTACTGGTTGCCTCGCCGGACTGCAGACGGTCCTCACCGATCGCAAGAACGACAACGTCGGCCTCCTTTGCTGCGTTTACAGCCTCAAGAAGCATTGTCTCCTCTTCCTCCGGTGTATGGGACTGCTCCATCGCTTCACCGAAGCCCTCCAGACGGATGTCAGAACCAAGCATCGGGGAACCTGCATGGAAGCTCATGTTTGTCGTATCTGCCTGCGCTTTTACGGCCTCTTCCAGATTTGTCACATCCTTTGCATCTCCGATAAAGGACCAGGCGCCCATCAGGTTTCTGCTGTGGACATACGGTCCGACCCAGGCAATTTTTTTCTCCTTGCCAAGCGGCAGGATTTTCTCTTCGTTTTTCAGCAGTACAAAGGATTTTCTTGCGGCTTCTCTTGCCAGATCGCGGTGCTCTTTGCAGAGAATTACCTCTTTTTCTTTCGTCTCGTCTGCGTCTTTATACGCATTTTCAAACAGTCCCAGTTTGTTTTTCAGTTCCAGGATACGCATGCAGGACTCATCGATCAGATCCTCGGAAATCTTGCCCTCTCTTACAAGACGGCACAGGTTTTCGCAGTAAATACCGGTCATCATATCAATGTCAACGCCTGCCTCGGCTGAGCGGACAGCTGCCTCCTCGCGGTCTGCGCAGTAGCCGTGGTAAATAATCTCCTCGATTGCCGCCCAGTCGGAAATCAGAACGCCGTCAAATCCCATCTCGTCACGCAGGATGCCGCGCATCAGTTTCTTGTTTCCGGTTGCCGGAACACCGTTTACCGTGTTGAAGGAAGTCATTACCATCGCTGCGCCTGCATCGATGCCGGCTTTATAGGACGGCAGATAGAAGTCACGGAAGGTATGCTCGGAAAGCTCTACAGTATTGTAGTCTCTTCCTGCTGTCGGAGCACCATAGCCTGCGAAATGCTTCACACAGGAAGCAATCTTGTACGGCTCCTTCAGATCGTCTCCCTGGAATCCGCGCACCATTCCGGCACAGAACAGACCGTTCAGATACGGATCCTCACCGGTAGACTCCATGACACGGCCCCATCTTGCATCGCGGACCAGGTCGGTCATCGGTGCGAAGGTTACGTGAAGGCCGGAAACGGCTGCCTCTTTTGCAGCAACTGCCGCACACTTTTCGGACAGCTCCGGTTCAAACGTTGCGCCCTGTCCCAGCGGAATCGGGAAAATGGTCTTGAAGCCGTTGATGACATCCAGCATGAACAGCATCGGGATGTGATGCGGGTGCTGCTCCACAAAATCCTTCTGGATTTTCTTTAACATTTCTGCGCCCATGCTGCCCAGGATGGAACCGGAAAGCGCTACATTTTCCGGTGTAAAGCCTTTATCTGCCATCGGTCCCATCGCCGTGATGTCCATATCTTTATTGAAGAAGGCACCCACCACCTGGCTCATCTGGTTTACTTTTTCTTCCAGCGTCATGTCGGCCAGAAGCTCTTTTAATTTCTGCTCAGTCATTTTTTCCTCCTCTGATATATTGCTGCATTTGTGTGGAGTGCTCTCTGGGTTTTCTCAGAGAGTCTATGGAGTGGGAGATGCTGCCAGGGGACACGTTCCATTTCCCGCTTAATTATTTGTATATCCATAGTCATGGCTCCTATTATTGATAGATTCTTTAATATGCCAACCTGAGAATCGTATTTAATACGCTCTTTGCAGTCACCTGAAGTTCCGCTCTCGTAATCGGATATCCAGCTTCCTTATAAAGCTACTTTTCCAACTGAAATTTTACCACATCTGATCTGAAAAAAATATCCCCTGATCCGACCTTTTTCTTTCACTATTCTGACCTGTTTACTGCTGTTTTGTTATCGTTCTCCAAAGTTTCTTCTGTATTCCAGCGGTGCGTATCCCGTATTATCCTTAAACATCTTCGTAAAGTACGAGAAATTACTGTACCCCACATACAGCGACACCGTATTAATCGGCAGCGTGCTCTGTGTCAGAAGCTTTTTTGCCTCCTCCACCCGCTTTTGGATGATATAATTACTGATCGAAATACCCTTTTCTTTTTTAAAAATCCGGGACAGATAATCGGTATTCAAAAAGACAAGCTCCCCAAGCTTCTCCCGGTGAATTTCCTCCCGGTAATGTGCATCAATATAGGCGCATACCTGGCTCGTAACTGAATCTGATTTGTTGATGTACTGTCTGTACTGCACTGCTTTCCGAACCAGTACCCCGGCATATTCCATCATCTCTTCTCTGCCATAAAGGGAATTCCGATGCAGGTTTTCCATATCCGCATCTGCAAACAGTGCATACGCCTTGATCTCCCGTTCCAAAAGCCATGCATACACCACCTGGGTCAGATCGGTACGAAGCGCTACCAGAAATTCTCTGGTAATCATTCCTTCCCGCTCCGTCCGGTCAAGGTATTTCTGCAGCCGCTCCAGCAGCTCCTCCGGTTTTTCCTCCGAAAGCAGAGCTTTCCACACATCCAGCTCCTTATTTTCGTAGCTGGTCTGCGGAGCCTGAAATTCGTTCAGAAACAGCACCTCGTTCCGCACGGAAAGGCTTCCCTCCCGCATTTTCTGAAGATTCCGGCTCTGCTTTTGCATCCCCAGTACAGATTCCCACTGTCCGACACCGCACCACAGCTCCGGATAGATTTTTTCATTCATCCACGCAACAAATTGCCGCAGAATTTCACAGTCCCGCTCACCGTCCTGCGGGAATGCTTTTTCCTTTGACTGTGTAACAATCCAGTAGATGCCCAGTTCCTGATAAAAAACAGTATCTACCGCAATATCCGTTTCCTCATACAGTTCCGACAGCACATTATCGATCACAAATTCCATGGTCGCCGTATCCCAAATTTCCCGCTTATTGCTCTTTATTTCCGGCATCAGACAAATCGGCCGGAAATAGTGTCCCGGTCCGTATGGAAGCTGGCGCTGTGCTGCCGTTTCGCAGAATTTTTCCTCGGAGAAACCGTTTTTCAGCACATTTTTCCAGATATCCTGCTGCAGAATTTTTCTGTTCTGATTCCACTTGATGCTTTCCTGCCTGAGATCCTGTATTTTCTTTTCTTTCGCAGCAGATTCCGCCGCACGCTGTACGGCCTCCTTCAGCTTTTCAAAATCAATGGGCTTTAGCAGATAATCGACACTGTTCAGCTGTATCGCTCTTCTGGCATAGTCAAACTCCGCATAGCTTGTCAGGAATATGACCTGGACCTTCAGCTCCTCTTTTCTGACCCACTCCACAAAGTCGAATCCCGTTCCGCCCGGCATCACGATATCACTGATTACAATATCAATTTCCACTATTTCCATGATGTTCTTCGCCTGCTGTACGGAAAACGCAGTGCACACCTCGCTCACCCCGGTCTCTGTAAGATCAAGATTTCTTTTTATACTTTCAATCACGTACTCTTCATCATCCACGAGCAATAGTTTCATGTTCTTCTCCCCCTGTCTTGTATGGAATATGGATATCTACAATCGCTCCGCCGAGCGGGCTATTATCGAAATGAATCTCTCCTGTATCACCATAATAATAACGGAATCGTTTCAGACAGTTTTCAATCCCGATATGCTTTCCATGCTCGGAAATATCTTCCCCTGCTTTCAGCCTTTGCAGCGTCTCCTCAGGGAAGCCATTTCCGGTGTCCGAAATATAAATGTTGACATACTTTTCTTCGCTGCGGTCCTCCGGGTAAACCGTTACGGAAATCAGCGGAACCGTCTCCAGCGTCAGGGCATGTTTTGCCGCATTCTCTACAAACACCTGAATCAGAAACGGGAAGATTACCGCGTCTTTCACTTCTTCATGGATTTCAAAATAATAGGTGAATTTTTCCGGATAGCGCAGCAGCAGAATTTTGAGGTAATTTTCGCAGTGGTTCATCTCCGCCGTCACCGGCACCATCTCGCATGTATTGCGGAAAATATAGGCGAGATAATCGGACGTAATACGGCTCATCGATTTTGCATGGTCGTACTGACCGAAGTCAATCATGCTGTAAATAAAGTTCAGACAGTTCATGTAAAAATGCGGACGAATCTGGATTTTCAGGTAATCCATCTCGATTTTCTGTTTTTCCAGCTCCTGCTCATACAGCGTGATCTTCAGACGTCGGATCTGATGAATCATGTTTCGGAATTTATCGTCAATCTGCTCCAGCTCGCACCGGAAGAAAAGATCACGGCGATGATCCCGGTCAAAGAGTACAAGCAGGGCAAATATCTGTTTATGGCAACCAGAAAGGGTATTGTGAAAAAGACACCGCTTCTGGATTATGCAAACGTAAGAAAGACAGGACTTGCAGCCATCAGCCTGCGTGAAGATGATGAACTGATCGAAGTCAAGCTGACCAACAACAAGAAAGATATTTTCCTGGTAACAAAATACGGTCAGTGTATCCGCTTCCCGGAAACCGATGTCCGCAGCATGGGACGTACGGCGATGGGAGTCATCGGCATGCAGCTCAATGACGGCGACGAAGTCATTGGTATGCAGCTCAATACACAGGGAGATCACCTTCTGATCGTATCTGCAAACGGCATGGGAAAACTGACCTCGATCGATGAGTTCAAGAGCCAGAACCGCGGTGGTAAAGGTGTGAAATGTTATAAGATCATGGAGAAGACAGGAAACGTGATCGGTGTTAAGAACCTCCATATGGATGACGAGATCATGATGATCAATACCGAAGGCATTGTCATTCGTATGATGTGCAGCGACATTTCCGTTCTTGGACGTGTGACATCCGGTGTGAAACTTATGAATCTTTCGGAGAACGTATCTGTGGCAAGTATTGCGAAAGTCCGTGAAACTTCAGCAGACAGCGAAGATATCATCAAAAAAATCGAAGACGAAATGATCGAAGATGAGAAAAACGACGAAGAAATCAAAAACGAAGAGACAACACAGGAGTAATCAAACTGGAGGAAGACCATGATTTTGCGAAGAATGCTTGCAATCTGGATTTCAAAAGCAACATGTGTAGTATGTAAACTTGCCGGCAAACAGGGGGTAACCCTGGCCGGCAAAATTGCACTTAAAATAGATCCGAAAATCCTGATGGAACTTTCCGGGCAGGTGCGGAAAAAGATTTTTATCACCTGCGGAACAAACGGAAAGACGACAACTAATAATCTGCTCTGCTCGGCAATCGAGGCAGAAGGTGAGAAAGTGATCTGCAACCACACCGGTTCCAATATGCTCAACGGTGTCGTATCGGCATTCGTGCTGGCAGCAAAATGGAACGGAAAACTGGATGCGGATTATGCGTGTATTGAGATTGATGAGGCATCAACAGTAAGAGTTCTGCCTTATTTTAAACCGGACTATATGATTTTGACCAATCTTTTCCGTGATCAGCTCGACCGTTACGGGGAGATTGATATTACGATGGAACTGCTCAAAAAAGCCATGCATATGGCTCCTGATATGACACTTGTCGTAAATGGCGATGATGCACTTTCGGCATTTCTTGCAAAAGATTCCGGTAACAAATATGTTACGTTTGGTATCGGAAAGCAGTGTCAGCAGGAAAAAGAAAATGCAAGAGAGATCCGGGAAGGTCAGTTCTGCAAATGCTGCGGAGAAAAGCTGAATTACCATTTTTACCATTACAGTCAGCTTGGGGATTATGAGTGTCCGAACTGCGGATTTAAAAGACCGAAGCTCGATTTTGATGCTGAAAACGTAAAAAGCGGTGGAAAACTTTCCTTCGATGTGGATAACAGAGAAATAAAAGCCAACTACCGTGGATTCTACAACGTTTATAATATTCTGGCAGCCTATGCAGCAGCTCGCACAGCCGGTCTGGAATTAAAGAATTACAACAAAGTGCTGGTAGACTACAATCCGCAGAACGGACGTATGGAGCATTTTCATATCAAAAATACCGATGTTCTGCTGAACCTTGCAAAGAATCCGGCTGGATTTAACCAGAATATTTCCGCAGTGCAGGAAGATGACAAACCGAAAGATATCATCGTGCTGATCAACGATAAAGATCAGGATGGTACGGATATTTCCTGGCTCTGGGATGTGGATTTTGACCGTTTTCAGGATATGAATGCAGCGTCGATCACGGTCAGCGGAATCCGATGCCAGGATATGCGTCTGCGTCTGAAATATGTTGATATTCCATCCAGGCTGGAACCGGATGTAGAAAAGGCGATCCGCAGCCGCATTGCAGACGGAACCGGAAATCTGTACGTGCTGGTAAATTATACGGCACTTTATGACACTCACAATATCCTGAAAAAATTAGAGCAGGAAAAAGCGTAGGAGGCGGCAGAAGCTATGAAAATTACAATCGGACATCTTTATCCGGATCTGTTGAACCTCTACGGAGACCGGGGAAATATCCAGTGCATGATGAAACGCTGCCAGTGGAGAGGCATTGAAGCAGAAACGCTGGAATTTAAACTGGAAGATGAAGTAGATTTTTCCAAACTGGATATTGTGCTGCTTGGAGGCGGTTCTGACCGTGAGCAGATGATCGTCTGCAAAAGACTGCAGCAGATCCAGAAAAACTTTAAAGATTATGTGGAAGACGGCGGTGTTGTGATCGCTGTCTGCGGTGGTTATCAGCTGCTTGGAGATTACTATCAGACGGACGAAGGTCGCATGGAAGGACTGCATCTGGTCAAACTCCACACGGAGCAGAAACCGGGAAGACTGATCAGCAATATTGTACTGAAAAGTGATCTCTTTGATATGCCGGTTGTCGGGTTTGAGAATCATGGCGGACGTACCGATATCGGTGATAACCAGCCGTTTGGCAAAGTCCTGTATGGTTCCGGAAACGACGGTGAATCTGGCTATGAAGGTATTGTATACAAGCATGTGATCGGCACCTATCTGCACGGACCACTGCTGCCGAAAAATCCACAGGTCTGTGACTGGCTGATAGAGAAAGCACTGGAGCGAAAATACGGAAAAGACATTGAGCTTCAGCCACTGGATGATCAGGAAGAAAAAGAAGCAAACGCTTATATAGTAAACAGATTTGTAAAATAGAGTATCAAAAAATAACGCACAAAAGAATAAATTTTATGATTTTCTGACACAAAACAGGAAATTACAGGGCAAAATAGATAGAAAAACAGAATCTCTGAAAGCTGATTATTGGAAGGATAGATAAAAAATATTCCGGTAATCAGCTTTTTTTAGTAAATAATAATTGAAAAAGAGCATTGAAAATGGTAACATAGAATAGACATAGCTAATTTTTTGGTATAAGCAAATAAGGAGGGCTTTTATGAAATGGAAACAGTATTTAGCTGTCATGACAGCAGCTGCAATGGTTATTTCCGGACCGGCAGTACCGATGAGTCAGGTATTCGCAGCAGATGCTCAGATGGTAACAGATGCAGATTTAAATGACACGACGGTGGCAGAGCCTGCAGCATGGGGAGCAACACCGAATGATGAACAGCTTTGGTACATGAAACAGGGGACAGCAGCATTCTGTCATTTCGGACCGAATACATTTAATAACGTTGAGTGGGGCGAAAAGTATGGAGAGACTGCTCCGGTAAATCTTTTTACTCTGACGAAAGATTTTGATGCAGAATCTCTTGTAAAAGCGGTAAAAGAAGCTGGATTCAGCCGTCTGATTCTTACGGCAAAACACCATGATGGATTTTGTCTGTGGTCAAGTGAGTATACGGATTATGATATAGCAAGTACAAACTATAAAAACGGCAAAGGAGATATTCTGGAAGAAATCTCAGATGCATGTACCAAGTATAATCTGGATATGGGCTGTTATCTTTCACCATGGGATATCTATGAAGATAAATACGGATGTTTCGGTGATAACAACAATAAGAAAAACAACCATAATAAAGGAACGTTCACGGATTACAATAAACTGTATGTAGCATGGATCAATGAAATCTGTCAGGCAAAAAAAGCAGATGGAAGCTATAAATATGGCAATAATAATCCAAAACGCCGTTCTGACCGTTTTGTAGAATGGTGGATGGATGGAGCACAGGGAAGTGCAAGTAATAGACAGACATACGACTGGAAAGCAATCCTGGGTGCTATCAGAGAGAATAATCCGCACTGTCAGGTATTTGGAACAGGTAAAGCGGTAAATGGTAAGAACGGTGCTGAAGATAAAGCACTGGCAGGAACGGGTGGTATCCACTGGATTGGAAACGAATCAGGCTGGGCATCTAATGAAACATGGGCAAAGATCAATATTGGTGAAGACTATGAGGAATTACCAAAATCCGATGGAGCTTATATTGGTGTGAGCGAAGGTGTACAGTGGTCTGTACCGGAAGTTGACACGAAAATGTTGGCAGGATGGTTCTGGAGAGATTCAGCAGGAGACAGTACGACAAAATCAGAAAAAGATCTTGCAGATATTTATTTCCGTACCGTGGGACGAGGTGCAACTTTACTTATGAATCTGTCTCCAAATAAAGAGGGTAAGGTAGGAGAAACACAGTTAAACCGTTTTAAAGAGTTTGGAAGCAACATTCAGGAAACCTTTGATGAGGACTTTACCAAAGAAGAAGGTGTAACAGCAAGTGCAACTTCTGTATGGGGAAATTCCAAAGAATTTTCGGCAAGTAAAGTAATTGATACGATTCCGGAAGGTCAGACATATGATGAAACATACTGGGCACCGGAAGATGGTAAGACAACAGGAAGTCTGGAGATTAATCTGAATGGTATTAAGAAATTCGATGTTGTTTCTATCGAGGAATATATCCAGAAAGGACAGACGATTTCTTCTTTCACAGTAGAATATAAAGACGTAACAGGAAGATGGCATGATTTCGGAAAAGGAGCTACGATTTCTGCAAAGCGTCTGTGCCGCAGTGAAGCAGTAGAAGGAACCGCAGTACGTATCAATATCACAGGGGCAAAAGCAACACCGAAGATCTGTAATGTAGGCGTATACAAAGCAGCAAAAGGATTCGAAGTAGAGTCATCAGGAAGTACTGTACTTCCGACTAACCTGAAAAAGATAGGAATCAGTAAGGCAACAAGAGAAGGTAACTGGACATTCGAAGCAGATGAAGATGGTGCAGCACAGGGTTCTGCATGGGGAAATGCAGGTGTAACAGCCAGCTTTAAATTTACAGGAACAAAAGCATGGGTTATTGGAACAGCTGATCCAAATCATGGAAACATGGACGTTTACATTGATGGAACAAAAGTTGATACGGTAAGTACAAAACAGGCTTCAAGAAAAATGGGAGCCCTGCTGTATACGACGAAAGAACTTGCATATGGAGAGCATACCATCAAACTTGTGGGAACTTCACAGGCACTTGGTATCAGTAAGATCTGGTATGCAGATGGTTCCGGTATCTTCAGTATGAAACAAAAAGAATGTGATTTGCTGTATGGCGGAACATATGATGTTGAAATTACACGTACTGCAGGTTCACATGGAAAAGTTACTGTTGGATATTCAACACAGTCAGCAGGGGCAGAACAAGGAGTAAACTATATCAACCTGACAGGAACCGTAACGTTTGAAGATGGAGAAACATCAAAGACAATTACTCTGACAGGACTGGAGAATGACAGAAGTGCTGATGGAAAAGACTTTTATTTCACATTGATGCAGGCAGAAAATTCAGAAGCATCTTTCGATACAGACAGTTATACACATGTAACATTGTATCATCCAAATGTAGATAAAATAATGGAAAGAGCAGAAGAAATCAATCTTGCAGACTATGAAGCAACAAGTGCAAATGCATTCCAGAGTGCAGTTTCCACATTGAAGGATCTGTTATTCGATGAAAAGGCAACGGATGAACAGAAGAAAACGGCCCTGAATACACTTGTAAAAGCTAAGAATGAACTTGTTTCAACAGGCAGCACAGGAATGGTTCTTCCAACAGCAGGAGAAGAAACAGAAGTAGAGGCAGAGGACTTTACACTGAAGCCGTTAAATGGAGATTCTACCAACCATGTACATGTAGTGGAACGATCTGAAGCAAGTGGCGGAAAAGTGGTCGACTGGTTTATGAATGGAGATACTATTTCCATGAACTTCTATGCTCCGGCAGCAGGACAGTATAAAGTGAAGGCTACTTATCAGAGTGGACGTACAGAGGCAGGCGGAAATCCAAATGTATTTTCATGGAAGGGTACTAATGTAGAGAGTGGAAGTCTGGATGTATATGGAGAAGCCGGTGCAACACAGGTACATACTGCAGAATTTACCATTAATGTAACAAAAAAAGGTCATGGCACTTTAGTTTTTGAAGGAACAGAAAAAGAAGGACCAAGAATTGATAAATTCGTATTCTCAAAAGAAAGTAAAGAAGCAACAGGCATTCAGATCAATAAACAGAAAATGAGCCTGAGCAAAAAAGATCAGACAGAAAGAATCTACGTAAAAGTAAATCCGGAGGATAGTGCAAACCAGAATGTAACATTTACGACTTCGGATAGCAAAGTAGCTACAGTAGATGAAAAAGGAAATGTAAAGGCAGTTGCAAACGGAACCGCTGTGATTACAGTAACCACTAAAGATGGAAAGCACAGTGCTTCCTGTGAGGTTACGGTATTTATCGAACAGCAGGTTATTGATGAACTGATTACAAAAATCAATGATGAACTTACTGCTTTAAAAGACAAGAAGGAAAGTGATTATACACCAGAATCTTGGAAAGAGTATAAGAAAGCTCTGGAAGCAGCTACAAACGCAGCAAAAGATGAAAAGGCAACGAAAGCAGACTTAGAGAAGGTACTTGAAAATCTGCAGGCAGCAGCAGCTAAACTTCAGAAAAAAGCACCTGAGTCAGAAACACCGTCAACCGATAAACAGCCAGAGACACCGTCAACGGATAAAAAGCCGGAAACTCCTTCAACCGATTCTAAAAATCCAACTGTTGGAACAGAAGCGAAGGTAGGAAAAGGTATCTATCGCGTAACAAACGCAAAGAAAAAGACAGTAGTTCTGGTAAAACCGCGTAAAACCAACAATACAAGCTTTAACGTACCAAAGAGCGTAAAACTGGCAAACGGAAGATACAAAGTTGTTGGAATTGAAAAGAATGCATTTAAGAATAACAGAAAACTGAAGAAAGTTGTCATCGGAAGTCAGGTAACAAAGATCGGTGCAAATGCATTCAGCGGAGCTAAAAATCTGAAGACTATTACAATCAAATCCAAATCTCTGAAGAGCGTTGGAAAGAATGCATTCAAGGGAATCCATAAGAACTGCAAGATTAAAGTTCCGGCTAAGAAATTAAACAGCTACAAGAAACTTCTGAGTAAAAAAGGTCAGAAAAACAGCGTAAAGATTACAAAATAAACCAGAATC
>ENA-ORTV01003695-ORTV01003695.1-human-gut-metagenome-genome-assembly--contig:-NODE-3695-length-12436-cov-3.952992_pt1 | contig 12436 bp, 8 predicted proteins | sample MGYA00241915_ERZ509194 | MGnify/ENA primary metagenome ERZ509194 (study PRJEB26280, sample SAMEA2338810) | human gut metagenome | biome: human gut; feature: human-associated habitat; material: faeces... | reverse complement strand
TCCTGGAAGACTTCGGGGGAGGGTTCTAAGCCCTCCCTTTCCAATTCTGCCACGACAGCTCGCTGCCGCTTGAAGAAATGGATCCGCTGCAATTCCCCGCTGCATGATATCAACGTCGCAAACCGGCTCAGGGCCAGCACCCAGCGTTTGGTGTGCTCGAACATGTCCGGATCGGAGCTGCGCAGCGAGTTGATCGAGAACGCCTCGAGGCAGCTCGCCCGGTAATGCCGTGCCGAAAGGTAGCAGTAAGTCGCTTCGATATCCATATCCGAAATAAAGACCGACACAGGCCGCCCGCTGCGGAACTGCCCGGAAACACAAATCTCTTCCAGGTCGTCGAGCATTTGCAACAACTCGGCTTTCAGCACTTCGACGCTTTCGTCCCTAATCAGATGCATGTTGCGGAATGCGCAGATGGCGTTGACCCAGCGTTTGGTACAACTGCCGTCGAATATCAGGGTCGTGGCAGGCATCAGCTGCGCTTCGTGCACCAGGTCGCGGTAGCTCTGCAAAAGCACCTCCGGCACTTTCATATCCTCGAATTTAGCCCCCGAACAGTCGATGAGCCCCTGCTGGTAGAGCCATTTGAAAAGTTTGAAATTGGTCAGTTTCGGATAACGCATGTAAAGCATCCGCGGAAACGAATTTCCGGCGATGGCCTGTTCGGCATCGACGTCGGAGGAAACCTCACGGTAGAAAAGGGTATCCTGGTCGATAACCCCCGTGTAATCTTCGAGCGCCGTATGGTAATCACTGAAACTCAGCCGGAAAAGCACATTCCCGAAATCCAAGGCCCCGACCGTGCGGTCGAGCGAAAAATTCATCTGCGCCGAAAGTACGCCCGCCTCCCCGAAGGTGAAAGGCACTTCGCCGCGCAGCCGGCGGTAAGCCGCCTCGCGGCCGATATTGAGCTTGTCCGTCAGAATGGCCGCCGCATTGGTATATTCCGGGGTACTATTTTGTATAGCACCGATCAGTGCCGCATTTAGTTTTTCCAGAGGCATAGTGCAAGTGTATTAGCGTAATAAAATTCTCAATCCCAACCGCAAATTTAGTAAAATATTCATCACAAGGAACATTTCAGGGCAAAAGAAATGCACCGTAAAAAAGGGAACCTCCTGTTGGGAGGTTCCCTTTTTTATCGGGTATGGGAATGCGGTTATTTGCCGAGCCCCATTTTCTCGATCAGCGCCCTGGTTTCGGGTTTGTGGCCGCGGAAGCGCACGTAGAGTTCCATCGGATGCTCGGTACCGCCCTTCGAAAGGATATTCTCACGGAACGAGCCGGAGACCTCGCGGTTGAAGATGCCCTTTTCCTTGAAGAGCGAGAAGGCGTCCGCCTCCAGCACTTCGGCCCACTTGTAGCCGTAATACCCCGCGGCATAGCCGCCCGAGAAGATATGTCCGAATGCCGGGGCCATCGCCGTTCCGGGAACTACGGGCAGCACCTGCGTCGGGGCCATCGATGCGACCTCGAACTGCTCGACGTCGCCCTCGAAAGGCTCGGTGATCGTATGCCATGCCATATCGGTCATGCCGAACGAAAGCTGGCGCACGTTGGAATAGGCCGCCAGGTAATTCTGCGCGGCGACGATGCGGTCGACCACCTCGACCGGGATCGGCTCGCCCGTCTGGTAATGCACGGCCCACAGGTCGAGGAACTCCTTCTCAGTAGCCCAGTTCTCCATGATCTGCGAAGGCAGCTCCACGAAGTCGCGGTAAACGTTCGTTCCGGTCTGCGACTCGTACTTGCCCTCGCCCAGCATACCGTGGAGCGAGTGGCCGAACTCGTGGAGGAAGGTTTCCACCTCGTCGAAGGTCAGCAGCGAAGGGGCCGTTTCGGTAGGCTTGGTGAAGTTCATCACCAGCGACACCAGCGGACGGGTCTCCTTGCCGTCGACGATCTTCGTGCCCCGGAACTCGGTCATCCATGCCCCGGAACGCTTCGATTCGCGGGGGAAGAAATCGAGGTAGAGTACCGCCATGAAACGGCCGTCCTGGTCGGTCACGTCGTAGGCCGTCACGTCGGGATGGTACACCTCGATCTTGTCGTTGGGCGTGAAGTTCAGCCCGTAGAGCTTGTTGGCGAGCATGAAGACGCCCTTGCGGACGTTTTCGAGTTTGAAATAAGGTTTCACCAGCTCGTCGTTGAGCGCATATTTCTCGTGCTTGTACTTCTCGTTGTAATAGCCCCAGTCCCACGGCATGAGCTGGCCTTTGAACCCGAGCGAAGCGGCATAGTCGGCGACGGTCTTATAGTCCTGGTCGGCATAGGCCTTGGTCTGGGAGAGCAGCTCGTCGAGGAAGGCCATGACCGTCGGGGTGTTCTCGGCCATGCGGCGTTCGAGCACGTAGTCGGCATAGCATTTATAGCCCAGCAGGTTGGCGATCTTCAGGCGCAGGTTGGCAATCTGTTTGACGACCGGCGTATTGTCGTTCTCACCGCCCAATGCGCGCGAATTGTAGGCACGCCAGAGTTTCTCCTTGAGCGCACGGTTCGACGAATAGGTCAGGAAAGGCACATAGCTCGGTGCCTGCAACGTCACCGTCCAGCCCTTTTCACCGCGCGCCTTGGCATCGGCTGCCATGCCCTCCTTCACGAAGTCCGGCAGTTCGGCCACGACCTTCGGGTCGGTGATGTTGATCGAGAAGGCATTGGTCGCAGCCAGGGCGTTCTGGCCGAATTGGAGCGTCGCGGCCGACAACTCAGACGAATACTTGCGGTAGAGCTCCTTGTCCGCGTCGGACAGGGCGGCCCCGTTGCGTGCGAAACTCTGATAGGTATCCTCGAGCAGCTTCTTGTCCTCTTTCGAGAGGCCGCGGCCGGGTTTCCCGTAGACGGCCTTCACGCGGGCGAAGAGCTCGGGGTTGAGCGAGATGTCGTTCGACAGTTCGGTCAGCTTGGGCTGCACGCGCAGTGCGATCTCCTGCATTTCGTCGGACGTGTCCGCTTCGAGCAGGTTGAAGAAAATACCCGAAATACGATCCAGCAGCGCACCGTGGCGCTCCAGGGCCACGATGGTATTGCCGAAGGTCGGCTTCGAGGGGTTGCCGACGATCGCGTCGATCTCGGCACGCGAGCAGGCGATGGCCGCGTCGAACGCAGGCTCGTAGTCCGAGAGTTCGATCTCGGAGAACGGCGGGGTCTGGTGGGGCGTATCCCACTCGGCCAGCAAGGGGTTCGAAGTATCTAATTCGGGCAGCTGCGCCTTGGGGATCGAATTGTCGGCACACCCGGCCGCCATCGCAGAAAAGGTCATGATGATAAATGCTTTTTTCATGTTATTGCAAATATTGGGTTAATTTTAAGGATGGAGGCTATTCCTGCCGTATTTCCGGCTGAAGGAGCGCTTCGCCTTCGTCGGCGGGTTCCGGCTCGGGTTCGTCCCAGAGTCCGCGGCTGCGCAACATCGCCCGCTTGTCGGGGTCGGCGCCGCGGAATGCCCGGTAGAGCGACATGCCGTCCTCCGAACCGCCGCGCGAAAGCAGCTTGGCGCGGAAATCTGCGGCGATCTTCTTGTTGAACAGGTCGCCGCTCTCGCGGAAGGCCTCGAACGTATCCTTGTCGAGCACCTCGGCCCAGGTATAGAAATAGTAACCTGCCGAATAGCCGCCGTCGAAGATATGGCTGAAATAGGGGTAACGGTAGCGGGGCTCGATCTGCGGGATCAGGCCTCGCTTCTCGTTGAGCGCCTGCCGCTCGAATGCCATCGGGTCGAACGGTTCGTATTCGGTGACCGAGTGGATATCCATGTCGGAAAGCGACGCGGCGATCAGTTCCGTGGTGGCGAAACCCTGGTTGAAGAGTTCGCTCTTGCGGAGTTTGTCCACGAGGTATTTCGGGATCACTTCGCCCGTGCGGTAATGCACGGCATAGTGCTTCAGCATCTCGGGTTCGAATGCCCAGTTCTCCATGACCTGCGAAGGCAGCTCGACGAAATCGCCCTCGACCTCCGAGAGGCCGCGGTATTTCACGTCGTGAAACAGGAAGTGGAGCGCATGGCCGAATTCGTGGAAGAGCGTTTCCGTCTCGTCGAGCGTCAGCAGTGCGGGCGTATTGCGTACCGGGCGCGTGAAGTTGCAGACAACACTCACCACGGGCGCCACGCGCTTGCCGTCCTTATAGGTCTGCTCGACATAGTTGCCGCACCAGGCGCCCTGGCTCTTGCCGTCGCGGGGGAAATAGTCGAAATAGAGCACACCCAGGTGCGAGCCATCGGCATCGAGCACCTCGTAGGCGACCGCATCGGGATGGTAGAGCGGCACGACGATCGGCTGGAAGGTGATGCCGTAGAGGCGGTTGGCCAGGTAGAAGATGCCGCCCTGCACGTTCTCGAGCGAGAAGTAGGGACGCAGCATCTCCTCGTCGAGGGCATAATTCTGCTTGCGCAGCTTCTCGGCGTAATACCACCAGTCCCACGATTCGAAGGTGGCACCGGGGATGTCCTTCTGCAAAAGCGTGTCCATCTCGGCCAGCTCGCCCTTGGCGCGTTCGAGCGCCGGCGTCCAGATCTGGTCGAGCAGGCCGTAAACGGCATCGGTCGTACCGGCCATCTCGTCGGCCACGACATAGGCGGCGTAAGAGGGATAGCCCAGCAGGTGTGCCTTCTCCGTGCGCAGGCGGATGAAATCGTTGATGAGCTGCTTGTTATCGTATTCGTCGCCGTTGTTGCAGCGGTTCAGGTAAGCCTTGTATATTTTCTCGCGCAGGTCGCGCCTGGTAGAATAGGTCAGCAGCGGAATCAGACTGGGCTTGTGGAGCGTGAAGACCCACTTGTCGCCCTTGCCCATCTGCTGGGCCTTCTCGCGGGCGGCATCGCGGATGCCTGCCGGCAGCCCGTCGAGTTCGTCCGACTTGAGTTCGAGCACGAAATTGTTGTTTTCTGCGAGGATGTTATTCCCGAATTTCACGGCCGTGAGCGACAACTGCCCGTTGATCTCTTTCAGGCGGGCCTTCTGCTCGGCGTCGAGCAACGCCCCGGCACGCACGAAGGAGTCGTAGGTTTTCTGCAACAGGCGCATCTGCTCGGCGTCGAGCCCCAGCGCCGCACGCCTGTCGTAAACCTCCTTCACACGGACGAAGAGCTTGTCGTCGAGGCGGATCTTGTCCCTGTGCGCGGCCAGCAGGGGCATGGCCTGCTCTTGCAGGGCCTGCATGCGGTCGTTGGTTTCAGCGGCACACAGCATGCCGAACACCAGTTCGGTCTGCGCGAGCATCTGCCCGGCATTGTCATAGGCAAGGATCGTATTTTCGAACGTGGCCTCGTCCTTGTTCGAGGTGATGGCGTCGATCTCGGCCTCGTGCAACGACATGCCGCGTTCGAAGGCGGGCATGAAATGCTCGGGCAGGATCTTGTCGAACGGCGGCACGCCGTGCGGCGTATCCCATTCGGTGAAAAACGGGTTTTCCCCGGCCGTTTTCCGGGAATCGCATGACGCAAGTGTCATAAGCAGTAAAAGTGTTGTGAATAATCCTGCAATACGTTTCATCTATCGTGTTATTTTGTGTAACTTTGCAATCGCCGACGGCGGAGGCATCTTCGATGCGTCCGCACAGCGATGCAAAGTTAATAATTTATAACAGGTATGCAACTTTTTTACGCCCCCGACATCACGCCGCCCCTCTATACGCTGAGCGAAGAGGAGTCGAAACATTGTGTCCGCGTGCTGCGTCTGGGGCGCGGCGATACCCTCCATATAACTGACGGAAGGGGCAATTTATTTTGTTGCCAGATCACCGACGACAACCCGAAACGATGTACGGTTCGCGTCACCACGACACAGGCGCAGTGGGAACCGCTCCCCTACCGGCTGGTGATGGCCGTGGCGCCGACCAAAAACGCCGACCGCTTCGAATGGTTCCTTGAAAAGGCCACCGAGGTGGGGGTCAGCGCCATCGTCCCGCTCGAAACGGAACACAGCGAACGCCGCGTCTTCAAACCCGAACGCGCGGGGAAGGTCATCACGGCGGCGATGAAACAGTCGCTCAAGGCCTACCGCCCGGAGCTGCACCCGCTTACGCCGTTCCGCGAGGCCGCAGCCAGGCCGTTCGATGGGCGGAAATTCATCGCTCACTGCGCCCCGGCGCTGTCGCCCGCAGGCAAAATCTACCTGCCCGCGACGCTCCGCAAAGGCGAGGCGGCGCTGGTCTTCATCGGCCCCGAAGGCGATTTCTCGGCCGAGGAGATCGCTTTCGCGTGCGCCAACGGGTTCGAGGAGATCACCCTCGGCACGCAGCGCCTGCGCACCGAAACCGCAGCCGTCGTCGCCACGGTCATGGCGTCGGTGGCCAACGCCGGACAATAAAACGGCCGGGCGGGGAGCACAGCCGCCCCGGAACCCCGCCCCTGCGGCACGACTGCAACACTGCCGGATTAAGTAAAGAACACGGAAAACATGCAACGACTTCGTACCATTTTCGCCTCCTTCTTCAAGATCGGGCTTTTCACCTTCGGCGGGGGATACGCCATGCTGCCGCTCATCGAGCAGGAGCTGATCGCCAAGCGCGGCTGGATCGAGCACAAGGAGTTCCTCGACCTGCTGACCCTCGCACAATCCGTCCCGGGCCCCATCGCCATCAACACCTCGGTGTTCGTAGGCTACAAGATGCGGGGGCTGAAAGGCGCCGTGGCGGCATTGCTGGGCAGCGTTCTGCCGTCGTTCGTCATCATCCTCGCGATCGCGCTCCTGTTTGCCGACATCCGCCACAACCCCGTTGTGGACGCCGCATTCAAAGGCATGCGCCCGGCCGTGGTGGCACTGATCGTTGTGCCGGTGATCTCGCTGGCGCGGGAGATGCATTGGGCCATGTTCGCGGTGATCGCCGCGTCGGCGCTGGCCGTATGGTACCTGGGCTGGTCGCCGATCTATATCCTGATCGCAGCGGCCGCCATCGGCATCGCATGGACATTATTCATCGCTAAAAAAGCAGGCAAATGATCTTCTGGCAACTGTTCGTAAGCTACCTGAAAATAGGGTTCTTCGGCTTCGGAGGCGGTTACGCCATGCTCTCGCTCATCCAGAACGAAGTGGTCGTGCAGCACGCCTGGATGACCAATGCCGAATTCGCCGACATCGTGGCCGTCTCGCAGATCACGCCCGGCCCCATCGCCATCAACTCGGCCACCTATGTGGGCTATACGGTCGGGGCGCAGGCTGGCAACGCGTGGTGCGGCATCCTGGGGGCGGCGCTGGCGACGTTTGCCGTATGCCTGCCGTCGCTCACGCTGATGCTGCTCATCACGCGCTTCTTCCTCCGCCTGAAGCAAAACCCCATCGTCGAAGGAGCCATGAAGGGCATGCGCCCCGTGGTGATCGGCATGATCGCCTCGGCGGCACTGCTGCTGATGTTCCCGCACAGCAAAGCGCCCGACGAACAGAACTTCATCGACGGCTGGAGCTGGGCGCTATTCGGCGGCGTCTTCGTCGCCTCGGTCAAAAAAGTGAACCCCATCCTGCTGATCTGCCTCTCGGCCGCGGCGGGCATCCTGATATACTACATATTCTGAGCATCCCGGAAGGGAAACACCCTCGCAGCCATGAAGAAACCCCTCAAGAAACGAATTAAAAAGTGGAAAATCGGCGACTACGCGCGCCAGTTCTCGATCGTCACGGGCGGCGTACTGCTGACCCTGTGGCTGACCGCCCGGATCACCGAAGCGGCCAAACAGCGGGAGGTACGGCAGGCCATGCAACTCGTCGCATCCGAACTGCACGACAACCTGCAGGTCGTCCGGGATTACAGGTACACATACGGCAAAGACAAATGGGTGGCACGGCGCCTGCTGGAAGCGGATTTTTCGCTCGCAGGGTTCCCGTCCGACACGGTCGAAACCTATTCGCGCTACATCACAGGCGGCATGGGCAAGCCCTACCGCCTGTCGAACGATGCCCTGGAAATGCTCAAGACGACGGGCATCGCCTCGCATATCGCCGACAAGCAGACCCTCATCGACCTGCTGCGCTGCTATAAGGAACTCGCGGCGTTCGACGACTACATGGAGCTGTATTACGACCAGCGCATGCAGGCCATGCTGCCCTCCCAGATGGAGAATCTCCATTGGAATTCACCCTACCACGAAGGATTCGAGAAAACGCTCGCCGACAAAACGGTACGAAACTGGATCGGGCTGATCCCCAGAGCCTTCGACGACTGGTTTTTCGGAGAGTACGAGAAGAAACTCGAAAACATGATTCTCCTGCTGGAGGGGCGTTACGGGAAATCAGAACATGGCGACGACGGCGCCTCCGGCCAGTAACAGGATCAGGAAGGCGCAGAGGAACAACAGGCCGAGGATGGCCACGAACGTGCCGACGCAGCCCCAGCGCTGGCCGCCGTACGGCAACGGGTCGGTCAGCAGGGTGATGATAAGCCCCACGAGCGGCGTGAAGATCAGGCTCACGAGGAATGCCAGCCCGAAGCCGATGCGCCGGCTGCCGATGATGCCCACCAGGACGGACAACAGGCAGTCGCTCAGCAGGCCGAACAATACGATCAGGATACTCATGGTTCCAAGTTTTTAACGTGTAAAACGGTAGTACGTACCGAGCGGCAGTTGCTTGCCCGCACGATCCGTGAAACAAAGTTCGCCGTACTGCTCCGTACGCGGCGCACCGAACGCCTGCCGCACCGCCGTACGGGCCAGCGTGGACGACAATCCCATCGAATAGAGGTTCAGCACGAGGAACGCCCCCCGCGGCTCCAGCAACCGGGCACAGCACTCGAGCATCTCGCAGATGTTGTCCTCGAGAATCCATTTCTCGCCGTTGGCACCCCGCCCGTAGGCCGGGGGATCGAGGACGATGCCGTGGTAACGGTTGCCGCGGCGGACTTCGCGCTGCACGAATTTCAGCGCATCCTCGACGATCCACCGGATGCCGTCCAGTCCGCTCAGCTCCATGTTCTCGCGCGCCCAGGTGACCACCTGCTTCACCGAATCGACATGCGTCGTATCCGCCCCTGCGGCACATGCCGCGAGACTCGCCCCGCCCGTATAGGCAAAGAGGTTCAGCACGCGCGGCGTGACGCAACACCCCGGGCCGGTGGCAGAGTGCCCGTCCCGGCCCGATCCGGCGCCTGACGGCACTGCAACATCGTGTGCCGGCAGGGAACTCCCGGCCGCAGCCGCGCCGGAAATATCCGCAGGAAACGTCCCGCCCGAAACCAGCGCCCGGCAATTATCGTAGATGAAATTCCAGTTGGCGGCCTGTTCGGGGAAAATGCCGACATGCTTGAACGAGGTGAGCCCCAGGCGCATACGAAGCGCCATATCCTTGTATTCGTAGGCCACCGTCCAGCGCGGAGGCATGCCGGGGCGCAGGCGCCACTCGCCGCGTTCGTCGCTGCGCACATCGCGCAGGAAGGCCGCGTCGGCCATGCGGCGCCACTCCCCCTCGGGGAGCGAGCGCCGCCAGATGGCCTGCGGTTCGGGACGGCGGGCAACGTATTGCCCGAAGCGTTCGAGCTTCTCGAAATCCCCCGTGTCGATCAGTTCGTAATCCCCGAACGAGGGTGTCAACTGTCCTTGCATGCTTATGGTTACTTTACCGTCGGCTTCAGCATGAAGCGGAACGTATAATCGCCGTAGGGCACCCGGAACTGCTTTTCGGGCAATGCGCCCCAGCTGTCGATACAGCCCAGGCCCGATTGCAGCAGGTCAAAGTTCACGAACGTGGCATCGCGTGCCACGAGCGTCCCGGAATGCTGCTGCGGCGGAAAATTCGATACGTCGAGGTCTGCCGTGGCGTACGGCAGCGCCGAGGCCGAGAACGGCGCATCGGCAAGGATCGTCAGCCCCGTACCGGCGCTGTCGGCCACCGTCCACCAGCGCAGGCCGCCCTTGGTGCCGGACTCCTGCGGACGCACGTATTCATCGTGGTACTGGTCGGCGACACGCTGCTCGTAAAGCCCCAGGTCGGCCGACGAAAGGCGGTCGGCATAGTTCTCGTGCGCACCGCGGCCGTAATAAACCACACGGTCGTAACGCGCCGGCATCGTGAGCGTCATACCGAAGCGGAACAGGTTGGGCACCTCGGCCGTCTTGTCGGCGGTCATCCGCTCGGAGACCTCCATTTCGCCCGCACCGTTGATGCGGTAGGTCAGCGCCAGCGTAGCTTTCACGGCGGGCAGCTCATAGAGGGCCTCCACGACGGCCACCCCGTCCTCGACCGCAGCGTCGAACTTCGTAAGCTGCAGTTCGGGGTTCTTCCATACGGCCTGCCGCTGGTGCAACTTCGCCCCGAGGTCGTTTTCGGTCGGGGCACGCCAGAACTGCGGGCGCAGTTCGGCCCCTTCGGCCATCAGCTCACGGCCGTCGACCGTATAGGTAGCCAGAAACCCGTCGCGCGAGAAGAACATCTGCCACGTATCCCCTTCGACGCGCACACCGCGTTCCCAGCGGGTCACCTCTACGGGACGCGCCGAGGCCGCAAGGCCGAAACCGGCCTTACAGTCGTACTCGCGTACGACGAACTGCTGTTTGGCCACCGTATGGCCGATGTCGAGCAGCGGCTGCTTCTCTTTGAGTTTATAGGCCACGTTCACCAGGATTTCCTTCGCCTGCGGGCAGAAATCGGCTGCAGTGAATCCCAGCTCATATGCACGGCGCTGCTGCGGAGCGACATCGAGGTCGCCGATGCGGCCGGCCTTCACCACACGGCCGTCGGCAAGCAGCTGCCACTCCATTTCGTAGGCATCCAGCCCGATGAAGAAATTTTCGTTATAGACCTCGACCCTGCCCTGCGCAAGGTCGACGGGCGTAGTCCAGATGCTCTGGTACTGGCGCTGCACCTCGTAGGCATGGGGGTGCCACGTGCGGTCGGGGGCAATGATACCGTTGCAGTTGAACGAGTTGTCCGTCGCATCGTAGTCGTTGAAATCGCCGCCGTAGAGGAACGACACACGGCCGTCGGGCTCGTAGCGGACAAGCCCCTGGTCGACGAAGTCCCAGATGAAACCGCCCTGGTAGGAGGGGTATTTGCGCACCAGTTCCCAATAATGGTCTAGGCCCCCCATCGAATTTCCCATGGCATGGGCATATTCACACTGGATGAGCGGTTTGGAGGGGTTGTTGCGAGCATATTTCTCGCATTGTTCATAGCCCCAGTACATGGGGCAGATGATGTCAGTGAAGGCCCCGTCCTGATCGTACACGGCACGTTCGTAATGCACCGGACGCGAAGGGTCGTACTCCTTGATCCAACGGTAGCATGCCTCGAAGTTGGGGCCCATGCCCGCCTCGTTGCCCATCGACCAGATGATGACCGAAGGATGGTTCTTGTCGCGCAGCACCATGCGCCGGTTGCGTTCCATGTGTGCCTGCGCATAAGCCGGCGCCTTGGCCAGCGTGTTGTCGCCGTAGCCCATGCCGTGCGACTCGACGTTGGCCTCGTCCACGACATAGATGCCGTAGCGGTCGCACAGCTCGTACCACTGCGGGTCGTTGGGATAGTGGCTCGTGCGTACGGCGTTGATATTCATCTCTTTCATGATGCGGATGTCCTCGATCATCCGTTCGCGGCTCACCACATAGCCGCCGACGGGATCCATCTCGTGGCGGTCGGCGCCCTTGATCAGCACGGGCTGCCCGTTCACGAGCAACTGTGCGTCCCTGATCTCCACGGAACGGAAGCCCACGGGCTGCGTCACGGTCTCGGTCACGCCCCTGCCGTCCGACACGGCGATCTCGAGCGTATAGAGGTTCGGGGTCTCGGCCGACCATTTGGCCGGGTCGGCGACCTCGAAGACATACCCGCCCTTGCCGCCGGCAGGCTGCAATCGATGTTCCGCCACGACACCGCCCGCCGCATCGCGCAGCGTCAGACCGACCGACTTCACGCGGGGCGTGGTTTCCACCTCGACGCGCAGCGTGGCGTCCTTATATTCCGAATCCAGCACGGGCGTGATACGCACGTCTTCGAGGTGCGCCTTGTCGCGGGCAGTCAGCTCCACGCCGCGGGCAATGCCCGCGAAGCGCCAGAAGTCCTGGTCTTCGAGGTAGGTGCCGTCCGACCAGCGGAACATCTGCAGGGCAATGAGGTTTTCGCCCGGCTTCACGAACTTCGTGATGTCGAACTGCGCGGCCAGCTTGCTGTCCTCGCTGTAACCGACGAAACGTCCGTTGACCCAGACATAGACGTTCGACGTGGCGGAACCGATCGAAAGGAAGATGTCCTTGCCGCCCCACGATGCCGGGATGTCGAACGTGCGCCGGTAGGAACCCACATGGTTCTCGGCATCGGGCACATAGGGCGGATCGTTCCTGAAATTACCGCGCCAGGCATAGCCGATATTCACATAGACGGGGTCGCCGTAACCGTTCAGCTCCCACATCCCCGGCACGGGCATGCTGCCCCACGCCGCATCGTCGTAGTCGACGGCCCCGATGCCGGACGGACGCTCCGAAGCGTTGCGCACCCAGTGGAATTTCCATACGCCG
>ENA-ORTV01003694-ORTV01003694.1-human-gut-metagenome-genome-assembly--contig:-NODE-3694-length-12438-cov-3.673342_pt1 | contig 12438 bp, 10 predicted proteins | sample MGYA00241915_ERZ509194 | MGnify/ENA primary metagenome ERZ509194 (study PRJEB26280, sample SAMEA2338810) | human gut metagenome | biome: human gut; feature: human-associated habitat; material: faeces... | reverse complement strand
TTAGACTTTGAAAACAGCGTATATGAAGAATAAGAATACCTGCTACAATGGAGCTTGTTTTCAACATCTAAAGCAATTGCTCTAATTGTTCAGAAATATTTTCAAATACATTATCTAAATTTATGTCGAAATTTAAACTTAATATAAAAGCATCGAGAGTACGCCTTGGGAAATCAAACAGTGATTCCCAAAAATCAAAATTTTCTTCATCAACCCTATCCATATAATCTTCATAATTCATTCCAAACAATTTATTGTTACCGATAATTATATTCATATCGTAGACTTTATTGTTAAAATCCAATCCCATATCCCGTGCTATTTCTTCTTTTCGAGATGATTTTACTATTATACATTTAATAGCCCTCTGCCTTTCGTCATGTGTTTTTTGGCTCATTCCCGGATTAAAGAAATCATTTTTATTCATTATTCCAAACTTTTGAAGTGAATTTGCAATTTCATATGCATATGGCTCATCTGAGTTTTCAATAAACATTCCTTCCAGCTCATCTACAGAAATATCTCTAAGTCTTTCTGCTGCCGAAATTCCTTTTTCAGGATTCAATCTTAAATCAAGTGGTCCTTCATACTTATAAGTAAAACCTCTTTCCGGATTGTCAATCTGCATTGATGACACCCCAAGGTCCGCCAAAATAAAATCAAAAGGTCCGTGTTCCTTAGCTACCTGATCTATGTTTCTAAAATTAGTATTTCCCATAAAAGGCATATCCTCTTTCAGGATTCCTTCCCTGCGGCGGATCGCTCCTGCCTCTTGCGACATCCTTTGTCATCGCCACAGTGCGATCCCCGCGGAGCCTTTTACTTCATAGGGCGCATTTTCCTATAAAATAAAAAACGAGAAATCCGATCATTTCCCATTGGACTTCCCGTCATTCTTCTTATCCTATTTTCCCCATCCCCTACTCATAATCGAACTTCCCGTCGTTTTTCTCCTCCAGCGCCTTTATCATATGGTAGGTAAACTCATTGTACGGTGTCGGGATCCCCAGTTCACGCCCCATGCGCACCACCGCGCCGGCGAACATGTCCACTTCCGTGTGGCGCCCCGCATCCAGATCCTGCAGCGTGGAATAGCGCGCCCGATCCCGCACCTTACTGCCGAAAGTGGACGAGGTATCCGCCTTGTCAAAATCGATCCCCTTTTTCTCCGCGATCCGGTCCACCTCTTCCCGCAGCCGGTCCCGCAAAAATGCCACATGCACACTGTCACGATAAGCGCCTACCCCGCATCCCACCATCGCCTGTGCCTGGTTGTTCGGCACGTTGAGCCGGAATTTACTCCAGATCTCCGTGAGGATGACGTCCGTTGCACGGTAGTGCAGCCCTGTACCCGCGAAAAGATCGTTCAACGCCTCAATGCGTCCGGTGCCTCTGCTAAGATCCGCCTCTCCATATACAATACCGATAGTCGTCTCCGGATCGAATACCACCTGATTGCCCTTTCGCTCCGAGGCAACCTTGATCAATGAATGGACAATTTGGGACGGATCAATGACCTCTCCGATGATCTCCTCGCTGTCCACGCCGTTCATCAGACTCATCACAACGGTATTGCTGCCGACAGCAGTCTTGATGCTTTCCAAAGCTCCGGGCAGTGAGCCATATTTCAGTGCAACGACCAACAGGTCTACGCCCTGCGCTTCCTGCGGGGTCCAGACCTCCGGGCGGTAAACTGCTCCATTGATGGCGCAGCCGCTTTCTTTCAGCCGCCGGGCACGGTTGCCTTCCGCGATCACACCCAGACGGATATTATCCTTTTTAGAAAGCCCCCAGATGATGTAAGAGCCCACCGCTCCAGCGCCCAAAATAGCAACAGATTGTATTTTCATGTTAGATTCCCCCTCTTTGATTTGTCCGATTCTATTGTAGCACGAATTCGATTTGCTGGAAAGAGAAATGAAAATGCGAAGCCACTTTTGCACATAGATTTTACGGCAATTAGATTGCAGCGGATTCAAAAGTATTTTACCCGACATCGGCAACGCCATCAACCGTAACCGACACGCCGAATACGGTGGGCTTCTGGCCAATGAGATTCTCAAACAGCATGATTTAAGCATCCCAGACCGCATCACGATCCTACCCTTCGCCGGGCCCCACGCCCATCTGCACCAGTGCAAACAGCGCCATGTTGATGTACATGATGATGTCCACATCAAAGTCGGTGCACTCCTCGGCAATGCCCAGCAGCTTCTTCACGCTCACCAGAATGCTTTCCATTTTGATTTTCCTTTCACTCTTTACAGTCCACAAAGAACCTGCTATACTCATTTTGTATAAATTGCCCACATCAGGAGGAATCTTACCATGCGTGCCTGTAAGTGCCCCAATTGCGGTGCCAACCTTAAAGTCACCGATGACGATCGTGAGTTCATGTATTGCGAATACTGCGGTGCCCGCATTGATCTGGTCGATCGCCGCACAATTCATACGGAACACATCGTGGACGATGCAAAGATCAAGAATGCCGAGAACATCTCCAGAATCGTCAACATTTTCGCAGCCCCCGTGGAGGAAAAACAGCGTCAGAAAGAGTTCGAGCGTCAGCGTCAGGCCGAAGCCGAGCGGCGGGAATATGAGCGCCAGAAGCAAAAAGAGGCAGACCGCCGGGCCAATGCAGAAGCCATTGAGGACGGTTGTGCAGCTGTCGCCGGAGGCTGCCTTGTCAAGTGTGCAAAGCATCCGGTCATTGCCTGCATTATCATCTTCCTGCTTCTCGGCAGCTGTATGGGCTCTGGTTCCAGCTCCTCCTCGGCATCCTCTGCCGCATCTTCTTCCAAATCGGCAAGCATCGCTTCTGTCTCACAATCCACAGGCAGTGCCGTTCCGTCAACTTCTTCCTCCTCTAAAGAAACCGGGATCATCGTTCATTCGTTAAACGAGCTTCCCGGAACAAGTAAATCCACGGTCCGGAGCTTTTCCTATCAGTTCGCCTTTGCCCATTCGGGCAATGCCAATAGTATGCACTACTGGTTGATCGACCCGACCAACCTGGTGGTCTGCCTGCTCAACACCTACGAACAAAGCGCCTATCTTTTCACTCTTCCATCCGTACGCTTTACCACAGGTGTCACGCTTGATTATGGCGCTGCGTCCTATACGCTCCAGACCACTCAGCTTAATTCCGTGCTGTCTGTAACATATGGCAGCGATGGCCCCTATGATTTCAGCGCAGTCTCTGTTCAGGATGCACTGTCTGTCATATCCATGGATATTCATGGGTGCTATGATCTTCGTTCCGTGGCTTCTCTTGAGATTCCTCTTTCGGATGATGGGCCTTCTGCCATTTCTGATACCGCCGTTTCACCTGCATCCCTTCCAGCATCAAGCGCAGCCTCGAATTCTTCCAACAGCACTTCAACTTATTCTGAACCCGAGCCGTCACTCAATTACACTCCCTCTCATAGCGAAACAAATTATGATGTGGCCTATGGTCAGCGGTTCTCCGAGTATACCAACTATTGTCTGATTAGCTATCAAGATAAGATCGTTCGATTTTTCTCCTATGGAAATGGTTCAAAAGAAGCCTATGTCGGCCATATCACCGGTGGTTCCAAATCCAGCGGCTTGACCGTGCACTATAATTACGACAACGGCTGGGATGAGACGATCAAAATTGTAGGAAGTCAAATGATTTTGACAGATGCAAATGGATATCATTACACTTTTGATCTCTCCCCGCTCAGTCCGGTCCGAGATATTTATAAAGACAATCACTATCACGACATCACCGAGAATTGATTCATCTTGCTCCTGCTCACCGCAGGGGCATTTTTATTGTGCATAGTCTGCCACGCCAGCTTCTGCAATAGCCACGTTCGCCCACAACAGTGCCTCATCCAGTTTGGTCAGCGCAAGGCTCCTCTCCCGGCACGGCCTGATCTTCAGCAGCATCTTTTCGGCTTCTTCAAGCTTGTTCCGCAGCTCCAGTGAGTAGTCCTGCTCCCGCTGGCTGTAAGCTCTCCGTTTGTACATTGTCATTTCCTCCACTGGATATCAGACTTTCTTCTTTACATATGGAAACTTTCCCTGCATTGGGAATCAACCCTGAGCATAGAGGACATGACGGACGTGTACATTTTGTTACAATCGCAAAGAAATACAACCTGGATGAATATGCCATTAAGCGAATCGTAGGTCACGCAATTAAGGATCTGACTGAGCGTGTTTATACAAAGCGCAGTGTTGACTGGCTTGTCCAAGAGATAGACAAAATTGTATGAGTACTGTATGAATCGCTCGAATTTCTTCAGGTTTTTCCGATTTCATTCCATGTTTATCCATTTTTTATTATGCACTTTTCGCTCCCACAAAAATCAGAAGCCCTCGTTCCAAATCATCGTGCAGCTTCTTTTTTCTTACCTATTAACGCAAAAAAGAGCCATTCTCCTGGTGTTTCCAGAAGAATAGCTCTTCAAATTTCAAACTAAATAATCAGATAGAAATCGTGTTTGCAACATCAATGAGCACAGGGTCCAGCGTCTTGGTCATCTCCAACGCCTCATCCACGGGGTAATCCACAAGGTGCTCACCCTTCATACCGACGATGCGGTTATACTTACCCTGCTCCAGCAGGCAGACAGCGTGATAGCCCATTGCGGAAGCATTCACGCGGTCACGCAGAGTGGGAGAGCCACCGCGCTGGACATGGCCCAGAATGGTAGCACGGGTATCGATGCCGGTGCGGGCCTGGATCTCGTTGGCGATCTCCTGAGAGTGACCAATACCCTCGGCAACGATGACAATGAAGTGGCGCTTACCGGTGCGCTGCGTCTCGGTGATCTTATCCAGAATGTCGTGCTGCATATCGAATTCCTTTTCGGGCAGCAGCACAGCCATGGCACCGGAGGCAATGGCAACGTTCAGAGCGATGTAACCCGCATTGCGGCCCATGACCTCGACCACGCTGCAGCGGTCATGGCTCTGGGTGGTATCGCGCAGCTTGTCGATCATTTCCAGGGCGGTGTTCATTGCAGTATCGTAGCCGATGGTGTAATCGGTGCAGGCGATATCATTATCGATGGTGCCGGGCAGACCGATCATCGGAATGCCACGGTGTGCCAGCTCACGGGCACCGCGGTAGGAGCCGTCGCCGCCGATGACCACCAGCGCGTCAATACCCAGCTCACGGCACTTTGCAGCGCCCTTGTCCTGACCCTCCTTGGTCTTGAACTCCAGGCAACGGGCCGTATACAGGATGGTGCCACCGGCAGAGATGATATTGGAAACGCTGCGCAGGTTCATTTCAAAGCACTCGCCATCCAGCAGGCCATTGTAGCCGCGCTGAATGCCGATCATACGGAAGCCCTTGTGCAGGCCTGCACGGACAACGGCGCGAACTGCAGCATTCATACCCGGAGCGTCGCCGCCGCTGGTCAGCACACCAATCGTTTTGATTTGCTTTTCCATGGAAAGATTCCCTCCAATTGTTTCGTCATTTACCTATGGAGCACTAACCCTCTCTCTTTGGGCACCAGCTCCATCGCCTTGCTCAGATCATAACTTGCCTTTAGACATTATAACACAGTTCCCGCTTGAATCCAATACCTTTTTGGCACTTCGTTAAAAGTTTATTAAAATTCACAGGCGTACGTCTTGGTGTTGTTTTTGGCACACCTGCACCAAGTTTGAATCGTTCCTGCGCATGTCATTTTGTTGCAACATTCTTTTCGCCCACGATGCGCTGCAGTTCCTCAAAGAAAAGCGGATGACCTGACGTATACAGCCTGCGGGGAGCCGCCAGCTTCTGTTTTGTGTCCTCCAGATAGAAGATCACCGGCATATCACCGTCAAAAATCTCCAGCAGATTGACCACCTTGGCGTACTCCGGGCTCGTGCGGGAGGGCAGCCGGACGTAGAGCCGCCGGGCAGCATCCCGCATCTGATTGGGGCGGTTAGCCTGCGGCCTGACGGGGTTATAGCCCTCAATGGGCGAAATACTCTCGGCGACCAGACGGGCAGGTTCATCCTCTCGGATAGACAGGCGGCCCTCAATGACCACGACCGCGTTATCGTGCAGCACGTCCCGGAATGTTTCCAGTGTACGCGGGAACACGATGACCTCCATGGTGCCGGTCAGATCCTCTACGCTGGTATAGGCCATCATGCTGTTGGTCTTTGTCGTCACCATTTTGCTTTTGACAATAGTGCAGACGATGCGGACATGGCTATTGTCAGGCACATTGGCATCCTCGCCGGTCAGAGCTTTGATGGTGTGGGTAGCAAACTGAGCCGACTGCTCCCGGTAGGCATCCAGCGGATGTCCGGAAAGGTACAGGCCGCTGACCTCTTTCTCCTGTTGGAGCAGCTCGGCATGGGTATACTCAGGGCAGGGCTTGATCTCATAGCTGTCGGTGGCAGACGTATTGTCCGTGCCGCTCATCATCGAGAAGAGGTCGATCTGACCATCCAGATTCTTCCGGCTGTCACTCTCGATGCTCTTGAGCACGCCCTCAGTTGCTTCGACCAGACTGCGGCGGTTGGAGCCGAGATTATCAAAGGCACCGGCCTTGATGAGGCTTTCCACAGTTCGGCGGTTCAGCTCGGTACCATGCATCCGTTTGCAGAAATCGTACAGGCTGGTATAAGGCTTTCCCTGCCGCTCCTCTACGGAGCGCTCGATCAGCCGGGTGCCGACATTTTTCACGGCATTCAGGCCAAACCGGATCCGACCGCTGTCCTCTGCAGTAAAGCCGCTGCCCGAGATATTGATATCCGGCGGCAGGACCTTGATTCCCAGTCGGGCGCACTCGCCGGAATACTCGATGACCTTGCCGGTGTTGTCTAGCACACTGGTCAGCAGAGCAGCCATAAACTCGCTGGGGTAATGGCACTTGAGGTAGGCTGTCTGGAACGCCACATAAGCATAACAGGCGGCATGACTCTTGTTGAAGGCGTAGGATGCAAAGCTGGACATCTCATCGTAGATTTCGTTTGCAACCTTTTCCGAGATGCCGTTTGCCACACAGCCCGGGCACTCGTTGCCGGGGTCCGTGCAGCCATGGACAAAGTGTTCCCGCTCCGCCTCCATCACAGCATGCTTTTTCTTGCTCATGGCACGGCGGACATTATCTGCCTGCCCGAACGAAAAGCCTGCCAGCTCCCGGAAGATCTGCATGACCTGTTCCTGATAGACGATGCAGCCATTGGTCACATCCAGAATGTGGGCCAGCTGCGGGGTCTTATAGCTGATTTTGTCCGGTTCATGGCGGTTGCGCAGGTAGGTCGGGATGGAATCCATCGGGCCGGGGCGGTACAGGCTGATCAGAGCGATGACATCTTCCAAATTCTGCGGCTGCAGGCCCACCAGCACCTGCTTCATACCCGAAGATTCAAGCTGGAACACGCCTTCGGTCTCACCCCGAGAGAGCATTTTGTAGGTCTCGGGATCGTCATAATCCAGCTTGGCGATGGAGAAATCCGGTTCTTTTTTCTGGATGGCCAGCTCCGCATCCCGGATGACCGTCAGGGTGCGCAGACCGAGGAAGTCCATCTTCAGCAGACCCAGCTCCTCGATCTCCGTCATGTTGAACTGGGTCACAGGCAGGCCATCGTTGGTGGCAAGGGGCAGATAATAATCCGTTGGTTCCGGGGTAATCACAACACCGGCTGCATGGGTAGAAGCGTGGCGGGGCATTCCCTCCACCTTCATGGCAGTGTCGAGCAGTTCCGTCACCTTCGGGTCCGTTTCATACATCCGCCTGAGCTCCGGTGAGACCTCCAACGCATGTTTGATGGTCATTTTGAGCTCCGCCGGGACCTGCTTTGCCACTACATCCACTTCCTGATACGGCATTCCCATCACACGGCCCACATCGCGGATCGCATTGCGGGCAGCCATGGTGCCAAAGGTAACGATCTGGGCTACATGGTCAGCGCCATACTTGCGGTTGACGTAGTCGATCACTTCCTGGCGGCGCTCGTAGCAGAAGTCCACGTCGAAATCGGGCATACTGACACGTTCCGGGTTCAGGAAGCGCTCAAAGATCAGGTTATAGCGGATGGGGTCAATGTCAGTGATACCCACGCTGTATGCTGCGATACTGCCCGCACCGGAACCACGGCCCGGGCCCACCGGGATTCCCTGGCTCTTGGCATAGTTGACGTAATCCCAGACGATGAGGTAATAGTTGGTATAGCCCATCGTCTTGATGACGCTGATCTCGTAGTTCAGGCGGTCTTTGTTGGCCTGCGGCACATTGGAACCGTAGCGGCGCTCCAGACCTTCCCAGCAGAGCTTTTCAAAGAACGCCTGGTTGTCCATGCCGCCGGGGGCCTTATAATACGGAATTTTGGTGTTGCCAAACTCAAAATCAAAATTGCACTGGTCTGCAATGATCTGTGTGTTGGCACAGGCCTCCGGCACCATGGCAAACAGATCGTACATCTCATCCGTTGTTTTAACGTAGAATTCGTCGGTCTGGAACTCCATACGGTCGGCATCCTGCATGGTTTTTCCGGTCTGGATGCAGAGCAGGATCGCCTGCATCTTGGCATCCTCCTTGCGCAGGTAGTGGGAATCGTTGGTGGCTGCCATGGGGATGCCGGTCTCCCGTGCCAGCTTGATGAGCTGGGGCAGCACAATGTTATCCTCTTCCAGCCCGTGATCCTGCAATTCAATGTAGTAATTGCCCTCACCAAAGAGGTCGCGATACCACAGGGCAGATGCCTTAGCGCGCTCGTAATCGCCGGACAGGATCGCCTGCGGAATCTCACCCGCCAGGCAGGCAGAGAGGCAGATGAGGCCTTCGTGGTATTGCTCCAGCAGCTGCTTATCCACACGCGGTTTGGAGTAGAAGCCCTCGATAAAGGCGGCAGAAACCAGCTTGGCAAGGTTTTTATAGCCCGTCTCGTTCTTGCACAGCAGGATCAGATGATTGTTGCCATCGATCTTGTTCACCTTATCAAAGCGGGTGCGGGTGGCCACATAGACCTCACAGCCGATGATTGGCTTGATGCCCGCCTTTTTGGCCGCCTTGTAGAACTGCACACAGCCGTACATCACACCGTGGTCGGTGCAGGCAATGGCAGTCTGGCCGCACTCCTTCACCCGATCCATCAGCTGGTCAATGCGGCAGGCACCGTCCAGCAGACTGTATTCTGTATGGATATGGAGGTGGACGAAGTCTCTTCCCTGCTTATTGCCCTCACTGGGTTCGATCATTTCGTTTCCTCCTTTTCCGCGTTTTCTTCCAATCTTCTGCGCAGATCCTCTGCCAGCGCTTCCAGCTTCTTCATCCGGTGCGAAAGCCCCGATTTGCTCACGGGCGGGTCAAAGCAGGCACACAGAGCTGTCAGGGACAAGTCCGGATTTTCCATTCGAATGGCCGCGGCCTGCTGCAAGACCTCGGGCAGTGTTTCCAGCGCACCCTGCTCCTGCAAAAAACGGATTGCACGGGTGGTCTGGGCATTGGCCCGGGCCGTTTTGCCCAGATTTGCGGTATCACAATTGGTCTGACGGTTGATCTGGTTGCGCAGTTGCTTGACTGCCTTCTGGGCATTCATCCGGGCCGAAGCTTCTGCTGCCCCCATAAACGCAAGGATGCGCTCCACGCTGGCGCTGCTTTTGACGTAAATCAGGTTTACGCCGTTGCGGCGGGTACGGTGGGGCGCAAATTCATGCTCAGCAAGCAGGGCCTCAAAATCCTTTGCAAGGTTGGTGCGTCCGGTCAGAAATTCCAGATTATACTCCTTCTGTGGGTCCGTCACAGTGCCGCCGCACAGGAACGCCGTGCTGATATAGGCACTCACGCAGGTCTGGCACCGGATGAGCCCCGGGTCGATCTGCAAGCTCGTCTCGCTGCCCGTGGTGCCGAACAGCTCGTGCATCCGGCGCACCTGCTCCGGTTCCCGGATGCCGAACTCATACACCACACCGCTGGGGCGGGGCTTTTCCAGCACCGCGCCCTGCACGCCGCAGCGGGCAAACAACTGTTCGGCCACACGGGCGGTCAACTCCTGCTCAGTCTGCAGCACAAGGCCCCGTGCATCAAAATATTTGGCAAAGCAGGCGATGCCATAGGCTGCCGCCCTCACACAGCAATCCTTTTGCAGCTGCAAACTGTGCTGTGCGATCTCTTCCCGTGCCTGGGATGCAAAACTCATGTCACTCTCATTTCTGTTCTCACGGGCTCTGCCGGGTCATCGCGCCGCATCACGGTGCTGAATGCCGGTCTGATAGCCCAGTTGTTTGCAATATTCCGCGATCTTCCGCGCAAAAGTGATCGAGCGGTGCTTGCCGCCCGTGCAGCCCACTGCAATGGTCAGCTGGCTTTTCCCCTCCTTGACATAGAGGGGCAGCGCATACTCCAGAAAACCTTCGTACCGGCGCAGCAGTTCCTTTGCCTCCGGGTGGCCCATGACAAAATCTACCACTTCCTCATCCAGCCCCGTTTTATGTTTGAGCTCCGGGATATAGAAAGGGTTGGGCAGGCAGCGGACATCCAGCACCAGGTTCGCATCCTCTGGGATGCCGAACTTGAAGCCGAAGGACATCACGGTGAGCCGCATTGCTGCCTTTGCCCCGCCATCTGGCGCAAACAAATTACAAATGCGCTCCTTATTCTGGGCCGTGGAGAGAAACTCCGTGTTGATGGTGTAGTCTGCCCGTTCCCGGAAGGGCTGCAGGATCTGTCGTTCCTTTGCCAGCGCTTCCCGGGTGGAGATGCCCTCGGCAATGCTGATGGGATGGCGGCGGCGGGTCTCACTGTAACGGCGCATCAGCACATCGTCCGGGGCATCAATGAATAAGATCTCGTACTCGATGCCCTGCTCATCCAGCTGGTGCAGTGCCTGTTCGATCTGCTCGCTGGTGTGGCAGCCACGCACATCCATGGAGAGCGCCACCCGCTTGAGCTGGTTATCGCCCGCCTTGGAGAACGCCGTGATGCTGGGCAGAAGCTCTGCCGGAACATTGTCGATACAAAAAAAGCCGATATCCTCCAGTGCGTTCATCGCAACCGATTTTCCCGCACCGGAAAGCCCGCTGACGATCAGAAGATCCATACCATTTTCCCTCTTATGCCTTGACCACTCGAATTTCCTTTTCCAGGTCGTACCCGGTCTTTTCCTTTACGACTGCCCGCACCTCATCGCACAGGGCCAGCACATCGGCGCAGGTCGCGCCGCCCAGATTCACTACAAAGCCGCAGTGCTTCTCGCTGACGGCAGCACCGCCGTGGCGATAGCCCCGCAGGCCGCACTGGTCGATGAGGGCAGCCGCAAACGCTCCCACCGGCCGCTTGAAGGTGCTGCCGGCGCTGGGCTTATCCAGCGGCTGCTTATCGATGCGCTTCTGCATCAGCTCATCCATCCGGGCCTTGATGGCTGCCGAATCTCCACGCTTCAGGTGGAACTTTGCGCTCAGGATGCAGCCGCCGTTTTCCTCAAAGATGCTGTGCCGATAGGAGAGGTCGAGGTTTGCGGCATCTTCTGTCACGACCTCGCCTTCTCTGGTCAGATACGTCACAGAGACCAGCACATCCTTCATCTCTCCGCCGTAGGCTCCGGCATTCATATAAACTGCACCGCCCACTGTGCCGGGGATGCCATAAGCAAATTCCAGGCCGGTCAGGCTGCTGTCCAGCGCCGCCTTACACAGAGCAGAAAGCTTCAAGCCCGCGCCAGCGATGACTGCATCGTAGACCGCCCCCGGCTCTGCACCCGGATGGCTGACGTTTTCCAGAAAACCGATTCCCATTTTCAGAGCCGTGGTATCCACGACCACGCCCCGGTAGCCCCCATCCTCAAACAGGATGTTGCTGCCGTTGCCCAGCAGGTAATATTTCACATCGCACGCTTTGCACAGTGCGATCACACGGCAGAGCTGTTCCTCCGTCTCCGGCTGGACAAAAACATCCGCCGGGCCGCCGATTTTAAAGGTGCAGTGGGCAGCAAGGGATTCGTTCTCGGCAAAGCGGATTTCCTCCGCCTGCAGCTGTTGTTTCAATCGTTCCATAAAACAGGATTCCTTTATCTGTAATCTTCATTCAACGGTGCCGTCCAGACCCAGACGGATCAGCAGCTCCTTGGCGGCATTATAGCCCATCCGCTTCTGGCGGTTGTTGATGGCGGCGGTTTCCAGCACAACGGCCAGGTTGCGTCCCGGGGAGACCGGGATGCTGGTGCTGGGGATGTTCACGCCCAGGATCTCGTAATATTCACTCTCCAGTCCGGTGCGCTGATAGTTCTTGGTGGGGTCCCATGCTTCCAGCTGGACCACAAGGTCCAGGCTCTCGCTCTCCTTGACCGCACCCACGCCGAACACACGGGCCACATTGACGATGCCGATGCCGCGCAGCTCGATAAAATGGCGGATATTCTCCGGAGCCGTGCCCATGATCTGGCGGTTGGAGACCTTGCGCAGCTCCACGGCGTCGTCGGCGACGAGGCGGTGGCCGCGCTTGACCAGCTCGATGG
>ENA-ORTV01003682-ORTV01003682.1-human-gut-metagenome-genome-assembly--contig:-NODE-3682-length-12471-cov-2.405928_pt1 | contig 12471 bp, 6 predicted proteins | sample MGYA00241915_ERZ509194 | MGnify/ENA primary metagenome ERZ509194 (study PRJEB26280, sample SAMEA2338810) | human gut metagenome | biome: human gut; feature: human-associated habitat; material: faeces... | reverse complement strand
CCTGCCGATCATCATCGGATCCTGCCTGCCCCGGTGTCCCAGTGCCAATAACCCCGACAATACAATACCAAAAAACAAGATCACATAATAGGTCCATGTGTAGATCAGGCAATACGAGTGTGACGTTCCATTCCATTTCATAATCTGTACCAAAGGACACTCCGGCAAATACGGCATACGGAACAAATAGTCATCCCCTGCAAAACAACTGTCCCCCCAGGTGCGAGGCATTTTATCGAAAAAGATAAAATGTATGTAATCAGCTGCACCAAAACAGCGAAGTCTTGCAAGTATAACGCGAATATTTTCCTCCGTGCGTTCTTTTTTTGTCTCAAAGGTCGCCGTATATGCAACATCTTCCTGCATATAGCCACCATCGCTTTTTTCGTTTAATCCCATCATGATCCAGTGCGTCAATGGGTACTCCCACTCATCTTTTATTGCATCTGTAATTCCAAAACAGTCCTCTGCATATTGATCTGAATACACTCCAATGCATTGAATCACGCCACCCAACGTCAGGCTCATCATTAATAGCAGTATACATTTCTGATACCAGCGCTCTTTCTGTAAAAATAATGCGACCACTATGGCTAAAAAAACAATAAATGGAATAACTTTGATATGATAGGTAACCCCTGCCACAATACCAAGTAAGATGCCTAGCCATAGTTTCCGATAAAAACGATAACTTTTATAAATACAGATTCCCAGATATAACTGTATCGTCAGTAACAACATCCCCGGCGTATCTGTATATAAAAACTGTGCGTACATATATAACGGCAGGCAGCCGGCCGCCAGCATTCCTGCGATGCACGCTCTGCGTTTTCCCCACACTTTCTTAGCTATCAGATAGATCATCCCGATCGATAGCCATACAAATATACAACTGACCACAATGGATATTTCCTGAAAATCAACAAAGTTGGCATCCGGCAGAACAATACGAATCCATTGAAATAACGTCACCATACAGATCAGGCAAAGTTGATTATTGGTATAACGTGCATAATATTCTTTTGCATCTAACGTCCCTTTCAACACATACTCTGATGCCGATTCCAGCACCTGCCCCCAATCCCAAGATGGTGCCACTTCACACAAAAAGGAAAACGCGATCAAAAACACCAAACACGCCCCATATACAATATACCAAAGCACCGAACACCATTCTTCTTTCAATATTCTCTTCTTTTTCGTAATATATATAATAAACAATGCTACAAATATTGGAAGGATCCATACCATGCGAAAAGACCACGTAAACATAGACCCCATTACTACAATTAACAGGATTCCAAATAATAACACATATAAAATATTACATAGTTTCTCTACATGATGCATCGCGTTCTCCATTCTTTTATAACACTTATTAAGTTCTCTGCATTTTTATAATGATCGTGTCCTCATATAATCTGCGTATCATGTTAACATATTCATCCCTTTTTTTCAACGATACGCCTATTATGATATTTGAATGAACGCCGACGTAATCTCTATCTATATTTGACATAATATTTGCATTCTGCTACCATTATCGAAGTGTGTATTCATATTTAATCATATATTTGCGCACGCTTTCTGCGCATAACGCATAATTAATATTGCTAAGGAGATAACGATTATGAAAAAAAAGTGGCAGCAACTGTCGATTTTCCTGCTGGATCATTCATTTATTATACTGTTTATTATAACAGGGCTCGTATTTTTGGGCTTTAACCTTTTCACCCCGTACGTTGCTGATGACTATACTTATATGGGTGGCAAATCTCTGCTTGATATGCTTCACAAGGAATATATGCAATACATGAATATGAACGGACGCTCTGTCGCTCATTTTTTGGCACGCGTATTTCTCTCTCAAAACAAAATACTATTTGACGTTATAAATACAGGAATGTTTTTGTGGCTTACGTACTGCATTTATCTGCATGCTAACGGAACAAAACATACACGAGTTTCCAAAAAAATTTCCGCACTGACTTACTTATTTATTCCCTGCAGCATTTGGCTTTTTGTTGATGTGATCGGACAGACATGTCTATGGCTTGTCGGTACATGCAACTATATGTGGGGGGCTGTCTGGATCATCACTTTGCTATTACCGTACAGCCTGTATTTTATTCATGGTCAAAACACATGTCAACATTGGTATCAACAGATCCCGCTTATACTATTAGCCGTTGTTGCCGGTTGGAGCAGTGAAAACACTTCCGGTGCATTGATCATGATCATGCTTGGATGGATTGTCTATGCTCTTTTTACCAAGACCAAATTAAAAGCATGGATGTTTGAAGGTCTGATCGGTACGCTGATTGGTTATGCATTATTAATCTTTTCGCCCGGTCATTCCGTTCGAATGAATGACCCGCAATATGCGATGAGTGTTGTCGATGACCGAAACCCTTTATTGATCATTGCGGAGCGATTTGCTAACGCAACAAAGTTTTTATTTACAAAACAGATCGTTCTCATCTTGTTACTTGCTTTCTTTATCATACTGCATATTTATCAAAAGAAAGCAAAAGAGCTTATTTACTCTGAGATTCTCTTCGGATTAGCTGCATTTGCCTGTGAATATGCACTGATCCTTTCTCCAGGACGTCAAACTGACCGTGTTACATTCGGTGTGACAATATTGTTGGTAATTGCATGCTCCATCGGACTTGCAGGCACGGCTTACGACCGCAAAGAGCTGCATTTTGCCCGCAGTGCCGGTATGACAGTATTGCTGCTATTTACATTCTATCAAGGTGTAAACGGTGCCTATGATGTCGTAACCAGTTATAAATCAGCCACTGACCGCGTCAATTATGTAGAAACTCAGGTTGCCAAAGGTGCGAAACAGGTTGTTGTTCCATACATCACTCCAGAACCGGCAACCAAGTACTCTGCACAATATATGTTATGCGATCTGTCAGAATTCCCGACTTTTTGGACTAATCGGGTTTTTGCGGAACATTATAAATTAGATTCGGTCAAAGCAGTGAAGCAGGAACGCTTTGATCTTATCTATAAAAATACAGAAAGACGTTTCACGAAATGCTCTGACTTTACCGAATACCTGCGGGCAATCCGTAAAAAAGGATACACTGCATTTTTGTCTGTACACGATGATGGTTCACAGTTTCTTAATCGCACAGATAAAAAAATACTCAAAAAATGCGGCATATCAAAAACACCGACATTTCGTCAGTCATTCCTTGCCGTAATTGATGATGGCAAAGCGCTATACTCAAATACCGGAACGGAAAAGCTCTCTTATAACTGCACGATTGACGATAAACAGTTCTCATTGCTCAGTCAGGGAAAGTACAATACTATCGATGCTGACTGCAGCATTAAAATGAACAATCAGGAGCTGACTTCTCCTGCCGGCGGAATGCACGTTATCGTTTATAACAAAAAGAAACACTGTCTTGTCGACAGTGTAACCTTTACATTATGGCGCGATCGCAATTTTATCCGCTAAGCAGACGTGATCGCCATTCTATTCGCTGAGGATCATTCTTAATGATCCTCAGTTGTTTCTCTAACAATATAACGTGGTCTATGCTTAACCTCTTCATATATTTTAGCTATATAATATCCTATAATTCCAAGGCCAAACATCAATACACTTCCAATAAATAACAGCAAAATAATAACCGTTGTGAATCCCTCCAAAGAGTATCCCATAAACCATTTCACGATAGAATATATTGAAAAAATAAGAGAGAATATAAACACAACAATTCCACATCCCATAACAATCTGCATTGGTGCCGTTGAAAACGATGTGACATTATTGATGGCATAACGAAACAGGGATGCAAAGGACCACTTTGACTCTCCCTGAGCACGCTCCTGTACATTAAATTCTACACTCGTTGTCTTAAATCCCACCCAGGAGGACAATGCTCTGAAAAAAACATGTCTCTCCGGCAGTGCAATAAAGGCATCTACCGCCTTGCGATCAAGCAATTTGAAATCAGAGGCTCTGGACATATCAATTCCTGTGGACTCACTCATCATGCCATAAAACATTTTAACAAATATTTTATGTATAAAGCTTTCCTTACCACGATCTGCTTTGACACCCTCAATGACCTCATATCCACGCTCCCACAGATGATACATCTCTATGATCGTCTCCGGTGGATGCTGCAGATCACAGTCCATAACGACACAGCAGTCTCCTTTCGCATATTCCAAACCGGCAAATACTGCGCCTTCTTTTCCAAAGTTCCTTGAGAAACATACCCCGCATACTTTCTCATTATTCCGGTGTGCCTTTTGAATTTCATCCCATGTCGCATCTTTTGATCCGTCATTCACAAATACGATTTCATAATCTATACTGTGTTTTTCCATGATGTCTGCGACAACCGAAGCCGTATTTTGGATCAATGCACCTTCATTGTATGCCGGTATTATAATTGATAATAAACTCATCCTATACCTCTAGCCCTTTCTTAATCTGCAAACTTATGACAGTTTCAAAACCTCTATTAAGCCTCATCCTTCTTAAATACGATAAACCGCTGACCAAAATAGTTCAATACAACAAACAATCCCATACCGACAAACATTGCCAGATTTTCCTGTATGCTTTTAGATGCGCCGCTTAATACCATGCGCACCAGCGGCTTGGCAACGCCATATGCTGCCAGATAACAGATGGAAATATTGATAACAAACTTAATGACCATCGCAAATGATTTCTCATTATTCTGAAATGTAAAATACTTGTTCAAAACGTAGCTTACAATACTACCAATGATGTAATTCGATGCTGATGAGATCCAATAACTTGCATGCAGTAAATTATACATCAAAAACATAACACCGGTACCAACAAGTGTATTCACTATTCCAACCAAAATAAATTTTATCGTTGTCTTGTCGATCAGTTTCATCTCAGACCTCCTAGAATCTAAAGTAAATAAACGGATTGTACGTGGAATTGACCAAATACAATACACTAACATAAAACAGCGCTAACAGTACCGCATATCCTGCTGCAGCACATGCCCATTTGCAGATGCGGTTCTTTTGTATCCGCTTGTAGACTGCTGCCTTCAGAACACGATATATCGGCATGGAAAGAATCACACCAAGTACAAGATAAACACCATACTGTACTGCATACATATACAGCAATGACATTCCCTCGCTCGTAACATTACCTGAGAACAATGCCTTAAACCAAGTCACACACTGAGATAATCCAGAATCGCAACGGAACAATACCCAGCCAAGTGTCACAACAAACATGGTATATATATGCTGGAATACACGCGGTATCTTCGCAAGCCATTTTCCAAGGAATAACTTTTCAATCGCCTGAAACACAAAATAATACATTCCCCACAAAATAAAGTTCCACTCTGCGCCATGCCATATGCCGGTAAGTGTCCATATAATGAACATGTTCACATACATCCGAGGCATCCCCTTGCGGTTACCACCGAGCGGAATATATACATAGTCACGGAACCACGTAGTTAATGAAATATGCCAGCGCCGCCAAAAGTCACCAACCGATTTTGCGATATATGGGAAGTTAAAGTTTTCCTCAAAATGAAACCCAAAGACACGTCCCAGACCGATCGCCATATCCGAATACGCCGAAAAATCAAAGTAAATCTGCAGCGTATAGGCAATTGCTCCAAGCCAGGCAAGCGGCATATCAATACTATTCATTTCAAAAATTTTATCTGCCAATGCCCCTACATTATTTGCAATAATGATCTTCTTTGCAAAACCAAGTATAAACCGTTCCAGTCCGTCTGCAACATCCTCCATATGTATCTGTCGATGTGCAATTTCATTTTCTACGGTTTTGTAGCGGACGATCGGACCTGCTACAAGCTGCGGAAACAGCGATACATACAACATAACGTAAAACGGATTTTTCTGTGCTGCAACATCACCACGATATACATCAATGACATAACTCATCGCCTGAAACGTAAAGAACGATATACCGATCGGCAATACAATTGTCGCAATTTTAATATCATTTTTGATGAAATGATTGATGTTTTCAATAAAGAAATTCGTGTATTTGTAATAACCGAGCACCCCCAGATTTACGACCACTGAAAACACGACAAACAGCTTACGTATTTTCTGTGTCTTGATCTGCGCGATCGCAATTGCAAATACATAATCCGACATAACCACTGCTAACATAAGCAGCAAATAATTAACTCCGCCCCAGCCATAAAAGATCAGACTAAATATCAATAATATATAATTACGGTATTTGGGTTCCGCCAAAAAATATAAAAATAACAACAGCGGCATAAATCCAAAAACGAACACAGCACTACTAAAAACCATACTATTCCTTTCCTGCCTTATTGCTTAATCCCAAATGTTGACGAAATGTCTCATAGGAAAAATGAGCATCTGATTGATTTGGTATATAGATCACATAATCCGGAGATTGCTTTGCTGCTTCTTGTGCCAAAGTACCGGACTTCGTATTATAGCGATAATCGTACGATATCATTTCTCTGCAGCTTGGAATGATCATCGCTTCCAATGCATTCGTATAGGAACTTCCGCTGATCATGATCTTAGCGGCATTCTTCTGAGGTGTCGTAATATCCGTATACGCATAATCGCCACCCATAAACGCACTGGCATAAGTGTCTCCTTTGCCAAAAAGCGGTGCCTTACTGTTTAGCCGTTTATATTTTAGTTTCCATTTTGGTCGAAGAGTAATCTCTTCTTTACCGGCTGACACTACATATCCAATCTTACGGTTAAAGGATCCGGCAACTACCTTTTGCTTGATTCGATAGTCTGACAATGACTTTGTCTGGGTTGCCGGGAACTGCTGTTTCACATATTTCATGACTTCATCATAAACAAGCTGCGTACCATTTGCATTTACATGATGATCTGTCTTGTAATACAGTAATCCATCTCCATCATATTTTTGAAACAGCTCATTTGCATCGATGAATATCACATCGTCCGACAATTCTTGCCGAAGTATACGAATATATCGTTGATAATCTTTCGTAGAATCCGGATAATAACTCGGCAGATACTGTTTAGCACCTACATCTTTACGTGGATAATTGATAAAAAGAAACTTTGCGCCATTTTTTGTGATCTTGGCAGCTTCTTTATTCACAACCTTAGCGATTTTCTTTACTTCATGATCAAATGCCGCATAGTCATTGATCACCTGCGGTTGTTCAAATAATTGATTGTCTTTTCCAATAGAAACTGAACCGGCATACTTCATATGAAGCTTATTTACTGTCAGATCATAATATTGGCGGATTTTATTCTCGCGACTGCTGAGCTGATCTGAAAACGCATTCTCAACCTTTGAAAGATACGAATCTTTCGTCATTTCCGAATAATCTAGATCCGGAAATTGAGTCAAACTCCTGCCCTCTGTCAGACTTTTCGCCTCTTTGCCTGCTATCGTCTTAAGCCCTGTGAACCCGATAAACGCCACAAAGCATCCAATAAATAGTATTTTTATCCACTTCATTCGTGCGATCCTCTTTTCCTCGCTTTCTCGCTTTCTTCTATATTGATCAAACTGTTGCTGCTGCGCACTTTATGCGTCATATCTCTATTTTATCAAATAGTATAAGATGCCCTTTTTACGCTTCTTTATTCTGATCAATCGCTAAAATTGCCTCATATACTCGTTTGCAATTATCTGTATCTGTCTTGTAATAGAAGTTGTCTACTCTCTTCTTATACTCTTCCGACATTTCACAATCATGTTTGATCGCATCAATGATCGACTGCACAGTCGTCTCATAATCATAGCATACCGGACCAAAACCATCCGTTTCATAATTGAAATAGCCTTCATCGTATGTTTGTCCCTCAAAGAAGGCTTCGCGGTCAAACTGCGCATACACCAGACTTTTCTTCATATAAGCAAAATCAAATGCCACGCTTGAATAGTCTGTGATCATTAATGCATTCTCCACAAATTCTTTTTGATAGTTCAATGCACCTTCATGAATCTGAATCACATCATTGCCATGATAATCGCCAATCTGCTCCATATGATTTACATGCAGACAGAATTTACCTGTGTATCCATGTTCACGCATACAGTCAAGCAGACGTTCGTCTTGAATCAACCGATCATAAAACTTAAAGAAGGCAGAGTTCTTAAATGTATCGTTGTAAATGCGCTGCCCTGTTTTTTGATCAATAGAGTTCGCAAGCTGCTTTCTCCAGGTTGGCAGTATGATGATCTGCTTCTTTGTTTTATCAGCCACAAGATTGTCAAACCTTGGAAAACCGGTCAACTTAACTTCCTTGTCTGTATAAAAATAATTGCCATCCACAATGGATTGATACTCTGGTTTCGCTGCCGTCACAAATAGGCTGATGTTCTTGTTAAAACGGTTCACCCACCCGGACAGATCATCCTTCGTCAGTCCATGCTGTAAGAATACAAAATCAAATCGGAAGAGGTTTTTCAAGTAATCTCTCTTCACACCAAAGGCATTGATCACATACTCATCAATATGTGCAGATATGATCTTATCCGCTGACAAAAAATACATGCAATATCGAAATGAACCATGTGGCACTACCTTTCCTATCTGTTTCATGCGTTCATAATCACTGCATTTCTTGGAAATATCAAAATAAACATCAACATTTCCGGTGTCAATCCGGTTCAGGTATTGAAACAGTGCTTCCCCGTTGTCTCGTGCCAAATTGATTCGATCTGACAACAACCAAATCTTTTTGTTGCTGTGGATTTTACGAAATACTCTTGTCGCATAACGATAAAAGCATTCTTTAAAATATCCTTTTTTTACCAGTTCCAAACAATATCTCCGCTCACATTTACGATAGCGTTTTCTTGTTTTTTTCTGAACATATATGGTCTTTCCCTTGGCACGCAGGATATGGCGATCGTATAAACCATACGAAGAATCCATCGCATGCGTTAATTGGCAAAACTTACCATAACCGATCATCATATAACATCTTTCACCGTTTTTGTATTCAAACACAGCACGAAGCCTTCTGACTCCGGCTAACGGTATGGATACGTGATATCCTCTAACGTCACCATAATCGCCTAACAAACCATGTCTTGTTCGAAATGGTAGTGGATAATATGTCGGATAATACTCTGTTCCATTTTGATCCTCAAACAAAATTTTATAATCATCCTCATATATCCAAAAATCTGCCTGACCGGTAATTTCCAGTACATTATCCTTAATATCTACAAAGTCTAATGTCAAAAAACGTCGTCTTGCCATATGCGTTAACCGCTGTCCATGAAAACAAACCAAACCGCCATCAAACGTTATTTCATCCCGGCAATCCTTTTGGTATTTTAATTGATAAGCAAGCAGGTAATGCAGACTTAGGCAATTTTTCTGAGTAGCGATCATATCATCGTCAATATCTTGCAAAATAACGTGAAGAAGCTCCAAATACTGTTTCTTCTCCTCCTCTGTCAACACACCTGACGGCACAACAGTACGCAGCCGCCATTTCATATCATACATAACGAGATACTGTACATATTTGATCGGCTTGCCAAATTTTTCTTTGGACATTTCAAGAAGATGTTGAAACACAAGTTTTTCTGTGTCAAAATACCATGTCTTCTGGGAAATTGTGTTTTGCATTGCGGATGTTCCGGTATTACGCATACGGTAATAATATACGCAATCTCGAATAACGCCATATTTACACTTGTCAAATAATATGGTATTGATCAAAAGACAGTCCTCTCCATAACGGATTCGAGAATCAAATTGTCGTCCTTTTAATGCCTCAGCGCGAACAAATGTTGTCGCCATACTTAGCTGTATATATTCATGATCTTGCTGAATATCCACAAGTTTGTCGTTATCAAATTTATAATCCAATACATGGTAATTATCTTTCATTTCAAAATATTTGATACGGCCGGCAACAATATCAATCTCATTTCCGTATTTTTGAAAAAAGCGATACGCTCGCTTAAAAGCAGTTTTTCCCCATTTGTCATCAGAATCCAAAAAATTGATAATTTCGCCTTCTGCATATTTTAATCCGTTATTTCTAGCGGCACTGACACCTGCATTTTTCTGTTCAACATATACAATGTTATCCGGATATTCCCTCTGATATTTCTCACATATTTTGCCACTATCGTCCGGACTTCCATCATTGACCAAAATAATCTGAATATTTTTCTTGAATCCAATCGTCTGATGTATAACAGATTGGATCGTCTCCTCCAAGTAATTCTCCACATTATATACCGGTATAATTACCGAAAATTTAAATCGACTGTTTTCCATATCCTCTTCTTTTCACTTTCTGTCACTACTCCCGCAGTGCGCATACTCCTTCCTGCTTGTCCTAATATTAACGAACGAAACGCAGGAAAACAACCGTTTTGTTCTCCTGCATTCCCTTTCAAACCAATAGTACCTTTTATTATAAAATATTTCTCTATATTTCGCAACTATTCACTATGATGCAAAATATGATCACTTTTTCTTACCGACCTTGCTGACCCGCGGTACGCTCTTGCCATATCGGTTGCTTGCCGTCACCTTAAACTTTGTACCCTTTTTAAGCTTTGGTATTTTTATAACAAACGTGCCATCTTTTTTCACCTTTCCCTTATACACCTTGCCGGCTACTGTCGCAGCAACTTTGGTCTTTGTGTTAGAAACCGTAGCAGCTTTATTCTTTGGTGCGCCGACCAAATTCACCTTGCCGACAACCTTTCCTTTGCCGGTTGGTGCACTTACAACAATCGGACTGTCTGGTACTTTCTGTACCGGATGAACACGCAGCACCGGGCTTCCACCTTTCACATTCACAACGTATACTTTCAATGTGCCTGTGGAATTGGTTCTCGGTATCTTTACAGTATAGCAGTAACGTTTTGATTTGGACTTATACTTTCCTTTGGTTGCCACACAACGTTTCTTGCCAATCTTTACAACTGCCTTTTTACATTTTTCATAGGCATACACTTTTACTTTCGTCGTCTTATTGCTGACATGCGAAATCGTCGGTCTGATCGGCACCGCCTGATTTGTGATCACATGTGTCGACAAACTGCATCTGGATACCGCATCTACCGTGCGAAGCTCAACTTTTGTACCGGCCTTCAGCGTAGACGGCAGCGTCAACGTAAAGGATCCATTCTTGTTCAGTGCAATACGTCCCACTTTGACCTTGTTTTTCTTCTTGTAGAACGAAGACTTACGGTACAATGCCTTGACGTTCTGATTTGGTACATATACTGTTTTGTTGTTTACAAGGATCATTGGATAAGCATAACTGTCGTTTACCTTACCTGTTACCAGTTTGCTGTTCGTCTTAACTTTGTGAAGTGTCGGCTTATTCGGACCGGTTCGTTTTACGGTCACGATCGTACGTGCACTTGTCATTCCCTTACTGTCCACAACATATACAAAGATGCGTTTGCCGGCTCTCTGTGGCGGCATCTTGTAAGAGAACGTACCACTCTTGGTTGCAACGGTAGAATACGTTGCGCCCCCCTCAACCTTAAAATATACTCTGGCATAGGCTTCTGCCTTACCGGTAATCTTCGTCTTACGGTTTGTATAACCATCTACGACCGGTGCCGACAACATACTCTTATTGATGTTTAGTATTTTGAGTACGACAACACTGTTATTACCTTTCTTATCAGTTGCGCAAATGGTAAAGGTTCCATTGCGGTCACAAGACCATACGTTACCGTTGATCTTTGATGCCGTCTTCCAAATTGCATTGTCTGCCGTATATTTGCCAGCCGCATAACGAACGGACGCAATTCCTGAAGAATCCGTCGCCTGAATCAATACCTGTACCTTTTTGTTCGTAACTCTCTCATCTTTCACAACAGCCGTCAGGCAAGGTCCTGTCGTATCCGTCGTAGACTTTTCGTTTGGATTTGCTACGTAATACCGAACATTACTATCGCCACCGATCGATGCTTTAATCCATCCCTTGCTGTCTAAATAGCGGGACGCCTTAGCACCACTCTGTACAATATAGTTATAGTTATCCGAGTATTTTACACTCCAGTTATTATCCTGCATCGGCTTGATCGTACCGCTGGCCATTTGTATCTTCTCGATAAAGGACTGAATATAGCTGCGATACAACGCCTTTTTGCTAATGGATAGTATTGTCGGCTTCATCGTCTTAAACAGATTGTTATCCGGCAATTTATTAGACAACACAATAAAGGAAGCCGTATTTGAAATATTTGCTCCGTTGCGCGTCAAGGATACGATACGATGGGTATCGTTGATCTTTTTGCCCGCTGCATCATAACGAGGTGCTACTGTCGTATCTATCTTGTACTCTAATCCATCAAATATAAAATACTGTGACCAATCCGTCAGATAATCATCCTGCATTACGAACTGAAACGGTTTGCTGGAATCATAGTTTAAGATATCTCCTAACGATGGCAGCCCCTTGGTCTGAAGCAAAGCATTTTTC
>ENA-ORTV01003666-ORTV01003666.1-human-gut-metagenome-genome-assembly--contig:-NODE-3666-length-12525-cov-2.818364_pt1 | contig 12525 bp, 12 predicted proteins | sample MGYA00241915_ERZ509194 | MGnify/ENA primary metagenome ERZ509194 (study PRJEB26280, sample SAMEA2338810) | human gut metagenome | biome: human gut; feature: human-associated habitat; material: faeces... | reverse complement strand
GTCGTGTACAGCCAGACCATCATTCACCTGTTAAGCAACAGTTATCTCGTGAAGCGTCATTGGACAGACTGGTGCGTAATATTGATTATTCTGATATATCATCAGACTATGAACATAATGGTCTTTCTTAAAAAGAATTATTTATCTTATTAGCGTCAAGATTTTTGAAATCATTTAAGTCTGTTCATAAGACTTTGTAGGACCACGCTGTGACGTCCTCAGGTACGTCCAGAACACCTTCAAATTGGTTTGACATAGAAATAGTTATGGTCATATTTTTGTCGTGTAAAACGCCGTTTACGGCTTCATATGAGTATTGTTGTTATGAACTTTCATAAATAAAAAGAAATACACCCCGTATGGAAGTCCATATCTGGGTGTATGTTATTATCTGATGTAGTAGACGTCGCCAGCCCATCCACTGTCGATGGTGTCCCATTCTGTACGTTTTGGTCTGTAACAGTCGTGTGGCATTTTATGCGTTGGTTGGGATAATAATCCCATGTGATTCATTTTTGTGAAACATTGTTTCACAAGATATACGTGTGTATTCAGCTGATAGGCAATGTCTTCTGCTGTGATGAAAAAGATATTGTGTTTCTTGGAATCTTCCAATACACGAATGCAGTACTTCAAGATTTTGTCTGGATGTAGCTTTTTGCATTTGTGTAAATTCTTGTGTGGAATCTCCATGCTCTGTATCGTTTCGATTTCCCGTTCCAGTTTACGTATCTTATGTTGTATGGACTGTATTTCGTTACGATTGTCAGGGTCTACGTTACATATATGACACAATCTGTTTTTTGCAACTCGTAAATTCCATTGTTTGTTCAGCAATTCTTTCTTTTTCGGTTGTCTTACAATCGTAACCGTATGGCACGTATTATTGCAATCCGGTCTATAGTATGAGTGATTATCCTCTCTAAACATAGTAATCAAATCCTTTCTTGTATCCTAGTTTTTAGTATTTGTTTTTGCCCCCGTATGTTTGTATGTATTAAAAAAGACCTCACGTGTGTATACGTGAGGTCTAAGTGAACTTATAAATTGAATATTTGTTTAAAGTGGTCTACTGTCAGGATGAAAGGTGCTTTTATATATATACCCGGATAATCGATTGGTAGTTCCATTCCGTCTGGAAGAGACGGTGAACCTTTTGGATTTATGACAGAGTTGTCATATTCGTAGCATAAATTTGCTAATGTACTTATAAATGGTTGAAATTTTCTATGATTTTCAATCAAATCAGTTATGGATTTTGTTGCTGTAAATTTTGGTACATTTCGAATAAGTGGTGTGTCAATAAGTGAGATGGCAGTGTCGTTGATATGTTTACGGTATGTTGGTTCGTTATTCCATTCCATTGGACGTTCGAACATATCAAACAATTTTTGTCTGTCAGTATTGTTATATTCAATTCTTTGAATTGATGTAATATTATCAAATATAAGATTAATACCTCTGTATGCAATGTATGGTTTGTTGTGATAATGAATAATATGTATTTCAGCGTCACATTCTGTATTGATAATTGATTCATCAAAACCGTTGAAAGTATTATATTGGTAGTCATAGTCTGGGTCATTTGTGTAGGATGTTGGAAGATTGTCCCTTTCGTTTTTGACGGCAGCAATGTGATGTAATTCTTCTTCAAAAGCCCAGATATAAAATTTGTCATATAAGACTGCCCAATTATTGTCTTTGATGGCTTTTGTATAGGAATCATCAATTAGACCATATGGGTCGCATTCTTTTGATGTAATTTGTTTGATGATATTATTTGTACCAATGATGTGTGAAGCGTAATAGATTTGTAATAATGTTTCTGTGGCAGAGTACATGAAACTTTGCGTGAATAAGTCAGTTGTTATTTTTTTAATGTCATTGATTGCATCATCAATATCTTTTTGTGAGGTACCTGTTGTGATTTCGTAAAATTCCATAGTAAGAATCCTTTCTTAATGTTTCTTGTTTAAAATGTGGTGCGCAACATAGCATATGGCATCGATGAGAACAGTGACACCAAGAAAAGTAAGAATGTTGTCACTTGTACTTGCTGTTGCCGTGATAATCAACATCATAATCGTTTGTGACACACCAATAATGATAAATGTATTGTCTTTCATGATAATTCCTTTTCTTTCTTTGTGCAGAGTGTGTCTAATCCGTAGACATTGCCTTCAGTGTCTTCTACTTCCCATTGTTCGATACCATCTTCTATATAGGCATAGGCATCTTTTGATGCGATGGCTGTATGAAGTGCTAATTCATTGAATTCTGCGTCGAGATATAGTGTATCGCCTTTGCGAATTTGTTTGATTTCAGATTCAGTCATGAGTCTGTAGCTTGTCTTCATCATATATTTTTTTTCCTTTCTATTTTATTCTATTCTATTCGTGCAAGTCTTCTGCGTATCAGTAGGTATGTTCTTTTTAAGTGTTAATCATATCCATTACATCTGCAATAATATTCGACATCGGGATGCCCGCAGATGTATAGATAGCCATTTTCTCTTAACAGTTTTAAACCTGCGTTATATTGTATGTCGTTTGTATAATGGTCTTTTTCTGCCAATTGGTTGATGGTATTGGCTCTGTCATGTGTTGTCATCATAGTAAAAGCACGTCCTTTCTGTATGTTTTATTTATGATTGTCTATCCATTTTTGGATTTTGTCACTACGTGACGTATTACCAACAATTTTCTTGTAAATGTTTACAAAATCTGTGTTGCGAAAAGCGGTTGGTAAATCATTCTCTTCCAGATATGCATTGAATGTTTCGATTTCTTCGTCAGATAAGATGTTTGTTGTCGTATTTGTAGTATCTGTCGTTTCAACAATGTCGTCAAGATATTGCAGTATGTAAAATAATTCTTTATCTGGAATAATATAACGTAATGATGTATTACAGTAAGGACAGGTGTGAATGATGTTGCGACGAATGTGAATGATATTGAATTGTTTGGGTTTTTTAAGTAATAAATGGTGACAACAAGAACATTCAAGCCATGATGTGTTTGATGGATTTAAAATGGATGCTGGCATGATAAATGCTTTATAAGAAATAAGCGTAAAACCCATTATCTTTAGATGATGGGATATAAGCGACCATAAATTATATATTATATATTTTTTACTAAAATACTATCATTTTAGTAAAATATGTGATATAATAGATACATAGGGAACATCTCTCTAAATCTTTAGGAAAGGAGAAGTGCTATGTATCTTACAGTAAAGCAACAAGTAAAACATCTTTCAAAAGAAGATTATAAAAATATTAAGCATCTTTGTCATATAGCAAAGAATCTTGCTAATCAGGCAATCTATAATGTAAGACAGTATTACTTTAATGAGGGTGAATATCTTAATTATGAGAAAAACTATGCTTTGTTAAAGACATCTGATAATTATAAGATGCTCAATTCAAATATGGCACAGCAGATACTGAAAGAGGTTGATGGCAGTTTCAAATCATTCTTTGGATTGCTTAAACTTGCCAGAAAGGGTAAGTATGCTTTTAAAGATTGCCGTTTGCCAAACTATCTTCCAAAAGATGGATATACTACGCTGGTCATAGGTTTTGTAAGACTTAATGGCAATAAATTGATTTTACCGTATTCACATGCTTACAAGAAAACACATAAATGTGTTGAAATTACCATTCCACCTATATTACTTGATAAGAAAGTGAAAGAGATACGTATCATACCAAAAGCAAATGCTAGGTTCTTTGAAATTCAGTATATCTATGAATTTGAGTGTATTCAAAGAAACTTAAATATTAACAATGCACTGGCAATTGACCTTGGTATTAATAATCTTGTAACAGCCGTATCAAGTAAAGGTAAGACATTTATCATTGATGGTAAGCGATTAAAATCTATAAACCAATGGTATAATAAGCAAAATGCACGTTTACAGTCTATTAAAGATAAGCAGCATATTGGTAGGAAGCCTACAAATAGGCAGAAAACCATTGCACGTGACCGTAACAATAAAGTTAATGATTATATGAACAAGACTGCTCGTATAATCATCGATTATTGCATTAATAACGATATTGGAACACTTGTGGTTGGCTATAATGAAACTTTCCAGAAGCATAGCCATATTGGTAAAGTCAATAATCAGACTTTTGTGAATATACCTTATGGTCAGCTTCGTTTTAAGTTGGAATACCTTTGTGAGATGAATGGTATTGTTTTTGTAAAGCAGGAAGAAAGCTATACTTCAAAAGCATCATTTTGGGATAGAGATGATATTCCTGTTTACAATGATGACAACCCACAAAGCTATACGTTTAGCGGAAAGCGAATACATAGAGGTATGTATCAATGTTTAAATGGTAAATGTCTTAATGCTGATGTAAATGGTGCGTTAAATATTTTACGTAAAAGTAATGTTGTGTCTCTTGTGAGACTATACAGTAGAGGTGCGGTGGACACGCCTGTAAGAATAAGGATTGCCTGAATTGTCAGGTGGAAACTCAAATATCAAACTTCTTAAAAAGAGCTGTTAGGTTCTCTGAAGCCCATTACCTTTAGGTGATGGGTAGTTCACAAAAAAAGAAACAGCTACCGGATAAGGACGGTAACTGTTTCTTTTCTCGTAATCACCATCTGCAGTCACATTAATAGAATGCTTTTGCGGATTCTTGATGCCGAAAATGAAATGCTCAATGTAATTTTGATACGCATTCCCACCCGGCGGCGATAAACGCCGCCTGTTTTTCTCATGTTTTTATAATTTTTTATTGTAAAAGCGAAAAGTGTTTAAATAAAAAAGTCCCGCCCCTATTCAGGGACGGGCTTATATAAAGGATTTATTGAGATAATTGGCTTATTTTGATTCTCTTGTTTTATGACAATGCTTGCATTCATCATAAGCCTTTTTGTCAACGACATAGATTGTCTTTGTTTCAGCTGGATGGTGAATTGTAACTTTAACAGCTTCTGAATGGTAGTTACCACAAGGTGTGTCAGGATTTTCACGGTTCGCTAAAATCAAGTGATTGCAAACATCAGTAGTATTTGTAAATGATTTACCGCAACCATTGCAGATGTAGCGTGGTTCTAACACTTCTTCATTATATGCTTCTTTTATAACGACTGTTTCATTATGACCTTCTTCGGCATGATGAAGCCAATCGTGGTTAGTCATTGGAATACTCTTTGTGTAACTGTTACCACAGCTTGTACAAGTGTAAGTCTTTACACCGTCTGTTGTACAGGTAGCTGGTGTAGTGATTACACCGTTATCATAGTGATGACCAGTAGCTTTGATGTTTTCTGTGTAGCTATCGTCACAGTCCTTACAAGTATAAGTCTTGATACCTTCTTCTGTGCAAGTAGGCTCTTTTGTTACGATACCATCATCATAATGATGACCTGTTGCTGAAATCTCTTCTGTCTTTGTCTTATGACAGATAGTACATGTATAGGTTTTGATACCTGCTTCTGTACAAGTAGGGGCTTTTGTTACGATACCGTCGTCATAGACATGAGCATCTGTTGTTGGAATGCTTTCGGTATACGTATCACCACATGTCTTACATGTAAATGTCTTTACACCTTCTTCGTAGCAAGTCGGCTCTTTCGTAACGACACCGTCGTCGTAAGAGTGACCAAGTGCTTTGATTTCTTCTGTGTAAGTGTCACTGCAAGTTTTGCATGTGAATGTCTTCACACCTGCTGTTGTACAGGTTGGCTGTGTTGTAACGACACCGTTATCGTAAGAATGACCAAGAGCATCGATATCTTCGGTATGTGTGTCACCACATACTGTACAAGTGTAAGTCTTTACACCTTTCTCTGTACATGTTGACTCTTTTGTTACGACACCTTTATCGTAAGTGTGGTTACCAGTTGCAGGAATGACTTCTGTCTTTGTATTTCCACAAGTCTCACAAGTGAATGTCTTGATACCGTCTTTGCCACAAGTAGCTGGTGTTGTGATAACACCGTCGTCATAAGCATGTCCTAATGCTTTGATTTCTTCAGTGTGTGTATCACCACACACTTTACATGTGAAAGTCTTTACTCCTGCTTCTTCGCAAGTAGGCTCTTTGGTAATGACGGATTCATAATCATGGATACCTGTTGGTGCGATTTCTTCGGTGTAAGTGTCACCACATGTTTTACATGTGAATGTTTTTACACCAGCGTTTATGCAAGTAGGCTTTTTCGTAATAACACCGTTATCATAAGCATGACCTAATGCTTTGATTTCTTCGATAAGTGTATCACCACAGATTTTACAAGTAAATGTTTTGATACCTGCTTTTGTACAGGTTGGCTGTGTTGTAACAACGCCGTTGTCATAAGAATGACTTTTGGCTTTTACGTTTTCTGTGTAAGTATTACCACATGTTTTACATGTGTAAGTTTTTACACCAGCATCTACGCAAGTAGGTTCTTTTGTGATAACACCGTTATCATATTTGTGACCTTTTGCTTTGATTGTTACGGTGTATGTATGGTCACCTTTTACACAAGTGTAAGTCATGACACCGTCTTCAGTACAAGTAGGCTCTTTTGTTACAACATGGTTATATTCATGAGTATGAACTTTGTCTGTCTTCTTGGCAGAACCGGAATTTGTGTTTTTCTTAGAATCAGTATTTTTCTTTGTAGTTCCAGTTCCAGTCTTCTTATTAGAAGTGCTGTTGCTGTTTGACTTGTTATCTGATTTATCAGATTTCTTGTCAGATGCTGACTCAGACTTTTTCGTATCATCTTTCTTAGATACGTCTGTAGATTCTGTGGATTCAGTCTTTTCTGAGTCCTGTTTGTCTACGTTCTTATCTGAAGTTTTATCTTCAGAAGTGATTTTGTCAGAAGATTTTTCTGTCGATTCTGACACTACAGGTGTGTTATCGTCTTTGGACACTGTATCAGTGTTCTTAGGACCACACGCCGTAAACGACATTGCAACGATTAGGGCTGTTGCAAGAAGCCACGCTGGTTTTTTCATAGTGATTATCCTTCCTTTTCTCATTTTGTGTTCACACGTGATAATACTCCCAAATACTTATTGGACGCCTTGCCCTTTCTGTAGGAGCGTAAGTTTGAACGAAGTGACACGTTACGTCTCACACTCATTCACACATCCACTCGCCCAAAATGTATACTTGTATGAGTATTTCACACGTATTCTTTTAAAATTTAAAATTCACACATATTTATTGTATCATATATTAATACAATTAGGAAAGATGATAGATAATTTGTTTATAGCATAGTGATATGTAAAAAAAAAAAAAAAGAAACAAGCCGTCAATCTCTTTTTCCTCTTAAGAGACTGATAGCTGTTTCTTATTGTGATGACCAAGATTAACTCAAGTATTCTGCAGAAGCAATCTATGAGGAACGAAAAAAAAAGCTTATTATATGCTTTTAACAATCATAGATATGCTTGACGAAGAATCGAATCTTCAAACGCCTGTATTGCAAGTCAGTGGGAATGGACAGACAGTTGCCGTTTATATGGCTATATTGATGGTAATGTAACTGAGCCATTGTTTTGTCCATTTTGTCATCGTATGTCCACCCGGCGGCTCGTAGAGCCGCTTTTTTCTCTTTCATGTTTTTTCACGTTTTATAATTTTTTTGTATATGTACCCAGTTCTGGTTTAGTGACTGTAAAAAGAAAAGCCCACCCCGATTAAGGGACGGGCTTATTATGTAGCTTATCTAAGCTACGCTTTATGGTAAGCGTTCATCGCAACGACTGCAGACATTATAAGTACGTGTTTCAGTTTCTGCTGGATGGTGAATGGTATTGACTTGCACCGCTTCTGAATGGTAGTTACCACAAGGTGTGTCAGGATTTTCACGGTTTGCTAAAATTAAGTGATTGCAAACATCAGTAGTATTTGTGAATGATTTACCACAACCATTGCAGATGTAACGTGGTTCTAACACAGGTTCATCCCAAGCTTCTTTGGTAGTAACTGTTTCAGTACGCTGAACAGGGTTATGTCCAAGTGCTGGAATTTTTTCATCATATGAATAGTCACCATCTACGCAAGTATATGTCTTGACACCAGTATCTGTACAAGTAGGTTCTTTTGTTACGACACCACTGTTATACTTGTGTACGTGTGGCTTTTCAGTATTGCCGTTGTGGTTGTCGTTATTGCTACCGTTGTTGCTATTGTGGTTACCATTGTTACCATTGTTACCATTATTATTACCATTATTATTATCGTTATGGTTACCGTTGTTACCACTATTGCTATTGCCATTGTTACCAGCATTAGCATTGTTGTTGCCACTGTTGTTACTGTTTTCATGCTTACCAGCATTGCTGTTGCCAGTATTGCCAGCAGGTTTCTTAGCAGGCTTTTCAGCAGGCTTGCTTGCTACAGCGTTGTCATTGGCTTTAGCCTTGTTGCTTTCAGCAACAGACTCTTTAGTCTTTGGTGTAACGACGTTGGTATCGCCATTTGCGATAGCTTTTTCAGTATCTTCTTCTGTGGCTACAGTGATAGTGACTTTAGTCTTTACGACGATAGTCTTGTCATTTGTGTCAAAGTTTACGTTGATGTTATTTTCTTTGACATAGTCACGAAGTTTTTCACCGTCGAAGGTGATAGTGTAGATGACTTCGTAAGTGCTAGCTTTGCTGTAATCAACTGCACTGTCATCGATATCGACACTCTTTACGATGTTCTTGTCGGCATAGACAAAGTCGTTAAGATTCACGTCAGTGCCTTCTTCTACAGTGGTATCTTGCACACCAGTGATGACACCTGCGTCAGCAAGTGGTTTAAGGTCGTCAATCTTGATATCGATAGGTTCGATATTTTCGGTATCTTCTGCGACTTCTGTGTCGCTAACTGTGACTTTCTCAGTCACACTGTTTTTAAGGGTTTCATTTTTATGGTCTTTAATGTTACCACATGCCATGCAAGATGCAAGCATGGTAACGATGAGTATACTCATCACAATTTTTCTCTTCTTCATAATCTCACAATCCTTTCTGTTTTCGAAGAAAACTTACGTTAGTAGAATGGAATGAAACGATTTATCTCATTCTCATTCACTGTCTCACCCGCAATTCGCGCCGTTTCCGGCGCTCTACGTTTCTCATATTTTCTTTTATAATTTATAATTTATCACATCTTTCACATAATTCTCACATGTTTTCATGTTTTTGTTTCTGGTATTTTTTTTTTTCGTTTTCGAAAAAAAATACCAGTTTATAATTTATAGTTGATTTTTCATGTCTTCATTTATAATTTATTTCGGGCATTTATTTATTGTTGATTATTATATATTATTGTACTCTTTTTGGTTGCTTTTGTCAACCATTATGATAATCTAGGAATCTTGATTCCTTGCCCGAAATCATTTAATTGTAAACTTTTTGGTACAAATATGTACTCATATATGCATAAAAATGTGAATAGTGCTTGCAAAAAAATTCTGTTCAATATATAATGTATAAAGAGCAATTAACGGGCATCCGTTATATTCTCATGCAAAAAATTAATATAGAAAGGACAAAAGAGCATGAAGAAAAACATTTTAAAAGTCTCATCCGCTCTTATGTGCGCTGCTGTAGCTGGTTCATCAGCTGTTGCGCCAATCATGTCGAGTGTATCTGCAAAGTCAACAACATCTGTTGATGCAACGTCAATTGTTGCTGACAACGAGGATGCGATTACCTTTGATTCTAAGAAATCTGAGTGTCCATTTCTCGTATCTGTAAAGCAGAATGATTTAGGTGGCAGTGCTACTGTAAAGCCGGGAGACAAGATTAAGTATGATGTAACAATCCGTAACACAAGTGATAAGAATGTAAGCGGAATGGTAATGTATATGGCATTACCTGACGGTGTAAAGTATGTTAGCAGCGATATTACACAGGACAATGGAGCAGATAGATTTGATTCATTCAAATCTATGGTTTCTTGGGGAAAAGGCGAGGGTCTTTTAACAATCAAACCTGCTGCTAAGTATGAGGACAAGAGTCCAACAATTGATGCTGGTGATACCATGAGTTTTGAACTTATTGGAGAGGTGACAGATTCTGTTGAGGGTTCTGATATCAAGACAAATCTGGAAGTTCATTACAAAGGTGCTGACGGAAAATCCGTATCTGTAAACAGTGCTGATATCGTGACAAAGGTTACTTCGTTAAAGAACTGCATCATCACACTGAATTCAAACGGTGGAAAAGCTATCAATGCTGTTACTGTAAAAGAGGGTAAGGGTGTTGATTCATTACCTGCTACTGTACGTGATGGCTATACGTTTGATGGTTGGTTTACAGCTGCAGATGGTGGTGACAAAGTCACAGCAATCGATAAAGTAACAAACGATGTCATGCTTTATGCACATTGGACTGCAAACACATATCAGGTTACATTTGATGCACAGGGTGGTAATGAGATTGCTCCGATGTCTGTTCGTGCAGATGAGGTAGTAACGGATTTACCAACACCAGAGCGTACTGATTATGCGTTTGATGGCTGGTATACGAAGGCTGACGGCGGAAAGAAAGTAACTGAGCTTTCAACAGTAAAAGATGTGACATTGTATGCACATTGGAAGCTGTCACACTATACGTTGACATTTGATTCTCAGGGTGGAACTGAGGTTCAGCCAATTACGGAAAACATTGAGACACCATTTACATCAATGCCAATAACAACAAAGACAAATTATGTCTTTACTGGTTGGTATACAAAACCAGAGGGCGGTATTCGTGTAACATCTGTTACAGATGGAAAGAGTATGAAACTTTACGCTCATTGGTCAGAAGCAACTTATGTGTTGACTTTCAATTCAAATGGTGGTGACAGTGTACCTGCAATTCGTTTTGCTGCAACAGAAGGTGTTCCTGCTGATAAGATGCCTGTCCCAGTACGTGATGGTTATACGTTTAACGGTTGGTTCACAGCTACAGAAGGTGGCGATAAGGTAGAGTCTTATATGACAACTGCTGATGCAACACTTTACGCTCAGTGGACAAAGAATGATACAACAAAGCCAGATGATGGTTCAACATCAAAACCTGATGATGGTTCAACAACAAAGCCAGATGATGGTTCAACATCAAAACCTGATGATGGTTCAACATCAAAACCTGATGATGGTTCTGGTAGTACAGATGCAAAGGACGACGGTTCTTCTGATTCAAAGGATGATAAGTCTGATGCTGAGGTTCGTACATACAAGTTGACAGTTATCTCTGCTGATGGTACCACAACGAATGTTTCCGTAAAATCTTCAGTAACATTGGATGCCTTAGTTCAGAAGTTAGGTTATACGAATGCAAAGACGTATAAAATGACAACTGCATCTGGTTCAGGCACTGATTTATCTGCAGATACTACGATGAAAGATATTGCAGATGCCGCAGCAAATGGAGAAGTTCTTGTTATTGCTTATGACGAGAGTGGTAAGGCTATCGGTTCTGGTAAGGTAACGAGTACTGGTACAGATACATTTAATGTATCTCTTTCAAAGGATACAAATGTAAGTCTGGATAAGGGTACCGGTACTGACGATAAAGCAGGTGTTGATGGCAAGGGTGTAGGTGAATCTGATACTCCTGCCAAATCAGACTCTACAGTTGCAGCTGTTAAGACTGCTGATGTAGGTGTTGTTCCTGCTCTTGGTGGAATGGGCGGTGTAATGTCTACATTGCTTGGTGTTCTCGCAATATTTAAGCGTAAACATTAAAAAAAAAAAATATGGCTCTGATATGTCAGAGCCATAAAAAAAATCTACACTTGAGTTGTTAATACCCAAGTGTAGATTTTTTAATTATGAATGAATGAATAAGAGAAAAACTCTTATGCATATACACCCGATGTGTGTATTATGTATAAAAGACCAGCTTAGTATAGCTGGTCTTTTCTTTTGAATAATCATATATACAACACTCGTTATGCGTATTGGTTGTATTGTATAGAAAGCACTATGATTCTGCTGATATGTGGTATATAATTCATTGTATCATAGATTTGTGGAAAGAGACTAGGTATATGATAAATGATAAATACGTTGTTTCATGGTGTTTTAATGATTATATTGATAATTTGTTTTAAATTTTGGCATAAATACTCGAATAAAATATTAGAGTCTGCGATGACAAAGGATGAACGGCTTATGTTATTTTTACAGCAGTGTAAAAAATTAGATGTAGATGATTTTATTGAACATATTTTACCGCGGATGCAAGCTAATTGTGCTTATCCGGTGATTTCCGGTTTATATCTGTTTGTCAATAATGATGCAAAGAAGGTTTACATAAAACAAACTGATGATGTGTATGATAATCTGGCGAAGCTTTGTACAGGGAATGTAACGTCGTTTTTAGATTCCATAGTACAGATGGATTATCATGATGAGTATGATGTTTCTTGTTATTATTGGTCTGGCGATTTGTGTGATAATTTTGATAAATATATTGATAGAATCTATCAAATTTTTATGGATTGTGGTTACGAGAAATATGTTTGTCCGGTATGACAAATCATCTTAGTGGCGGTGTAAGTGGTGGCGAAAG
>ENA-ORTV01003661-ORTV01003661.1-human-gut-metagenome-genome-assembly--contig:-NODE-3661-length-12542-cov-4.669416_pt1 | contig 12542 bp, 8 predicted proteins | sample MGYA00241915_ERZ509194 | MGnify/ENA primary metagenome ERZ509194 (study PRJEB26280, sample SAMEA2338810) | human gut metagenome | biome: human gut; feature: human-associated habitat; material: faeces... | reverse complement strand
CTGTGTACCCCCGGCCATCGGCCCTGCCAGACCGTCAAAGGTCTGCACGGTTGGACAGTACCACTTCGATACCGAATCCGCCCGTCGCGCCGTACGCACCGTCCATAACCCGGAGGTTGAAATAAATATCCCCCGTGTCAGTGTCCAGATAACTGCCGGAATCGACAATCTGGTCATAACCGTCAGCTCTTTCGTTGGGACGATCCGAGAAATCGACGAGTACCCGCCGATTGGGATGTCCTGCGACCGTTTCGTCCGAAATATTGAAGTAAATCAGGCCGCCTGTCCACGTCTGGTTGTAATTGATGATGTACTTCTGCTTCTTCGCATTCCGCGACTCAGCATAGCCGTCCTGTCCTGCGATGAAAATAGCCGGTTTCAGAACGCGGTTGCTTTTTTCTTCGCCCCAGACTTCCTTGTCGTAGGTGCCCTTGAGCGTCTTGTTCACCTCAATGTAGAATGTCGACGGGCCGGTTACGATCGTGCCGTCCACCAGTTCGCTGCTCTTGAAGGTCAGCGGAACCATGTATTTATCGGCGCCGTCGTAATCCAATTCCGACAGATCGAGCTCGAACGAGAGTTCGCCGTATTGGCTGCCGGCCTGAATTTCAGTCGGGGTAACGACCACCTTGGCGGCATCCAGCGTCTTGAATGCAGTCCCGTGCTCCGTGTTGTAGGTTTCGACCTTCTCCGGTTCGAATACGAAGTCGACAGGCTGGCCGACAGTCATCGGGGAGTTCATCTGCACCCTGATTTTTCCCTTGCCCGACGTTTTTGCGAGGTCAGCGACGTTCGTTACCCATATTTTGAGTTCGGACATCTGAATCAAGACATAAACCGGCTCCCGCTGGACGACCGAATAGTCGTCGGAATGCATTTCGAGCGGCAGCAGGTAGGTGCCCTCACCGCCGATTGCAGCGCAATCGAATTCGATGCGGCTCTCGATTTCCAGCGTTTCCGTATCGAAATCCGATTCCTTGATTTTATAATACTGCTCGGGCAACAGCTGGTAAAAGGTGCCGTGCTCCTCGTTATAGGCATCGACTTTCGATGCATTGACCCGATAGCCGATTTTCGCCACCTCCAGCGTGTTGAAATTGGCCGTGGCGTTCAGCGTAATTTCCTGCGGCAGCGGAATGGTCGGAATGAACTCCAGCTGCGGCATCTGTTCGGGCATCTCCACCTGCACAATCGGCTCGACGATGTTCAAACGCAACAGCGCCTGCATCATCGAACCGCCGTCCTCGACGGGCGTGGAGGCATTGGAGATACGGATGGGGAGCAGCATGTTGTTGGCCGCAGCCATGCCTTTGGCCGCAATCAGGGCTTTGGGATGTATCCGCACGGAAATATCGACGGACTTGACCGTACTTGCAAGTTGCGCATTCTTCGGAATGTCGTAGAACTGTGCTTCCAGCAGTTTATAGTCGGTGTTGTACAATTCGTTGTATTCGGCGAGCAGCGTTTCGTCCACCACGATATCCAATTCCAGTTCTTTCGACAGACCGGCAGTTCTCGAAACATTGATGACGGTTTCGTAGTCGTCATAGATGGATATGGTATTGACCGTGTACAGCCCGTTCTGTTCGAAAACCGGGTCGGGCAGAATATTTATGTCCGAATACTCCACGTCGCAGCCGGTGAAAGGCAGCGCCAGGGCCGCGAGCGCCAGTATCTTAAAAAACTGTTTCATAGCGAATTTTCCATTTTTAAGTTTAACATGTGTCCGGCTGCGGCCATCAATAGTAGGGCGCCTGCACCAGCTGCGTATTGAGCATGATCTCCGAAGACTTGATGGGCAGGAAGTAGTGCTGGATGTCGAAGCGCTTGTTGGCCACCTTGGTCAGGGTGAAGAACGCCGGGTCGGTGGCACCCGTACCGCGCGACATGTCCAGTCCGTATTCGTCGTGGTTGAACTCGCCGTCGGGGCCATGGGCCGTGAACCAGCGGCGCACGTCGAAATAGCGGTTGCACTCCCACGCCAGCTCGATCTTGCGCTCGTGGCGGATCATCCCGCGCATCTCGTCCTGCGAATAGGTGCCCTCATAGGCCGGGATGCCGGCACGGGTGCGGATTTCGTTGAGGTAATAGAGCGCTTCGTCCTGCCGGGAGGTGCCGTAGTACTCGTTCAGGGCCTCGGCATAATTGAGGTAGACCTCACCCAGGCGGATGATGGGGAAAGGCACGTTGAGCATACGCGTCGCCTCGCTGGTCTGCTTGTTGCTGCGGTAATCCAGCGGGAGGTTCTTGCGCACGGAGAATCCCGAGGTGTTCTTGTCGCCCGGGGTGCTGCCGTTGCCGCTCAGCCCCGAGTACCAGAAATCGACCACGCCGTAGCCGTCGGCATCCTGGTAGCTGTCGGTCTTGTTCTCGTAGGCGTACGACAGGCGCTGGTTGGGGAAGTGAACCGAGGCATAGAACCGCGGCTCGCGGTCGACGAACATCCAGAACGTATTGGCGATGGTGCCGTTGCCGGCTTCGGCCGAGAACTTCTTGGAGGCGAACCACTCTTCGAGCGGGCGGCTCGGGCTGCCGTCGGCCATGAAGAAATCGTTGATCATGCCGATGGCCAGCGAATAGCGGCCGTTCCAGCGCGCCGGCAGGGCGCACATGCCGTACCACTGCACCGAGTTGGGGTGCCCCCAGATGATCTCGGTATTCTTGCCGGCGCCCCAGGTGGTCGTCACGGCGCGGAGGTTATCCACGATCTCATCGAACGTAGCGTCAGCGGCCGGTTTGAGCAACTGGTATTCGGTCATGTCGATGACCGTCTTGGCGGCATCGGCGGCATCCTTCCACAGCTCCTTGTCATAGGTCTGGGGCATGAGCACTGTGCCGTCGTGATTCGTCCAGTTCTTGTAGGCCGAATTGCCGTTGAAGAGCGGGCTGGCGACCATCAGCAGCATGCGCGACTGGATGGCCCGGGCGGCACCGATGGTGGGGAGCCCCAGCGTGAATTTCTCGTCGCGGGCGGCGGGCATGCCGTTTTCACAGGCCCAGTCGATCTCGCCGTTGATCCAGCGGACGCATTCGCCGAGCGTGTTGCGCGCCTGCGAAGCCCCGATCTGGTCGGCCGAACGGCTGGTCTCTACGATGGGGATCGGGCCGTAGAGGCGCAGCAGCAGGTAGTGGTAATAGGCACGCATGAAGCGGGCTTCGGCACGCATCGTGCGGCGGTCGATCTCGCCCAGTTCGGCGCACTTGTCCACGTTTTCAAGGAACAGGTTGCAATGGCGGATGGCCTGGTAGTAACGCACGAAGAAATAGAGGTTGTAGCCCGTATAGCCGTAGTAGTTGTCGGGGCTCATCTTCCCCTCGGCGATATTGCGCACGTGCGATTCGAGAATGTAGGCCGATTCGTCGGTGCACCAGAAATAGGGAATCTGGCCGCTGTAATGCATCTCCTGCACCATGAAATCGTCGCTGTAAATGCGGTTGTACCACTTGGTGGTCTCGATCTTGGACGAGAAGATCTTGTCCATCGAGTTCAGGTCTTCGGGATCCTGATCCAGATAGTTGGCGCAGCCGGTAAACAAAAGGAGCGACGCGAGCATTAAATATACGATATTCTTTTTCATTCTTTAGGCTGTATTAGAAGGTTAAATTCACACCGACGAAAACCTGGCGCTGCATGGGATAGGCATCGGCACCCGTCTCGGGATCCCAGTAGTCGGAGATAAATTTGCTGACCGTAAACAGGTTCACACCCGTGGCATAGATGCGCAGCGAGCTGCACCGGAGCTTGCTGGCCCAGGCCGAGGGCAGCGTATAGCCGATCTCGACATTCTTCAGGCGCAGGTAGCCGCTGTCGCGCTGCCACCAGGTCGAAGTCTTGTAGTTGTTGGCATCGGCGCCGTAGGAGAGGCGGGGCGAGAAGGCGTGCGGATCGGGGTTGTCCACCGTCCAGCGATCCTTGAACATGGTCATCACGTTACCCATGAACTTCGGGCCGCGGTCTGCCTGGAACGGGTAGAAATACCAGCCGCCGCTCAGGTAGGAGGAACGGTTGGTTCCGCCCTGGAAGAGGAACGAGAAGTCGAAGCCCTTGTAGTTGAGCGACGCACCGAAACCGTAGACGATCTCCGGCATCGCGGGGTTGCCGATCCACGTCATGTCGGCCTCGGTGATCTTGCCGTCGTCGTTGAGGTCTTCGTAGCGGATGTCGCCGGCACGCAGCTGCTGCTTGTCCAGGCCGAACTGCGTATAGTAGTCGGGCATGTTGTCCAGCTCCTCCTGCGAGAAGAGGTGCATGGCACGGTAGCCCATGGTCAGTCCGTAACGCACGCCGCGCTGATCCTGCCACGGATAGGCATAGTACTTGCCGTCGTCGATCACCTTGTTGCGGGCAAAGGTGAAGTTTCCGCGGACGGAGACGGTGAGGTCTTTGCTGAAACGCTTGACGTATTCGGCCGAAACCTCGAAGCCGCGGTTCTCCATCAGACCCATGTTGGCGTAGTTGGTATAATCCTTGGGAAGCCCCGAAATCTCCGAGAACTGGGGTGCGAGGAAGATGTTTTCACGCCGCTCGTAGAAGAAGTCAGCATTGATTTTCAACTCGTTGAAAAACCCGGTTTCGATACCGACGTTGTATTTGGTCGACACCTCCCACGTCACGTCCTGATTGGCCATGCGACCTTCGCCGATACCGCCGGCTCCTTGGTCGAAGTTGACGCCGAGGTTGCCGTAACCGTTGGCGCCGCTGTTGATCGTAGCCAGGTAGATGAAACGCGTACTGGGAATCTGGTCGTTGCCGACCTGCCCGACCGACGCACGGATCTTGAACCACGTCAGCACCTCGCTGTTGCGCAGGAAGCTCTCCTCGGAGGCCACCCAGCCGATAGCCACGGCGGGGAATACGCCCATGCGCTTGCCCTTGGCGAAGTTCTCCGAACCGTTGAAACCGATGTTGGCCTCGATCAGGTAACGCTTGTCGTAGGCATAGGTAAGACGGCCGGCAAGGCCGAGCGAACGGTTGGGCAGCGACTTGAGGTAATCGCTCGTGGCCTCCTGCAACCGGTAATCCTTGGCGAAGCCGAGCAGCAGGCCGCCGACCTCGTGCTTTTCGCCGAACGTCCGGCTGTAATTGATCGCCGCCTCGACATACTGCGTACGGGAACCGTTGCCGGACTGTTTGTAATTCAGGTACTCCTGTTTCTGGTCGGCCTGCCACTCGGTGCGGATCAGTTCGCCGTCCTGATCGCGTCCCGTGGCCTCAAAGAAGTTGATGTTGCGCGCACGCTCCTCCACCGAATAATTCACGGCGTCGTAGGCGTAGCTCACCTTGGCCGAAAGACCCGGGGTGATGAACGAGAAATCCTGATTGATCGTCAGGTTGGCGCGAAGCGTATTGCCGGTGGTCTTCTTCCAACCGCGCTGCGTGAGCATGTTATAGGGGTTGTTCAGGCCGTCGCGGCCGGCCAGCTCGCCGTCCTTGAAGCGGACGGGGAAAGCGTTCGGCGCCGCGTTGATGATGTCGCGGTAGATGGCTGCAGACCCCTCGACGGGCTCCATGTTCTCGGTCACGTTGCCCTGCACGCCGAGGTTCACCACCGTGGTCTTGGTGATGTCCATGTCGACGTTGGAGCGGAAGTTATAGCGCTTGTAGTTGACATTCTCGCCGTAACGGCCGATCTTGTCGCTCACCCATGAATATTCGCCGGGTTTGACAGCATACTGCCCCTCTTGGTTGTAGAAGGAGAGGGCCGTGAAGTAGCGGGCGAACTTGCCGCCGCCCGAGATGTTGGCGCTCACCTTCTCGGAAAGAGACACCTTTTTCATAAGGAGCTTCTGCCAGTCGACATCGGGATAGACCTCGGGGTCGGTCTGCATGCGCATGGCCTTGATCTCGTCGGCGCCGTATTTCAGTGCCGCCGAGGCATTCACGGCATCCACCGCCTCGTTGAACATTTCGGAGCGGGTAGCGGCGTCGACGAACGACAGGCGTTTGCTGGCGAACGAGAAGCCCTGCTCGTAACGCAGGTCGATCCGGGCCGGGCCGTCGAAACCGCGGCGCGTGTTGACAAGGATAACGCCGTTGGCACCGCGTACGCCGTATACGGCCGTGGCGCTGGCGTCTTTCAGGACGCTGAACGACTCGATCTCCAGCGGGTCGACATCGTTGAGCGGACGCTCGATGCCGTCGACCAGGATCAGCGGATCGGGGCTGCCCGTAAAGGTGGCGATACCGCGGATCCAGAACTGGGCGTCGTCTTTGCCCGGCTCGCCCGAGGTTTGCAGTGCGACGACGCCCGCCAGGTTACCGGCCAGCGTCTGGCTCAGCGACCGCACGGGGACACGCAGTTCCTCGGGCCGGATCGTGGAGATGGCCCCCACGACCGATTCGCGTTTCTGGGTACCGTAGCCCACGGAGACAATTTCGACGCTCTCCATGCCGATGGCCTCGGGCTTGAGCGTGATCGTCACCGACCCGGCGCCTTTGGACGACACCTGTTGCGCCTCGTAACCGACATACGACACGACGAGCGTGACGTTGCGGTCGGTATTCTTCAGGTTGAAGGTACCGTCGACATTGGTCGCCGTGGCGATCGTGGTACCTTTGACCATGACCGTCGCACCGATGACCGGCGCACCGGTCTCATCGAGCACGTCCGGAGATGCCGGTGGTCTGCGCCCACAGCAACGACGCAGAGAACACGGCTGTCACAAGTAATAGTGCTTTCCGGGAAAAACGGTTAGTAGAAAAACTCATACACACTAATTTTAAGGTTAAAAAATAGGTTTGGTTGGTATCCCGGGGGACGCCCCGCAGAAGGGCTGTCCCGCTAATAGCGAATTTAGGACGGGGTATCGGGATAAAAGTCCGCAGGACACAACCAGGGGTCTGGAGCTACGATTTTTGCCTATTATGTACGATTTTATCCCGGAATTTTTTGCAGGATACGCACGGAGCATCGTAAAAAAAGGTGCGGAAGGCATCCCGTCCGGGCGGCGGGAGGGACAAAAAGCCGCACCACGGAAAACGGTGCGAAACCGGCTGCCGGAAATTCCCGGCAGGGCAGCGAAAAACGGGCGGAGCGGAAGAAGCGTTCCGCTCCGCCCGCTGCGGTATTATTCGTCCCCGACGGTCAGGCGGCCAACGGAGCGGCCATCGCTACCCCATCGGCGTGTCCTGCGGGCGACAGCCGGGAAAAGATTGCACGGCTGCCGGGAACTATACAGGGATAACAGAAGAGCGAGTGTGTGGAGGAAGAGGGCAACCGAAGGTTCCCGGAAACAGCCGGGAATAACCGGAGCGCAAGCGAGGAGTACCGGAAGCGAACGGGGATAACAGGGGACAGACGAGGGCTACCGGAATAGACCGGGCAACAACCGGGCAGGGACTACCGCGGCAGCAGCCTGTCGATGAACAGCACGCCGTCCAGATGGTCGACCTCGTGCTGGAAAATGACGGCCGTGAACCCTTCGACCGTATCGGCGGCCATGCGCAGGGACTCCTCGTCCAGGTACCGGACGACGATCCTCTCCGAACGCAGGACACTGCCCGAGACACCGGGGATGGAAAGGCACCCTTCGGAACCCGGAAGCCGGGTCTGGGAATACCAGACGATTTCGGGGTTGACATAGAAGCAGAACGGCTCACCGGGTTTGTCGAAACGCTGCACGGCGATCAGCCTGCGTGACACCCCGACCTGGGGCGCGGCGATCCCCACGCCCCGGTCGGTCGTGTCGCACACCGTAGCCAGCATCCCCTCCTTGAGCATCCGGAAATGGGCGGACTGCAACTCCTCGCGCCCCAGCGGGACAGCCTTGCGGCGCAGGAACAGCGAATCGCCGGGGTCGGCGACCGTCCACAGGCGCATGATGTGCCCCTGCTGCGAGGCGATCACGCCGCATTCGGCATCGGTAAAGCCCCGCAGGGCACTGCATGAGGCCGCAAGGCACAGGCACACGATAAGCAGATTCTTCATGGAAGGTATGTTATGGCAGATCAAAGGTAGCGAAAAATGCAGTACGGCGGAAATTCCGCCGCACCGATATTCTACCGTGCAGTAGCGTATCACGGCATTTTATCCTATATTTGCCGTATGAACGAAAAATTACTGTTCCGGCGCGCCCGCCCCGCCGACACGGAGCGCATCATGGAGATCATCCGGCAGGCGCAGGCGCAGATGCGGGCACTGGGAAGCCTGCAATGGCAGGACGGCTACCCGGCAACGGCCGATATCGGACACGATATCGCCTGCGGCTACGGATGGGGCTTCGAGAAACCGGAGGCGGGAAAGAGCACGGATGCACGGGGAACCGACGGCACGGGGGCTGCGGGGTTCCGGGCTGTAACGGCTGCCGCGGGGAAAACAACGGGCACGGAGGCGGCCGGCAAAACAGGAGTATCCGGCGCTGACGAAACGGCAGCGGCGGCGGAAGAGGCGGAAAAAGCGGGAGAAGCGGGAGGACGAGGAGAAACAGAGCCTGCAAAAGCGGCCGCGGCACAGGGCAACGTCATCGCCTACGGGGCCGTGGTTTTCGACGGGGAACCCGCTTACGACGCCATCGAAGGGGCATGGCTCACCGACGGAGAGTATGTCGTACTGCACCGCATGGCGGTGGCCGACGGTGAGAAAGGCCGCGGGGTGGCGACGGAGTTTATGCGGCGCGTCGAAGCGATGGCGCACGGGCGCGGCACGGGCAGTATGCGCGTCGACACCAATTTCGACAACCGTTACATGCTGCGCATGCTCGGACGGCTGGGGTTCGTCTATTGCGGCAAGGTACGCTACCGGAGCGGCGAACGGCTGGCATTCGAGAAACCCCTCGGGACATGAGGGCATAAAACGAGGGAACCGGCCATACGGCCGGTTCCCTCTTCAGGATGAGTGCGTCACTATACCCTGTAACAACTCCCCGGGAGAAATATCATAATAATCACATAGGTCAGCCAAGGTCGACAGCGTGATATCGGTATATCCGGCTTCGATCCGGCCGACATTCAGTCCGGTATCGAAACGCACGACTTCCTGAGTCAGGTTTAGCCTCCGTCTGGCCTTGGCCAGCCTGTCTGCAACCTGCCCGACAAAAAAGTCATTTTGCCGCTGCCTTTTCATAGTGCAAATTACCGCATTTATACCCTGATTTATAACTACAAATAAGTAGTTGACAGGATGATACCGTTTCCACTGAAGTCCTGTGACGGATAATCCGCCGATTTCAGCCCGAATGCACCACAATCGCACCGTTTCGGAATATCCCGTAACCGATGCCCCGGCCTTCACCAGGTTAAAATGTACCAAAAAATCAAGCCGTGCAAGATAACGCAGCAACCTATCGTACCTTTCGGAATCCCCACTTCCTATACAAATATACACAATAAGCGACTATTTGATCCCGGCGACGGGAATTCAAAATCCGGTTATTCGGCACAACGCAAAAAAAGCGGGCTGCGTCGTGCAACCCGCCTTGCCGGTGCGGCAATCCCGCCCGGGAAGGAATGTTATTGCTCCTCCTGGTAATAGACCTTGTAAAATTTGCCCTTCTCGTCCTCGCCCTGCTCCAGCAGATTGCGGTTGCCGTGGACATAGATATGGAAATTGCGGTCGAGCTTGATGACGCTCTTATAGGCGCGCGCCTGTTTCCTGACGGCGGAATCGGAAATGGCGAACTCATCCTCGATACGGATCTCGCGCTCCTGCTCGTACTCCTGTTTGTAGCGAGAGAAGCTCTCCATGACCTCGGGCTGGCGGATCACCTTTTCGGAAAAGTCGTCGAGCGAAAAACAGTCCTGCTCCCGGAAGTATTTCATCGTCTCGTTGAGCATCTCGGCCTGGTCGGCCTTCGACACGTCGAACTCCGAGGGAAGGTGCCCGGTCACGTATTTCTTGCACATGGCCAGGACGTTGTGCGTGTTGTGGTAGTTGTCCTGCCGCGGGCGGACATGCAGGAAATCGTCGATCCAGTAACGCGCTTCCGCCCGGTTGGTGTTGTCCACGACGCAGACGGCGAAGCCTTCTTCGCGCTCGGTATCGAACACGAGGCACCCTTTGTCCAGTTTGTCGACGTTGATTCCCTGGCAGGAGGAGATATGCAGCTGCCCGTCCTGCTCCCCGACATCAAGGAACGTATCGCGGGTCTCGGACTTGAAAAGCCCGACGGCATCGACCGCCTCGCCCCCGAAACGGCAGCCGGTGAAATAGACGACGTAAAATTCGCCGCCCTTGATCTGCGGGTGTGTGCCCGTCTCGTAAAGGTGCCGGGCAAGGCCCACGGAGTTGTCGTAGAACGTCTCCCGGTCGTCGAACACCTTGCAGACGAAATTATAGACCTCGTTGCAAGCCAGGTCGGTTTCGTGGTGGAGGTTGTAGTACTCCTCGGATTTGAAACCTCCGGCGAAATAGGCGGTCAGGGTCTGCATCAGGCCGGTGTCGCCGACCTGGCCGGACAATGCGGGGGCGACGAGCAGGGGCTCGTCCTTGGCCTTGTTCCCGACGATATGCACGGCCAGCGCCGCGATCCGGGTATCTTCCGTATATAACATGGCTGTGAACGGTTATTCGTAAAACGCGGGACAAAGGTGGCAAAATTTTCAGCCCCGGCCAAGGAATACGGCCGTTATTTCCCGTGGCAGGCCGTTTGCACTCCCGATAATTTGCCTATTTTTGCAGGACGACAAATACCTGAAACCATGGAAAACAGAATCACTTCGCTGTTCGGCATACGCTACCCCATCGTCGCGGGCGGCATGATCTGGTGCAGCGGCTGGCGGCTGGCCGCAGCCGTAAGCGAAGCAGGCGGACTGGGGCTGATCGGCTCCGGCTCGATGACGCCCGACCTGCTGCGCGAGCATATCCGCAAATGCCGCGCGGCGACCTGTAAACCGTTCGGCGTGAACGTCCCGCTGATGTACCGCTACGCAGAAGAGATCATGGGCGTCATCATGGAGGAACGCGTACCCGCAGTGTTTACCTCGGCGGGCAGCCCGAAAACATGGACGGCCCGCCTGCACGAAGCGGGATGCAAGGTGGCGCACGTGATTTCGAGCACAAAGTTCGCCCTGAAAAGCCAGCAGGCAGGGGTCGATGCCGTGGTAGCAGAGGGCTTCGAGGCCGGCGGCCACAACGGACGCGAGGAGACCACGACGATGGTGCTCGTACCCCGGGTGCGGCAGGCCGTGGCGATACCGCTGATCGCCGCAGGCGGCATCGCCACCGGGCGCGGTATGCTGGCGGCGTTCGCGCTGGGAGCCGAGGGCATCCAGATGGGAACGCGGTTCGCGCTTTCGGAGGAGAGTTCCGCCAGCGACGCATTCAAGAAACTCTGTATCGGACTGCAGGAGGGCGACACGATGCTCGCGCTGAAGAAACTCAGTCCGACACGCCTGATCCGCAACGACTTTTTCCGTGCGGTCGAGGAGGCGGAGAACAGGGGTGCGACGGCCGAAGAGTTACAGCAGCTGCTTGGACGCGGACGCTCGAAACGGGGCATCTTCGAAGGCGACCTGACGGACGGCGAACTGGAAATCGGGCAGGCAGCCTCGCTGATCCGCGAGCTGCCGACGGCGGGACAAATCGTCCGCGAAACCATTGCGGAATACGAGGCCGGGCTGCAGGGACTTGTAAGGCAAGCCGGGCAGGGAGCAGCCCTTGCGGCCGATGAGCAAGGGTACGCCCGGTAATCCGGTGGGTTCCCGCCGGACCGGGTTTCAGAACCGGCATCCAGACTCCGAATGCCCCGTAAGTGAGGTCGAATGAAAATGGTTTATTATCGGTCCAGCCCTCCGGAATCGGGGCAGCCAAGGATGGAAATGGCAAGTCCCGGCAATATTTTCAATCAGACCCTGTCCGACAAGACTCGGCAGGCAGGAGTACAGGACATTTGTATGTGCCCAGGATCAGCCTGGAAGTGTAATAATGCGCAAAAATTCGGAGAATATTTTGCACGTTTGGAAATTTTGTTTACCTTTGCACCACGATAATACGGGAAAGAAGTGCTTCCGACCGCAATTATCGGGATGGTGCCATAGCTCAGTTGGTAGAGCAAAGGACTGAAAATCCTTGTGTCCCCGGTTCGATTCCTGGTGGTACCACAAAGAAAATCAACCACTTACAGCAATGTAGGTGGTTTTCTTTTTGTCTTTTCCGTAGCGGTTTTACGGTGGTTTGAGCAGGTTGTTTAAACCGTTGTTTAAACCATGAGTGCCACAATCGAAGTCGTTTGCTACAAGTCCAAAGTATTGGCAAACAATGAATCACCGCTTATGTTACGAATCACGAAAGACCGAAAACTGAAATATTCCAGCATCGGTGTTTCTGTAAATCCTGCCTTGTGGGATTTCGAGAAGAACAGACCGCGTAGGAATTGTCCCAATCGTCTGCATATCGAACGCCTTATTGCAGATAAGATAGAAGCCTATCGTGCCAAGATGATTGAATTGCAGGCCGAGAAAAAAGAGTTTACCGCAACATCGTTACATGAAAGAGTTTCAGATAAGACTACAAAACGCACCGTTGGTGAGGTGTTCCAATCCCAAATCGAGAATTTGAAGCAAACGGGGCGAACGGGCTATGCGTTATCGCACAGAGAGGTCTACA
>ENA-ORTV01003658-ORTV01003658.1-human-gut-metagenome-genome-assembly--contig:-NODE-3658-length-12547-cov-3.540986_pt1 | contig 12547 bp, 10 predicted proteins | sample MGYA00241915_ERZ509194 | MGnify/ENA primary metagenome ERZ509194 (study PRJEB26280, sample SAMEA2338810) | human gut metagenome | biome: human gut; feature: human-associated habitat; material: faeces... | reverse complement strand
GTTAAAACATATCCGAGGTAAGAGTTTGGTAATGTGTTTTTAATGAATTTTCAATCACAATACACGGTAGGTTTGTAAAAATACCGTAGTTCTATTAAGACTACGGTAGCACGATTAATGCAACAAAGCAAAGCAAAATATTCCACACTGAAAAACGGATTTGTTAAAATCCGTTTAGGTGTCAGTGCGCGCATAATTAATCAAGTTACCTATTACGCGCGCACAAGTACATCTAACCCCCTTTAATCCCCCTTTAAAAGGGGGTAAAGTATTGATTTATAACATTAACACTTTTTATATTCTATTTGTTCTATTTATAAGCGTATAAATAGGTCTACTCCATTGAGGGCGATCTCGTTCGGGTACCTCAGGGTATCACGTCGCTACGCTTTGTTCTACCCTATTGGTACCGTCACTCGATCGCAGGCGACTATCGTCGCCGATTCCATTGTCGCTATGATCGTCGTTATAGACGCCTTCGGCAGATAGGTATCGCTTCGCGATCGATTGAAAAACGTGAATTTTTCACGTAAAGGTTTTGGTTAAATTGGGTCGCGAGAAAGACCATGCCAAGGCGACGTCCGCTTTCGCGAGTTGTCGCGATCAGCGCAGGTGCAAGTACAAACGCCTAAACCCGGCTGGGGATACCAGTCGGGTAGGGGACAAGGACAGTTTAGGACAAATTACTCAGCAGGGTCGGGAGCAGGGTCGGGATCGGGTTTCTTTTCCTTTTCCTTTTCCTTTTCCAGTTTCTCTTTATATGCCTTTTCCATATCAAGTTTACGTTGACGTTCACGATCGGCGAGATCATTCGTTAATGTGGCGTAATCAGACAAATCGAAATCCGGATCCTCTGTAGGTAATACATCATCAAAATCTTGATCATGATCGGGATAATCACCGGATCGAACACCGGAAGAAACGGGCATTCCCATTGCGAGGCGGTAAATAAGCTCTCGAACGGTAAAACTTTCGGAAGGTTCTACCAATACTTCGTCGCTTACTTTTTCCTGAACCACCTTCGAAGAAACATTATTAAAATTATAAGCGGTAACAAACATAACAACAAATAAACTAAAGTTACTACTAAATAAAACTCAAACCAAGACATAACTTACAACATAGGAGTACCATATTTAGGCATCAAACGAAGCGCCTTAACATCCTGGTACATTTGTACCCAAAACTTATCATCAGCGGTCTCGGAAGTAGCAAAAACACGGTTACTCGGGTTACACTCGACAAATGTAGTATTTAAGTTCGGTTTATCCTCAAAAATACGGTTCAAATGCCAAAATGAAAGATTGCCACGGAAATCGCCATGAGCTTCCGAAGGATGAAATTTATACTCAGCATAACGCGGAGTATAACCAAACGTACCTTCATTATAAGCATTATCATTTGTTACAAATAACTCTTGATTCTTAATTTCCTGTTCTGACAAATGAGCAAATTCAGGGAAATAAAAATCCATGTTATCAAACTTCGTGAAATCACGCGGAACACCTTGCTGATAGCCGGAACGCGGAGTAATAGACATGATACCGATGATATATCCATGTTCCTCAAAATAATGCTTGAAACCATTATTGATTCCGGCAGAAATACCATGTCCGGCCATATTTGCCTGTGGTGACGTTTCGTCAGTCGAGGACGTTTGCAGTACTTCCGACACTGAAATAGGCATACGACCGCCACCGAGGAACTGGGGACGTTGCAGGCGGGCATCAGATGAACGAACACCGAAGTGCGACAAGATCTGCTCAATATAACGAGAACCACCACGGGCATTACGTTCAAACCAACGCTGCAAAGCATTCGAAGTACGGAGGTCATTAATATTAATACCCATCTCGTCAACATTGACTTTTAACGTACCGTTCGGATCAAGTTCAGGCGCACGGTTATCAGAGGAAGACGTGCCGTTAACGGCAATCATTTGCGCTTTTTTATTATAAGGGTCAGCACCACTATTAGGAGCAAACGTACCATCATAAGGAGCGATAGGCCACTGGCGACCGTTCTTGTCAACCCAAAGCTGGCCAAACTCTTCACTGGACTGTTGATAAACAACGTCGAGAGAACCGCCAGCACCTTGCACAGGAACAGAAACCTCGGGGCCACGTTGCAACCACGGGAGAGCGGACGTAAAATAATCTTTTTCCCAAGCACGACGACGAAGCGATAACAAATCTACGAGGGCGTTTTGTTCGGAAATATTCCCTGAGTTCAAAGAAATAGCAATCTCATCCGTCAAATTCTGATCACGATAATACTCATTGTATATCATCTGATAAGCGCGGAACGGGAGTGCCGAAACTTGAAACTGATCAGGTACAGCTACCGAATTAGGCGACGGAGAACGACCATTTGTAGAACCGATAGACTTAATAGAAGGCAGGCCAAGATAATCCCAAAGAGTGCTATCATTAAAATATCCTTGATTAAGAACAAATGCAGCAGTACTTTGTCCTAAAGTAATTTTCGGGAAAATAGGCACATCATCACCATCCACGCCTTTAGTTATAAAGTCTTCCCATTCATTCCACACAAGACGGTTCGGCACAAAGAAATAGTGTGTAAAAACATTCACACGGTGCATCATAGGAGCCACAAGGGGAGCCAAACGCACGAGGGATTCAGTTTTCACACGGAATTTATCACCGGGAACAACAGGCATACACATAATAGGTACGAGTTCGCCCATGTTCAACGTTAACTTTGATTCATATGATAAGTTGAAAGCATTCCGACGAGGACGTTTCATCCTTATCGAGTTAAATATATTTGCCATTACATTTTACATCTTAAACGTTCATTCATTCTTTTTTCATACTCTTCGCATTGTTCAAGCTGCATGAGATCGGTAAGAATAGGATTTTCACGAGCACAATAGTCAATCCACTCATTGAACATTTTATGTCGGAAAAACTCTTCACGCATTTCCTTTAAAAAGGCTTTCATATCATCATCATAGAGCTTATCAGCATAATAACGAGGCATAGCCATTTTATGACCGGCCCACGCACGAACATAATCACGAGGGTGTCTACGATAAAATTCGATGATATCAGCTTTCATGAATCCAAAGCCAATACCAGGATTTCGGGAACAAAGCATAAAAGGTTTGTACTTCTTTTCATCCCGAAGAATCTCGGGACACATACTTTTTTCGTACATGTATTTACAGACATAAGCAATCTCTTTGATTGTCAAAGGGTGAGCTTGTACAAAACCATTCTGCCAACATTCGGCCAGTAAGTCACCAGCCATTTTGCCAGTAAAAGGGAAGCCAAATAAGATCATATGATAGTGAGGGCGGCCATTTTTTGCACCATATTCAGAAGTGACAAAATAACGCATTTTATAGTCCTCATATTTCTTTCGAAGCCGTTTCATAAACAATTGTACATCACGTTTGGATACTACGGCAACGTTCGTTTGAAATAGGTCACTACCAATTCTTTCTATCGGTAAATGTTCATCATCATAAGTAAGAGTGACGAACAACGATAGCGGATATTCTTTGGCTTCCGCTTGTAAGCGATATACCCAAGATTGACGTTTATTTTGACGACAGTTTACACACCAACCGCAGGGAACTTTCGCTTCTACACTGGCAAGATACATGGGGTGAAGGCATTTAGCCATTCAACGCAGGTGTATCTGGTTTGTCAAAGATCGACTTTACAGCATCAATGACCGTTTCTAAAACAGCAATGATAATTTTCCAAACCGGTTTCATAAGCGAACACCTCCTCTACTTACACGATAACCACGAATTCTACGTCTTCTACTACGGCCGAGGAATCCACGTCTACGGCCTCTACGTCTACGTCTCATAACAAAAATTATTTGGGGTTAAACATTTGGTCAAGCTCGCGGGGAGCCATACTAATAATTAATCTACGAATTAAATCCTCTGCCAAAGAAGATTTACCAGTTACACGTTCCAGGGTATTGCGGAAAGCGTTAATATCGTTATCCTGTCGAAGTTTACGAAGAGCTTCCATAGCAGTAGAATATTCTGCATTCGAAAGCCTAATCTTATTGTCAAACAGGGTACGATCTAATTCATATTGGAGTACCTTTTGATTCGCACCAGTCCAAGCACCAGCAGCGCTTGCTTCGGAGAGATTTTTCTCGGCTATAGCACGATCAATAGATACGTTACGAAGCTCGCGAGCAAGGTTAAGATCAAACCCAGAACGTGCAGTAGACATAGCAATATTGCCTTGACGAATACCTTCGGTTCTAGCTTGTTCTTTAATGAGCTTATTTTGAGCTTCCATGTTTTCAACTTGAGCTTTATTTTGACGCATTGCCATATACATAGACGCAGCATCAGATAAACCAAGATTCCAACCGCGGTAGGGTTCCATTGTAGCACGCTGGATTTTCGCAGGTTGATATTGCGGAGCTGAACCAGCGCTATTACCAGTAACACCACTACCATAAACCAAATTAGGATTAAGGCCAGCTTGCCGAAGACGGGACATTTGCGCAGTCGGTGAATTATACTGATTCTGCATGTTCCACATTTCGACACTACGGGCATAAGCCTTTTCATTCTCGGCGGTTTGCCAGTTGTTCTGGTATTTAGCCAACTGCATGTTCTGAATATTAGCCTGTCGTTGGGCATTTGCACCAATCATAGAACCAGCAAGAGAGCCAAGACCACCAACTATAGCACCAATAGGCATACTAATCAATTTTAAGTGATTCTAAATAATACGCATTGATCTCTTTTACAGTATGATCACAAACGAGAAGAGCTACCAATTTTCTACCAGCATTATGTGCTTGTATAATATCACGGGCAGAGAATTGTATACTACGAAAGCGTTCAACACCTTCTACATCAGTAAATTGTACATGAAAATAAAACCGTCTCATTGTCCTTTTGATTTAAGGCTACCGGAGTTCTATTAAGACTGTAGTTCTTTTCTTTCCAACAAGAAGTTTCTCCGATTGATTTTTTATAAAGGGATGAAAAGGCTTTTCTGTACTTCTGCCAGCACAAGTATTCTGATAAATCAAAATAACACCCCGTCTCTATCTTACCGGACATTTTATTACCGATCAAACAATTAGGCTGACACTTCAATATAGCAAGTCCGCCCTTACAGACTCTCCCGCAAGGCAAATCAAGCTACATTTGCATGTATTCCCTGCTCCATAGGCATATGTTCCAGGTTTCATAAGCATGTATTCGAGCATACATAGGCACATACGGACAGAAAGATAAGGACCTTTTACGACAAAAGTGCCGACCTTCATGCAAGAAAGTCGGCACTTTTATAAGATCCGGTCCCCTATTTTGAGAAAAAACATTGCCGGAAACGTTCTATTTTGTCTGGAAGCATTTGCCGGACGGATAGTTCCGGATAATCATTTTGCCTGCTATCCTCGACTATTTCTATCACGGCCGGCAGACATAAGCTGATTGGCATCCCTTCAGCAGACAAAAAGATTCATATGACTCCATTCCGGTGGCAGAACGGAAATCCTTATCTCCGCGAGAATACGATAAACACAGCCGTTCGATCCTTATCCCGGCTACAGCCAATAGAAACCGGAGCCTGTTTGACGTTTTGTCATTTTGACAAAGATCATTCCATCGGAACTTCCATCAAAAGTACGGTCGCATGTTTCAATACCTCTATGGCAATGCTGTCGGTGTCCCAGAAACCGGCGCCGTCACGTTTGGAAAGGACTGTGTTGGCAACCTCCACTTCGCCTTCGATCACGAACAGGTAAACGCCGTTCTTCTTGCCATGCAGTTTGTATTCCTTCACCAGTCCCGCATCCAACGTACCCATCGAGAACCAGGCATCCTGGTTGATGGAAGCCGGGGCGGAGCCGTCCGGCGCAATCATCACTCCCAACTCATTCTTCTTCAGAACGGGGCGGATATCATAGCTTTTATAATGAGGTGCTGTATTCTCCTCACGCGGGAACACCCAGATCTGGAGGAAATCCAGCTGCTCTTCACCGCTATCATTGAACTCGCTATGGAAAATCCCCGTACCTGCACTCATCACCTGGATATCGCCCGGAGTAATCACTTCGCTGTTCCGGATGCTGTCGCCATGACGCATATATCCTTTCAAAGGGATAGAGATTACTTCCATATTCTTGTGTGGATGTGTATCGAAGCCCTCTCCCGGAGCGACAGAGTCGTCATTCAGGACCCGAAGCATGCCAAAATGTACTCGCTTCGGGTTGTAGTAATTGGCAAAACTAAAAGTGTGATGGGTCTTCAGCCATCCATGATTTGCATACCCGCGAGTATTGGCTTTATCCACTACTGTTTTCATAAATAATCCTCCTTTGTTAATTTCATCTATATAACACTCCGGATTATGGAAAAGTTGCTGATACGGGCTGGCACCGATGTCCGGATATTCTTGGCTTCCCCATACACGAAAGAGAGAAAATAGGCAAAAACATAATTTTCTTTAGTCTCGACAATACATGATACAAGAGAATTGAGTACTTTTGTACCCTAATAAAATCATCCCGTAAATATAAACACTATGGCAGTTTACTTAAACGATGTATCAAGAACATTCGGCGAATACTTGCTTATTCCAGGTTTAACAACCAAACAATGTGTGCCAACCAACGTTTCGCTGAAAACTCCGCTTGTGAAACACAAAGTGGGCGAAAAGCCTGCGATCGAACTAAACATTCCTTTTGTTTCAGCGATCATGCAATCCGTGTCCGGTCCCAAGTTGGCCATCGAACTGGCCCGCAACGGAGGACTGTCTTTCATCTTCGGTTCACAACCTATCGACAGCCAGGCTGAAATGGTTCGGAAAGTAAAGAAGTTCAAAGCCGGATTCGTAATCAGCGACTCCAATCTGACTCCTGAAAATACGCTGGCAGATGTAATCGCTCTGGTACAGCGCACCGAACACTCTACGATCGGTGTGACGGACGACGGTACTCCTAACGGTAAATTGCTGGGTATGGTGACCAGTCGCGACTATCGTGCCGAAAAGGATTCTCCCGACAAGAAGGTGAAAGAATTCATGACTCCGTTCTCCAAACTGATCGTCGGCGAACTGGGCATGACATTGAGTGAAGCCAACCAGATCATCTGGGATCACAAACTGAACACGTTGCCGATCATCGACAAGGAACAGAACTTGCAATATTTCGTCTTCCGCAAAGACTACGACAGCCACCGCGACAATCCGAAAGAGTTGTCCGGCAGCGATAAGAAACTGCTCGTAGGCGCGGGGATCAACACACGCGACTATATGGAACGTGTTCCTGCGTTGGTTGAAGCGGGTGTCGATGTTTTGTGTATCGATTCATCCGACGGCTATTCCGAATGGCAGCAGGAAACTCTGCAATGGATCAAGAAAAACTATGGTGACAAGGTGCTGGTCGGTGCCGGCAATGTTGTCGACAAGGAAGGTTTCGACTACCTGGTCGAAGCCGGAGCCGATTTCATCAAGGTGGGTATCGGTGGCGGTTCCATCTGTATCACCCGTGAACAGAAAGGTATCGGCCGCGGACAGGCTACCGCATTGATCGACGTGGCACAGGCACGCGACGAATATATGAAAAAGACGGGTATTTATGTGCCTATTTGCAGCGACGGCGGCCTGGTACATGACTATCACATGGTCCTTGCTTTGGCGATGGGTGCGGACTTCCTGATGATGGGACGTTATTTCGCCCGTTTCGACGAATCTCCTACGAAGAAGATGAAGATCGGCAACAATTTTGTAAAAGAATATTGGGGCGAAGGTTCGAACCGCGCCAAGAACTGGCAGCGTTATGACATGGGCGGCAGCGAAGCCCTCAAGTTCGAAGAAGGCGTCGACAGCTATGTTCCCTATGCCGGTAAGATGAAAGACAACCTCAACCTCACACTGGGCAAAATAATCGCCACGATGTGCAGCTGCGGAGCTATCACCATTCCCGATTTGCAGAAGAACGCCAAAATCACATTGGTTTCCTCAACCAGTATCGTGGAAGGCGGAGCGCATGACGTGATCTTGAAGGAACAGAACTAAGAAACAGACTATTTATTCATAAAAAAGAGAGTATCCGGTTTTTCCAGATACTCTCTTTTTATTTAGGCTTACTTACGAATACTGTTTACTTGAATATAGAACTTAATACCTCCCCTGTCCAAGGTAAAGGTTTCTCTACATCAAACAAACGGAGGATCGTAGCTGCCGTATTCACGGTATTATTGGGTTCCGTGATCTTGAACCCTTTGCGTATTCCGGGACCGGTGATTCCCCAAGGAACAATCATCTCATTCGTACTGACTCCGCCATGTCCGTATTCAATACCTCCGTGATCCGTCAGGAACATAAAATGAGTGTCTTTATACAAGCCGTCCCGTTTCATCTTTTCAAGAAATTTTCCGATCTCGACATCCGCTTCTTCAATAGACTTGATATATTCCGGAGACATCCATTTATGTTTATGCCCGGCATGATCGGTATGCACGGAATAAAGGAATACCAAAGTGGGATTACCTTCATTAGCCTTCAGAAAAGAAAATGCCTTTTCATAATTCGGGACATAAGCATCCTGTTCTAAATAGCTGACTTCATCCAAATACTTCTTGTTATACGGATAGAACAGATTTATCCAGTTATAATAAAAAGCCGTCTTCATCTGCGGAACTGCATCCTTAAGGATTTTAAATACCGATGGATAATAACCATCACTGTCCGTATGGATGGCAGGCAGCTTGAATTTGGATATTTCCCAACTGTTGTCAACAACTCCATGCTGTTCCGGACCACTTCCCGTCAAATGGCTTGTCCAATTGGGCAAAGTCACCGAAGGCATAACCACCCGCGTATCAAGCGAAAGGGAACCATCAGCCAGCAAGGCTTCCAAATTCGGAGTTCTTGCTTTCAGAAATCCTTCCACACAGATACCATCGAGAGATATCAGGACTACACGCTTGGCTTTCGCTTTGCCAACCCCATCCGTCATAGCAGCAGCAGAAACGGGAAGAGATGCCGAACCTAAAGCCAACGCACCTGCAAGCCCCTGCTTGAAAAATGTTCTTCTTGAATTTTTCATGATAATTTTATATCTCTATAATACGATTACTAATATAAGGATAAACTTTATCTGCGCCATTAAAATCAGTAGGAACCGGGGACGGTGGTAAAAACTCGCTTTTTACTCCTTCCATTTTTATTTGTCCCGAATCCAAATCCAATGTTACAAATGCAAAAAGAGCATCCTTATATTCGACCATATGACCGTTCGAATAGTGCCCAACCTTATCCGACCAAAAATAAGAGGCACTGTTAATTTGAAAATAATGGACCCCCTCTATTTCCTGATAGGCATCAACATGATGGTGACCGCAAAAACAAGCTATAACCTTTCCATGTTCTCGTTTATTAGCCTCATTTATAATACTTCTTACTTCTACTCTGTTAGGACAACCTTTTCCCAGCCAAACTTCATCCAAACCTTGATGAGAAAAAATAACGACAGGTTTATCAGTTTCAAACAAATCTTTTTTCAACCATTCTAACTCTTCAGGAGAAATCAAATCACGGTCTTTCATTTCCGCTTTGTAATAATTACCCTTCTCAAAATCCATATAAATTCCATCTTTCCGCATATAATTCAAATCCAATGCGACAAAATGCACATCACCCAAATCAAAAGAATAATACCGTGCAGGCATATTCAATTGCCGGGTAACAATATCTTTTGTCGAATGGTCTGTGTCATGGTTTCCCATGACACTATACCTCTTTCCCGGAAATTGTTGCCAAACATCATTGATAATATCCAATCCTTTTCCATGAGACAAATCCCCCAATTGGATGATAAAATCCGGATTCCATTGTCGGGCAGCGTCAATAAATGACCGCAATCTTCCAACCGCATCATGCTGTAAATCTTGATGTACGTCCGAAATTATTCCAAAACGAACTAGTCGCTTTTCAGATTTTTGATTTCTACCTAAACAGGATATATTGTTTAAGGCCAAACAACAGAAACCAACTGATATTTTTGTTATAAATTCTCTTCTGTTCCTCATATTTCTACTGTAATATCCACATTACTTTATTATTATCATCAACACCTTCATATTGACGTTCCACTGCTTCCTCCAAGTTTTCTTTGTTATAATCAAATTCTCTCGTAGGATACATCCACCGAACCGGAATTTTATCCTTCTCTACATTCAGATTGGTTTCAGGGTTTATAGGCAATACAGGATATCCTGTCCTCCTGTACTCATAATAAGCATCAAACGGATACTGCATATAATAAGTTAAATACTTTTGAGTAATAATTTGCTTGAGTTGATTTTGGAAGCTCCCCTTCAACTTTATCCTTTCACTATTCAAATAAGATTGTATATAGCTTTTTGTCAAAACTTTACCCTGATGAAACCTTTCCTCATCAGGAGTATTGTCCGCTATGAATTGCATAGACGCCTCTATCCCTTTATTATAATATTCCACCTGATCACCAGTAATCCATCCTCGAAGAACAGCTTCTGCAAGAATAAAATTCTGTTCAGCATAGCCAAGTCGTGTATAAGGCTCTCCACTCGGTAAATCCGTATATCTCAAGTTCATTGCAGAATAATTTCCGGATGAATACTGTTCTTGTATTTTATAATAATCGGCTACAGGATCCAATCCGACATAAGCTTCCGGATCATCCGGACTTATCCCTTTTTTCAATTGGGTCTCTGCCGGTTGAGCGAAATAAAACAATCGGTAATCATTATAGGACTTCAATGTATCAATTATCACAGTCGATATAGTACACCAATAATAATGGTTAGAAACAGACTTGTTAAAAGGATAAATTTGGCCAACCTTATCTTCAAACTCTAATTGAAGGTTATCTTCATTTGATTCAAACAATACACCATTCTTGACAATCTCACTAAATCGTTCTTTAATTTTTAAATCCGTATCGTTTTCTTTCTTAGATAAATACATAAGCACTTTCAAACGAAAGGCATCTGTTGCTTTCTGCCATTTCCGGGAACTTCCACCGTAAAGAGGATCTCCTTCAAAATCCTTTGCCTTTGCAAACAATGCAGATGCTTTCTCTAAATCATTCAAGATTTGGAGCATCACATCTTTTTGCAAATCATATTTAGGTTTCAGTATCCCATCCTCTCCAAGAAGCGCTTCACTATAAGGAACATCCCCAACTTGCATCGAATAATAAAAAATTTTGTACGCCTTAAGAAAGAGGAACAACGCCTCATAGGAATCTTTCATTCCATCTTCAGCCACTTCTACCATTTTCACACCATTAAGAAGTTTTTTATAACCACTCAATGAAGCCCTTCCTATATTATTATAATTGTAATTGTGTAAAAATTCAAACCAAATCATTTGCTTTGCCAAGCAATTGTCCTCTATAAATCCAGAAGCCGTACCACCGGTTGCGGTCAAATCTAATAATAACGGAGTCGCAAGCAAAGAGGAGGTCACGTTCGTTGCAGCATTAGGATCCGCATTCAGATCGTCAAATTTATTACAAGATGAGCTTAGTATAAGAAGACTTATAAACAATATATATACCTTTTTCATGATCGTCCAATTAAAAATTAAGTTTCACATTACACCCCAACATCCTCAAAGAAGGGGAATTCAGATTATCTGACGAAACGTCAGGATCCGAATATTTAAACTCTTTCGTCCACATAAGCAAGTTACTACCAATAAAAGAGACAGAGGCTCCATCTAAACGTAACTTATGGCATAACGCTTTAGGGATATCATATGTTAAAGACAATTCTCTCAACTTTATAAATGTTTGATCTAAAATATGCTGATGCTTAGCAGACCACACGTTTCCCGCACCATTATAAATTTTCATATATCCTTCATAAGAAGTTACGACATCATTAGGGGCAAAAACACGGTCGTCACGCAAGATATTCCCGTTCGCATCCCTATCGACAGTTCCAGATACAACTTTTACACCCTCACCTACATAAGATATCATTCCATTTACAACCTCATCGTAACGCCATTTCGTATCACTGTCTATATGCGCTCCGGTCATCCATAATGCTTGGTTCGTAACAGATTGAGCAACACCTCCAAAGCGTCCGTCAATAGAAATGTTCAATGTAAAATCCTTATATTTGAATGTATTGGTAAACCCCATAATCCAATCAGGTTGTGTATATCCGGCAACAGACAAATATTTGCTCTGAATAGGATTACCATTGCTATGGATAATATTTCCTGCCGGATCTCTCTCCCAATCATTATAAGTATAATGATCAACACGTTTTCCCTCTGCAACCCAATCTCTTTTAGAAGAATAAACCGGATCTATCTTAGAATATGTCAGCCTATCCAAGGCCCAGTTAAATTGAGAATACCAACTAAAATCTTTATTCTGTATCAGATCTGCTCCAATAGACACTTCAACACCTTTACGAACTTGTTCCTCATCTATATTTATCAAAGAAGTTGCAAAACCAGACGTCTCACTAAGAGGAGCTTTATAAGTCAAATTATAATACAACTTGTTATAATAAGCCACATCTAAACGA
>ENA-ORTV01003654-ORTV01003654.1-human-gut-metagenome-genome-assembly--contig:-NODE-3654-length-12566-cov-3.200544_pt1 | contig 12566 bp, 7 predicted proteins | sample MGYA00241915_ERZ509194 | MGnify/ENA primary metagenome ERZ509194 (study PRJEB26280, sample SAMEA2338810) | human gut metagenome | biome: human gut; feature: human-associated habitat; material: faeces... | reverse complement strand
ACAAGAAGCCTTATCTATTGTTTCCTTCAAGGATTGAGAGGCCGCTTTCCCGTTAATAAATTAAATCCCAAAATACACTGCTGAATACGCCGAAAGATCCAGCACAGCTTTCCCATCCGTAACCTTCACTTTCTTCTTCGTATACTTCTTACTTCCTCCAAATGTTACATCATCACTAGCCAGAATCACTTCCAGTTCCTTTGCATCCGTTATTGGAAGCTCATATCCTTCCTGATCCTCATTCGAGAAATTAAAGACAGCAACGATACGATCTTTTCCATCTGTTCTTTCAAACGCATAGATACAGCGCTCTTCCTGATGGCAGTCCAGCCACTGAAATCCTGTATTCTCATAATCTTTGGCAGAAAGAGCAGGAGTTGTCAGATACAGATGATTCAGTTCCTGCATGAAGTGGTGGAAAGTATCGTGTATCGGATACTTCAGGATATCCCAGTCCTGCTCACGCTTTTCATCCCATTCGCGGAGCTGGCCGATCTCGTTACCCATGAAGTTTAATTTTTTTCCCGGATGTGCGTACATATACATATAGAACGCACGCGCCTGTGGAAATTTCTCTTCGTATTCTCCATGCATTTTCTGGGCGATGGTTGCCTTTCCGTGAACCACCTCGTCATGTGAAAGCGGAAGAAGGAAATCATCGTTATAATAGTACATCATGGAGAAGGTAAGCTTGTGATAATCGCGGCTTCTGTATTCCGGTGCGGTGCGGAAGTAGTCAAGTGTATCGTTCATCCAGCCCATATCCCATTTGTAATCGAATCCAAGTCCGCCCTGATCTACAGGTTTTGTGACACCTTCAAAAGAGGTGGAATCTTCGGCGGAGAGCATGGCTGTCGGATGCATTGTCTTTAATCCGCGGTTCATTTCACGGATAAAATCCACCGCATTATTGTTAACACCTCTTGCAGGTTCGCCCTGCCAGTAGATGATACGGCTGATGGCATCCATGCGGATTCCGTCTACGTGATAGATACTTAGCCAGTAATTTGCAGCAGACTGAAGGAAACTTCGGACTTCGCCTCTGGAGTGCATAAAGTTACAGCTGCCCCATTCGCTGACACCGACATCCTGGTGTGGATATTCATAGAGTGCAGTTCCGTCATAGTCGGACAGTGCATAGTGATCAACGGCAAAATGTACCGGTACAAAATCCATGATGACACCGATGTCATTCTTATGGCAGGCATCAATGAATTTCATCAGTTCTTCGGCAGTTCCGTAGCGGGCGGTCGGACTGAAGAATCCGGTGTTCTGATATCCCCAGGATTCATCACATGGATGTTCGCTGAGCGGCATAATCTCAATATAATTGTAATCATTTTTTTTCAGATAAGGAATCAGGATATCGATCATTTCCACATAAGTATACCAGTCGTCTGCTTTTTCAGAAGGCTTTTTAAATGATCCGAAATGCAGTTCATAGATGTTCAGCGGCTTGTCCTTGCATACCGAACGCTTCTGCATCCATTTGCTGTCTTTGAATTTATAGTGGGACAGATCGCGGATGATGGAAGCAAAGGCCGGGCGTAGTTCCATGCCGAAGCCGTAAGGATCGCAGTGCTCTACGCAGTTTCCGTCCTGTCTGTAGATGCGGTACTTGTACATCATGCCCGGCTTTGCACCTTTGGCATAGCATTCCCAAAAATTGCCGTCATAAGTTTTGTTCAGTTCCCATTCCTGCCAGTCGTTAAATTCCCCAATGACTGTAATGCGTGATGCGGCAGGTGCAAAGGTACGGAATGTGGTTCCGTCTTTGTCCGGGTGTGCGCCGAGAAATTCATAAGCGTCGAATATTTTTCCTGTGTAAAATCCGTAAAAATCCATATTAACCTCCGTGAAAATGCAACGTAAAAGATCAACTGTCGAAAAGATAATGGACAGTAGTTGCTTTTTTGATTTATAATTATATTATAAGAAAAATGCGAGGAGGTATCCACCAACAAAACTGACGAAAGGATGGATAACCGACGAATATGAGAAAATGTTGGGAAATGGGAGGTAAGATGGATCTTAGAATTGAGAAAACAGAGCGGGGAATCAAGAACGCATTTATCGAACTGCGTTCCAGGAAACCTTTGGAAAAGATAACAGTAAAAGAACTATGTGAAAGCGCAAGGATTAATAAGTCTACCTTTTATGCGCATTATAAAGATATCTACGATTTGTCAGATGCGATGGAAGAAGAAGTAGTACAGTCGATTGCGAACAGTATCCAGCATCCGGAATATCTGCTGGAGCATCCGGCAGAGTTTGCACGGGAACTTCTGATGGCTTATGTATCGCAGAATTCCCTGACGGCGATTTTATTTTCCGGCAGTCAGGCGAATCATTTTGCGGATAGTATCGAGTGGAGCATCAAGCAGATGATCTTTGAAAAATACCCGGAATTGAAAGAAGATACAGCAATGAATGTGATGCTCAGCTATTGTATCCAGGGAAGCTACCACGCTTACCAGAAGAATCGGAGCGGAGATATCATGACGGTGATCGATGTGATCGCAGGGATGACGGGAGCGATTCGATCGATGTATGAAGAACGATTGGGGGAAAGCAGATCATGAATCTGGAACAGCCGTGTATCCGCATTTCGGTGCGGAATCTGGTGGAATTTATATTAAGACATGGAGATATTGACAACCGGACCGGAGGGGCAGATAAGGATGCCATGCAGCAGGGCAGCCGCATACATCGGAAAATCCAGAGACAGCAGGGGGCAGAGTACCGTGCAGAAGTTCCGTTAAGATATCAGATCCCGTGTGATGGATTTATCCTGAGTGTAGAAGGAAGAGCGGACGGAATCATACAACTTCCGAAGCGTGTGGTGGTCGACGAGATCAAAGGTGTATTTAAAGATCTGAAACGTCTGGAAGAGCCACAGCTTTTGCATCTGGCACAGGCAAAATGCTATGCATATATTTATGCAGAACAAAATAATCTGGAAGAGATCGGAGTGCAGATGACGTATTGTAATCTGGATACCGAAGAGATCCGCAGATTCCGGGAGACATATACCCGGGCAGAACTTAAAAAATGGTTCGAAAAGCTGGTATCTGAATATGAAAAATGGGCAAGATACCAGATGACATGGAGAGCAAAGAGAAATGCTTCCATTAAAACCGTAGAATTCCCATTCGAATACAGAGATGGACAGAAGAAACTGGTTGAGTCTGTATATCGGACCATTTTAAGAAAAAAGAAATTATTCATCCAGGCACCTACCGGAGTCGGCAAGACGATGGCGGCCGTATTTCCGGCGGTGAAAGCTGTCGGGGAAGAACTGGGAGAAAAGATTTTTTATCTGACGGCCAGGACGATTACCAGAACGGTGGCAAGTCAGGCATTCGCGATTCTGAGAGAACAGGATCTGAAGATGAAGGTCATCACATTGACGGCAAAAGAAAAAATCTGTTTCTGTGAAGAAACCATCTGTAATCCGGATGTGTGTCCATATGCAAAAGGGCATTTTGACCGTGTAAATGATGCCGTTTATGAACTGCTCACATCGACAGACGAGATGAGCCGGGAAGTATTGGAAGAACAGGCAAGAAAATGGAATGTATGTCCATTTGAAATGGCACTGGATGTATCACAGTGGGTAGACGCAGTTATATGTGATTATAATTATGTTTTTGATCCAAATGCACATCTGAAACGCTTTTTCGGAGACGGCGTCAAAGGAGAATACCTGTTTCTGATCGATGAGGCACACAATCTGGTGGAACGCGGCAGGACGATGTACAGCAGCAGTATTTGCAAGGAGGATTTTCTGAAGATCAAAAAGCTGGTAAAATACGGGGAACCGAAACTTGTCTCGGCGTTGGAGAGCTGCAATAAGCAGCTTCTGGAATTGAAAAGAGAATGTGATGGCTGCCAGATACTGAACAGTGTGTCACATGTGTATATTAAGCTTCTGTCTTTGATGACGAAGCTGGAAGAGTTTATAGAAGACTGTAGAGATGAAGTGATACGGAAAGAGGTGCTGGAGTTTTACTTTGGTATCCGTAATTTCATATATATTCATGACCGGCAGGATGAAAATTATCTGATCTATTCAGAACTTAGTGAAGAAGGAAAGTTTTACCTTCATCTGTTCTGTGTCAATCCGGCAGGATGTCTGCAGGAATATATGGGGAAAGCAAATAGTACGATATTATTTTCGGCAACATTTCTTCCGATCAATTATTATAAAAAACTGTTATCTACAACAAAGGAAGACTATGCAATCTATGCGGAATCTCCATTTGAACCAGGCAAAAGATTATTGCTTCTGGGAAATGATGTCAGCACGAAGTATACCAGGCGAGGACCGGAGATGTACCGGAAGTATGCAGAATACGTGATGCATGTGATAAAAGGAAGAACAGGAAATTATATTGCATTTTTTCCGTCTTATCGATTCCTGGAAAAAGTCTGGGAAGTATTCATGGAATTGCCACAGGAACAGATTGAAGTTGTAGTACAGTCCCAATATATGACGGAGCAGGAACGGGAAGAATTCCTGAAAAAATTCGAACAGGAAAGAACACACAGCCTGATCGGTTTCTGTGTGATGGGTGGTGTCTTTTCAGAAGGAATTGATTTGACGGAAGATAAACTGATCGGGGCAATGATCATCGGGACAGGACTTCCGCAAGTGTGCCTGGAACGGGAACTTTTAAAGTATTATTTCGACCGGAAGAATCTGAATGGATTCGATTATGCTTACCTGTATCCGGGGATGAATAAGGTGTTACAGTCCGCAGGAAGAGTTATCCGGACCGATCAGGACAGAGGTGTGATCACACTGTTGGATGACCGGTTTATGGACAGACAGTGCCAGGAGGTGTTCCCGAGGGAGTGGAATGATTTCCAGATCTGTAACAGTGAAAATATTGAAGAAAAGATTGCAAAATTCTGGAAGGCGGAAGAACAGACAGATACGAAATAAGCAGCATTAAAAAGAAAAATACCATGAGGAACATATGCTCCTATGGTATTTTCCGTCATGCATCCGAAAGATGTATTAAAAATAAGATAAAAATTCCTGCGCGGCCTTGGATATCGGGACTTTCTCGTTATATGCGATGACAAGCTCCCTTTCCGGAAGTACTTCTTTTGTCTCGACAATGAAAAGCGAATCCGAATCGGAGGTTTGAGAAAGGCAGAAATCCGGAATAAATGCAATTCCAAGTCCGATGCGGGCAAGGTCAATGAGAAGATCATTACTGCTGAGTTCAATCTCCGGAACCAGATCCAGCTGGTTCTGAAGAAACAGATTGTGCAGATATTCACTGGTCGTACTTTTTCTGTCCAGCATAAGGATCGGATAGTTCAGAAGTTCTTTGAAAGAGAGCTTCTTTCCTTTTAATTCCTCAAATGCCTTGTCTGCGATAAATACATCCTGAAAATCTTTGATTTTTTTTACATTCGGAACATTCCCGAGATAAGCATTCGGTGAATTGACAACGATCAGATCCACCTGTCCGGTCTCAAGGAGTTCTACACAGCGAATGGATGTCGCATTGGTAACTTTGATATGCGCTCCGGGAAATTCCCGGTGGAAACGTTCCAGATAAGGTACCAGAAAATACCGGCAGATCGTGTCACTGGCTCCGATATGAAGCTGTCCTCCGCGTGCGCCGACATCGAGGAGCTGGCTTTCGCCGCGCTTGATCAGGCTGATCGCCGGTTCGATGTGGCGCAGAAGGATCTCGCCTTCGGTAGTAAGACGGACTTTCTTGGTACTCCGGATGAATAAGGTCTGATCCAGCTTCTTCTCCAGTGCCTTGATGGACTGGCTGACAGCCGACTGTGAGATGAACAATTGCTTGGAGGCTTCCGAAAAGCTTAAGGTGGAAGCTACATAGTAAAATACTTTATATAATTCATAGTTAATATCCATGATAAGTCCTCCTAATGAATCTTAACTGTATTATAAGTGAAATGAAAGAAAATTACAACCGTATTTATAAATAGAAGTGTTATAATAATGAAAAGCAGGAGGAAAAAGACTTGAAGAAGCTAACAACGATCATATCTGTTACGGCCATGATGTGTGCAGTGATGGCAGCACTGATATTTAGTATATGGCTGGCCGTATATGGAGACAGTAATTACAGGTTTTATAAAAAAGAATATCAACGCTATGAAGTGACGGAAGATCTGGATATGAGCATAGACCATGTCATGTATGTGACAGAACATATGATGAATTATCTGATCGGGAAAGAGGAGAAGCTGTCGGTTGTGACGACAGTGGAAGGAAGAGAGCAGGATTTCTTTAATGAAAGAGACCGGCTGCATATGCGTGATGTCAGGAATCTGTTCCTGGGAGGAATGAAAGTCGGAGTAATCTGTCTGGCTGTGGCAGCAGTTATACTGGCGGTACTGAGAAAACGGGAAGAAGACTGGAAGAGACTGTATTTCAGAACATATTCGATCGCACTGAGTGCCTGGCTGGTCATAGGCGTACTGCTGGGGATTGCATTCCGTGTAGATTTTACAACGTGTTTTACGATTTTTCATAAGCTGTTTTTTACCAATAATCTGTGGGTATTCGACCCGGAGACTGATTATATGATACGGATGCTTCCGGAAGGATTCTTTTTGGATATGGTGATCCGCATCAGTAAAGTGTTTGTTGCAGTGCTGGTTCTGATATGGATTGTATTGTTTTGGGGAAAAAGAAATTATAAAAAGGAAGAGAAAAAAGATGATTGATAAGTATAAGTTATAAAAGTGTTTAGATATATTAATTGTATTAAATAATGATTGTTGTGTTATACTAACAATAGAAAATGTGTAAAAATTCATTTGTGGAGGATTACTTATGAGCAATGTAAAAAGAGTGTACGTGGAGAAAAAATCAGGATTTGATGTACAGGCAAAGGAACTTAAGACCGAGATCCGAAGCTATCTTGGAATCAAAGACGTAGACAGCGTCCGTGTACTGATCCGTTACGATGTGGAAAACGTATCGGATGAGACATTTGAGAAAGCATGTAACGGCATCTTTTCTGAACCACCTGTAGATACATTATATAAAGAAGAATTTCAGGCAGAAGAAGGAAGCAAGATATTTTCCGTAGAATTTCTTCCGGGACAGTTTGATCAAAGAGCAGATTCCGCTGTGCAGTGTATTCAGTTTATCAAAGAAGACGAGCAGCCGGTAATCCGCACTGCGACTACTTACGTGATCCATGGTGGAAACGGAACTGTTTCGGATGAAGAATTCGAAGCAATCAAAGAGCATTGTATTAACCCTGTAGATTCCAGAGAAGCACAGGAAGAAAAACCGGAGACACTGGTTACTGTATTCGATGAGCCGGCAGATGTAAAGATCTTTGACGGATTTAAAGATATGGAAGAAAGCAAACTGAAAGAATTATACGATTCTCTCGGACTTGCCATGACATTTAAGGATTTCCAGCATATCCAGAATTATTTTGCGTCAGAAGAAGACAGAGATCCTTCTATGACAGAGATCCGTGTTCTGGATACCTACTGGTCAGATCACTGCCGTCATACAACATTCTCGACAGAACTTACAGATGTTTCGTTCGGCGATGGTGATTACAGAGAGCCGATGGAAGCAACTTATAAACAGTATATCGCTGACCACAGTGAGATTTTCAAAGGAAGAGAAGATAAGTTTGTCTGCCTGATGGATCTTGCACTGATGGCAATGAGAAAATTAAAACGTGAAGGAAAGTTACAGGATCAGGAAGAGTCTGATGAGATCAATGCATGCAGTATCGTTGTTCCGATCGAGGTAGACGGAGTGGAAGAAGAGTGGCTTGTAAACTTTAAGAACGAGACACATAACCATCCGACAGAGATTGAGCCATTCGGTGGTGCTGCTACCTGCCTTGGAGGAGCTATCCGTGACCCATTGTCAGGACGTACTTATGTATATCAGGCAATGCGCGTGACAGGAGCCGCTGATCCTACCGTATCTGTAAAGGATACATTAAAAGGAAAGCTTCCACAGAAGAAACTGGTCAGAGAAGCAGCTCATGGATATAGTTCATATGGTAACCAGATCGGCCTGGCAACCGGAGCGGTAAAAGAAATCTATCATCCGAATTATGTTGCAAAACGTATGGAGATCGGAGCAGTGCTTGGAGCAGCACCGAGACGTGCGGTTATCAGAGAGACATCGGATCCTGGAGATATCATCATTCTTCTTGGCGGACGTACCGGACGTGACGGCTGCGGCGGAGCAACAGGATCTTCCAAAGTACATACAGAAGAGTCCATCGAAACATGCGGGGCAGAAGTGCAGAAAGGTAATGCACCGACAGAAAGAAAGATCCAGAGATTATTCAGAAGAGAAGAAGTCAGCAAGCTGATCAAGAAATGTAACGACTTCGGTGCAGGCGGAGTATCCGTTGCTATCGGAGAACTTGCAGACGGACTTCAGATCGATCTTGATAAAGTACCTAAGAAATATGCCGGTCTTGACGGAACAGAGATCGCAATCTCTGAATCACAGGAACGTATGGCAGTTGTTGTAGATCCAAAAGATGTAGATGAATTCATGAAATATGCATCCGAAGAGAACCTGGAGGCAACAAAAGTAGCAGTTGTAACAGAAGATCCAAGACTGGTACTTTCATGGAGAGGAAAAGAGATTGTAAATCTTTCACGTGCATTCCTTGACACCAACGGAGCACACCAGGAGACAACGGTAGCAGTTGACATCCCGAACAGAAAAGACAGTATCCTTGTAAGAGAAGATGTGAAAGATGTAAGAGAAAAATGGCTTGGCATGTTAAAAGACCTGAATGTATGCTCACAGAAAGGTCTGGTAGAGATGTTCGACGGATCAATCGGAGCAGCTTCTGTATTCATGCCGCATGGTGGAAAATATCAGAAGACAGAGACGCAGGCAATGGTGGCAAAACTTCCGGTATTAACAGGAGACTGCGATACTGTAAGTATGATGAGTTACGGATTTGATCCGTATCTGTCAACATGGAGCCCATATCACGGAGCAATCTATGCAGTGACAGAGTCTATCGCAAAGATTGTTGCAGCAGGTGGCGATTACAGCAAGATCCGTTTCACATTCCAGGAATATTTCCGTCGTATGACAGAAGATCCACACAGATGGAGTCAGCCGTTCGCAGCTCTTCTCGGAGCTTACAGTGCACAGCTTGGATACGGACTTCCATCCATTGGTGGAAAGGACAGTATGTCAGGAACATTCGAAGACATCGATGTACCACCGACACTGGTATCTTTCGCAGTGGACATTGCAAAAGAGAAAGACATTATCACACCGGAACTTAAGAAAGCCGGAGATAAACTGGTATGGCTTCGTATTGAGACAGATAATTACGACATTCCTGTATACGAGAAAGTTATGGATCAGTACGGTAAATTTACAGAAGATATCCACAGCGGTAAGATCGTAGCAGCTTATGCACTGGACAGACATGGTATTGCGGCAGCAGTCAGCAAGATGGCTTTCGGTAACGGCATGGGTGTGAAGATTGAGCATAATGTAGATGCAAGAGATTTATTTGCACCGGCATTCGGAGATATCATTGCAGAAGTACCTGCAGATAAGGTGTCTGAACTTGGAATTACCTATACCGTGATCGGTGAAGTGACAGATAATGCGGCAATCGAATATAAAGATGTGAAGATCGCATTAGAAGAGGCAGTATCTGCATGGGAAGAGACGCTGGAAAAGGTATTCCCGACCAATTCCGGAGCGGAAGGACAGGACGAGAAGGTGGAGACAGGATTATATGATACATCAGATATCTATATCTGCAGCCACAAGATTGCGCAGCCAACAGTATTTATCCCGGTAATGCCTGGAACAAACTGTGAGTATGACAGTGCGAAAGCATTTGAAAGAGCAGGAGCAAAGGTGATCACAAAGGTATTCAGAAATATGAGTGCATCTGATATCGTTGATTCGGTAGAAGTATTCGAAAAAGCAATCGGACAGTCACAGATCATCATGTTCCCTGGCGGATTCAGTGCAGGTGATGAACCAGACGGATCAGCAAAATTCTTCGCAACAGCATTCCAGAATGCGAAGATGAAAGAAGCAGTAGAAAAATTACTGAATGAGCGTGACGGACTGGCACTTGGTATCTGTAACGGATTCCAGGCTCTGATCAAGCTTGGTCTGGTACCAAGCGGAGAGATTACAGGACAGCAGCCGGATTCACCGACACTTACATACAACACGATCGGCCGCCATATCTCCAAGATGGTCTATACAAAAGTAGTAACGAACAAATCTCCATGGCTCAGAGAAGCAGAACTTGGCGGAGTATACACCAACCCTGCATCTCATGGTGAAGGAAGATTTGTTGCAAATAAAGAATGGATGGACAAGTTATTCGCAAATGGCCAGGTTGCAACACAGTACTGTGATCCGGAAGGAAATATCACAATGAACGAAGAATGGAATGTCAACGGTTCTTACTGTGCGATCGAAGGTATTACAAGCCCGGACGGACGTGTACTTGGTAAGATGGCGCATTCAGAAAGAAGAAACAGAAGTGTGGCAATGAACATTTACGGAGAACAGGATATGAAGATCTTCGAATCAGGAGTAAAATACTTCAAATAATGAATGTTTAGGTGTCTGAGACTTCCGGTAATGAGATAAAAATTGGCATCCTTGTATTATAAAAAATGCAATTTAGAGCGCAATCTGTTTCATAAAAATGAAAATAACATGAGAAAAAGCACAAAACCCTTGCAAAATCTGCAAGGGTTTTGTAAAAAGTTGCAAAAAATAATAAAAACTGTAAAAAATATCTTGCCAGATACACTTGTTTGCTTTACAATAGTAAAGGACAAAGGCGTCAGGGAAAAACAGATGGCGTAAGTCATCTGCTTTTTTTATTCCAAAGCGTGTAGAAAAAACAGCCGGCGGCTGGATCGCAGTATTTGGACAAATTGTTGGACAGGGACGCTTTTGAAAAGGATACGTATATTATTTTAGGAGGTAGAAAGCTATGTCATATGTTGATGAAGTACTGGAGAAAGTAGTAGCTAAGAATCCTGCAGAGCCAGAATTCCACCAGGCAGTAAAAGAGGTATTAGAGTCATTAAGAGTTGTTGTAGAGGCTAACGAGGAGAAATTCAGAAAAGACGCTCTTCTTGAAAGACTTGTTGAACCTGAAAGACAGATCAAATTCCGTGTTCCATGGGTAGACGATAAAGGACAGGTTCAGGTTAATACAGGATACCGTGTACAGTTTAACAGCGCAATCGGACCATACAAAGGAGGATTACGTCTGCACCCATCTGTAAACCTTGGTATCATCAAATTCCTTGGATTTGAGCAGATCTTCAAGAACTCACTGACAGGACTTCCAATCGGCGGAGGTAAAGGTGGTTCTGACTTCGATCCTAAGGGAAAATCAGACAGAGAAGTAATGGCATTCTGCCAGAGCTTTATGACAGAACTTTGCAAATATATCGGAGCTGACACAGATGTTCCTGCAGGAGACATCGGAACAGGTGCAAGAGAGATTGGTTACATGTTCGGTCAGTACAAGAGAATCAGAGGCCTGTATGAAGGTGTTCTGACAGGAAAAGGATTAAGCTACGGCGGATCTTTAGCAAGAACAGAAGCTACAGGATATGGACTTCTCTACTTAACAGAAGAATTATTGAAGATCAACGGAAAAGACATCAAGGGAATGACAGTTGCAGTTTCCGGAGCTGGTAACGTTGCAATCTATGCAATCCAGAAAGCTCAGCAGCTTGGAGCGAAAGTTGTAACAGCAAGTGATTCTACAGGATGGGTATATGATCCGGACGGAATCGACGTTGCAGCATTAAAAGAAATCAAAGAAGTAAAACGTGCAAGACTGACAGAGTACAAGAACTACCGTCCTAATTCAGAATATCATGAAGGACGCGGTGTATGGTCTGTTAAGGTTGACCTTGCTCTTCCATGTGCTACACAGAACGAACTTCACCTTGAAGATGCAAAACAGTTAGTTGCTAACGGATGCGTAGCTGTATGCGAAGGTGCTAACATGCCTACTACATTAGAAGCAACACAGTATCTGCAGGAGAATGGTGTGATCTTTGCACCTGGTAAAGCTGCAAACGCTGGTGGTGTTGCTACATCTGCACTTGAGATGTCACAGAATAGTGAGAGACTGAGCTGGACATTTGATGAAGTAGATGCAAAACTGAAAAACATCATGGTAAACATCTGCCACAATATGGATGATGCTGCAAAACGTTACGGAATGGAAGGTAACTATGTTGCCGGAGCTAACATTGCAGGATTTGAAAAAGTCGTAGATGCTATGACAGCTCAGGGAATCGTATAATATTTTCAAAAATGCCCCGCAGGCCTTGTGTTTGCGGGGCTTTTTTTGAATCAGATTAACGCACAGCGATTTTGATTTATTCCGGTTATAGAAGAAATTGTAGAAAAAATTTGAAAAAATCAAAAAAACAGTTGACTTTCCAAAAAACCAATGCTATACTAACGAAGTCGGTTCGAGAGAGCCACAAGATATGGGATCATAGCTCAGCTGGGAGAGCATCTGCCTTACAAGCAGAGGGTCATA
>ENA-ORTV01003651-ORTV01003651.1-human-gut-metagenome-genome-assembly--contig:-NODE-3651-length-12570-cov-6.048422_pt1 | contig 12570 bp, 9 predicted proteins | sample MGYA00241915_ERZ509194 | MGnify/ENA primary metagenome ERZ509194 (study PRJEB26280, sample SAMEA2338810) | human gut metagenome | biome: human gut; feature: human-associated habitat; material: faeces... | reverse complement strand
TATTACAACGATTTTAGCACCCGAAATGACCTATACGCCAAATTCCCGTCGAACCAACGACGGGAATTTTTGTTTACCTCCGTTTTACCGGGCGTGATCACATACGCTAATGTACCGCCGTCCGGAGCGTATGCCATCTCCCTCCCTGAAGGAGGGCTGGGGTGGGGTCGGATTTATCTTTTATCCCATGCGGGATGCGCGGGGTCTTCGGCCGTCAGGGCTTCGGCGAGGCTGATGCCCAGCGCCCGGGCCACGCCTTCGCCGTACGACGGATCGGCGTTGTAGCAGTTGCGCACGTGCCGCTGCTTGATGAACAGTTCCGAATCGCCCATGGCGCGCGCCGTGTTTTCGCATGTCGCCTGCTGATCTGCGGGCGTCATCAGCCGCCACAGCTTGCCCGGCTGCGTGTAATAATCGTCGTCGAATTCGCGCTCGTCGTAGTTGTAGACCGCGCCGTCGACGGCCAGGGGCGGCTCCTTGAGGGCCGGCGTGTCCTGCCATTCGCCGTAGCTGTTCGGCTCGTAGGGCGTCGTCGCGCCGTAATTGTCGTCGGTGCGCATCTGCCCGTCGCGGTGGTAGGCGTGGAACGGACAGCGGGGCTTGTTCACCGGAATCAGGTTGTGATTCACGCCCAGGCGGTAACGCTGCGCATCGCCGTAGGAGAAGAGGCGTCCTTGCAGCATCTTGTCTGGCGAGAAGCCGATGCCCTCGACAATGTTCATCGGGTTGAAGGCGGCCTGCTCGACTTCGGCGTAGAAGTTTTCCGGATTGCGGTTGAGTTCCAGAATGCCCACGTCGTGCAGCGGAAAATCGCCGTGATACCACACCTTCGTCAGGTCGAACGGATTGATTTTATAGGTCCGGGCCTGCTCCTCGGTCATCAGCTGCACCTGCATCAGCCAGCGCGGATAGTCGCCGCGTTCGATGGCTTCGAACAGGTCGCGCTGGTTCGATTCGCGGTCCTTGGCGATGATGGCCTCAGCCTCCGCGTCGGTCAGGTTCCTGATCCCCTGCTCAGTGCGGAGGTGGAACTTGACCCACGTGCGTCGGTTGTCTTTGTCGTAGAGGCTGTACGTGTGGCTTCCGAATCCGTGCATGTGGCGGAAGGAGGCCGGAATGCCGCGCGGCGACATCGTGATGGTCACCTGATGCAGCGCCTCGGGCAGCAGCGTCCAGAAGTCCCAGTTGCTGTTCGGGCTGCGCAGTCCGGTGCGCGGGTCGCGCTTGATGGCGTGGTTCAGGTCGGGAAACTTCAGCGGATCGCGCAGGAAGAAGACCGGGGTGTTGTTGCCCACGAGGTCCCAGTTGCCGGCGTCGGTGTAGAACTTGATGGCGAAGCCGCGGATGTCGCGTTCGGCATCCGCCGCGCCGCGTTCTCCGGCCACGGTCGAGAAGCGCACGAAGCACGGGGTCTGCTTGCCCACCTCGGCGAAGATCGACGCCCGGGTGTATTTCGTGATGTCGTGCATCACGGTGAAGGTTCCGAAGGCTCCCGATCCTTTGGCGTGCATGCGCCGTTCGGGGATGACTTCGCGGTCGAAGTGGGCGAGTTTTTCGAGGAACCACGGGTCCTGCAAGGTTACGGGGCCGCGTTTCCCGGCTGTCTGAATGTTCTGGTTGTCGGCGATGGGCCGGCCGTTTTCGGCTGTCAGTTTCTTTTTGTCCATATGGCTTTTGTTTTTGGTTGTGACGGATTCCCTGCTTGTAAATGTATGATATAATTCTGTGAATAACAAGCGGATAATATTGATAGTGCCATAACTTAAACCTATAATGGCCAAAATCGTGCCCGGACGGAACGGCGTGCGGACTGAAAATTTCCGGCCGAATGTGCGGATATTTCGGTCCGGGGCGTTATCTTTGAGAAACGGAACGGCGGTTCCAGGAATCGGGACCGTTCGCTGAAACAGTTTAGCCTGCAATGATTGATTTGAATTTCAGCCGTGAGTTTTTTGCGGCCATGCTGGTCACGGAGGTGGAGAAGGTCGGGTTCGCCGTCCTGATCCGGACATTTCCCGATGCAATGGAATTGCAGCACCCCGCTGTCCTGATCCGGGGTATCCGGGAGTTTGCTTTTGATATTGCCGAAGGCTGCTTCGTCCGCCTCGGGGCGCGTTGCGACGGGAAGATAGAGGCCCTGCGGTCCGGAATCAGCAAGTCCGGGGACGAAATCCGGTTCACGGCGGTGGATTACGTGTACCGGGAGTCCGAGTTTCGGAAAAAATATGTGGACCGGGTCGTCAATCCTTTTTTGACGTAAAGTCGGTCGACGGCCCTGCGGAAAGCATATGTGAGGGGACGGCGTCCTTTCAAGGAGGGGTTTGGGGTGGTTGTCAGTACAGGATTTTTCGGGATTTTCAGCCGCTTGGGCTGCAATTCCGTCCGGAAACCTACTTCTGTCGGAAGTAAATCTGCATCGGAAGTCCCGTAATGAAAGCCCCTCCTTTCAAGGAGGGGTTTGGGGAGGTTGTCAGCACGGGATTTTTCGGGATTTTCAGCCGCTTGGGCTGCAATTCCGTCCGGAGACCTACTTCTGCCGGAAGTAAATCTGCACCGGGACTCCCGAAAAATCCCAGTGGTCGCGCATGTTGTTTTCGAGGAAGCGGCGGTAAGGCTCCTTGATGTACTGCGGCAGGTTGACGAAGAACGCGAACTGCGGCGTCGGCGTCGGAAGCTGGGTCACATACTTGATTTTGATATACTTGCCCTTGGTTGCGGGGGGCGGGTAGTTCTCGATCAGCGGCAGCATGTAGTCGTTGAGCTCCGAGGTCGGGATGCGGCGTTTGCGCGACTGGTAGACGCGGATGGCGGTTTGCAGCACGTCGAAGATGCGCTGTTTGTTCAGCACCGAGGTGAAGATGATCGGAATGTCGTTGAACGGAGCGAGTTTCTTTCGGAGGAACTCGGTCCACTCCTTCATCGTGTTGCTGTCCTTCTCGATCAGGTCCCATTTGTTGACCACGATCACGCATCCCTTGCGGTTGCGGACGATCAGGTTGTGGATGTTCAGGTCCTGCGATTCGAGTCCCTGCCGGGCGTCGATCATCAGGATGCAGACGTCCGAATTTTCGATGGCGCGTATCGAGCGCATCACCGAGTAGAATTCGAGGTCCTCCATCGTCTTGCCCTTCTTGCGCATGCCGGCCGTGTCGACGAGGTAGAAATCCATGCCGAATTTGTTGTAGCGGGTGTGGATCGAGTCGCGGGTGGTCCCGGCGATGGAGGTCACGATGTTGCGCTCCTCGCCCAGCAGGGCGTTCGTGAGCGACGACTTGCCGACGTTGGGACGCCCCACGATGGTGATGTGGGGCAGGTCTTCGTCCTCCTCGGAGGCCGTTTCCACGGGCAGTGCGTCCAGAATGGCGTCCATCAGGTCGCCCGTGCCGCTTCCCGACATCGACGAGATGCAGTAGGGATCGCCCAGTCCCAGGGCGTAGAACTCGTGCGAGGAGTAGATCTGGTCGTTGTTGTCGACCTTGTTGCAGACGAGGATCACCTTCTTCGAGGTGCGGCGCAGGATGTCGGCCATCAGCATGTCGAGGTCGGTGATGCCGGTGCGTACCTCCACGAGGAAGAGGATCACGTCGGCCTCGTCGATGGCCAGCAGGACCTGACGGCGGATTTCGTCTTCGAAAATATCCTCCGAATTGACGGTGTACCCGCCCGTGTCGATGATGGAAAACTCCTTGCCGTTCCAGTCGGTCTTGCCGTAATGGCGGTCGCGGGTGGTTCCGGCCGTCGCGTCGACGATGGCCTTCCGTTCGCCCACGAGGCGGTTGAAGAGGGTGCTTTTGCCGACGTTCGGACGGCCCACGATTGCTACAAGGCTCATATCTTATCTTTTTCTTATTCTGCTGTTTGCTCCGTTTTACAACTCCGACCGCTGTAGTCGCGGCCTATGGCCGCGTTTACAAATTGGACCCACCCTAAATCCCGGCCTTGGCGGGGACTTGTCGCATCGCGACCGGGATTCTGACCGGAATGCCGCTACCATGAATCACTTGCAAAGATAGCGCAAATCCGCGAAGGGAAAAACTTTTTCGGGTATTTTGTACTTCCGAACCGTCAGATATAGCGGCTTTCGGTGTCGCCCGCCTGCACGGGATAGAGCAGTACGGAGCTGTATCCGGAGAAGAAATGTTCGAGGTAGGCCGGGATACGGCTCATCACGGGGTTGTACGAGACGCGGTCGCGGCGGCTCATCACGAACCAGAGGCAGTCGTCGGCGCGGATGTCGTGTTCGAGCGACGGCAGGTCGTCCCATTGCGCGAAGGGCACGAAGTCGATGTTGGCCGGGTGCTTGCGGCCTTTGGGGCGGAGGTATTCCAGCGTGGCCTCTGGGGCGAACACGATGATTCTGGCCCCCGAGTTTTCGGCCAGGCGGCGGATGCGGCGCTGCCACATCTGGAATCCCGCCTCCTGCTCGGCCTTTTCGGGTACGACGATCAGGTGGCGCTTGATGGTGTTCAGCGGCTGCACGGGGTTGTAGATGAAGGTCGTGACGTTGCTCTGTGCCAGCACGTCGGCGGCCATTTTGCCGATGCCGGGACCCGACGCCCCGGGGATGCCCGTCAGTCCCGGCACGGCCGGGGAGGCGTGGTGCATGCCCATCACGATGTCGGTGATGTTCCGTTCGCGGACGACGCTGACGATGGCGTTCGAGATGTTCACGTCGTAACGCATCAGCTCCTGGAGGTAGATGTCGCCTGCCGCGGCCGCCGTCGCCGCCGCGTCGAGGATCTTCTGGGCGCGTTTCTCGACGTTCGGGTCCTCCACCTTGTTGTCGATGGCGTGCAGGGCGTATAGTCCGTTCGGCTCCTTGGCGCGCTTGAGCATCGAACTCAACCATACCAGTTCGTCGGCCGTGCGTTCGTCGGCCACGGGGATCAGGATGTGGTCCTCCTGCCGCGGCTGCCTGTCTCCGGTGTCCTGGGCGCTGCGCATGGCGATGTTGTGGGCGCCGCGCTGCGTGGCGAAGGTCGACACGGTGCAGGTGGCCAGAATCATCAGGATCGTGCCGTTGAGCACGCTCTCGCTCAAGAGGCGGATCGGCTCGCCGTCGGGCGTGTGGCCCAGGATGATGTTGTAGCCGACCATCACGGCGGCCAACGTCGCGGCCACGTGGGCCGAGCTTAAGCCGAAGATGACGGTCCGCTGGTCGGGCGAGAGTCGGAAGGTCTTCTGCGTGAACCATGCGGCGACGAATTTCGCCGCCGTGATCAGCACGATCATAATGGCCGCCACTTCGAGGCTCTCCCAGTCGCGGAAGAAGGCGCGGTAGTCGATCAGCATGCCCACGCCGATCAGGAAGAAGGGGATGAAGATGGCGTTGCCGACGAACTCGATGCGGTTCATCAGCGGCGAGGTGCGGGGGATCAGGCGGTTGAGCGCGAGTCCCGAGAGGAACGCGCCGATGATCGGTTCCAGCCCGGCCATGTGGGCGAGGTAGGCCCCGAGGAAGACCATCGCCAGTACGAAAATGTATTGCGAGACGTTGTCGCTGACCTGCTTGAAGAACCAGTGGGCCAGCAGCGGGAAGAGGAAGACGATGATGGCGATGCAGAGCGAGACGGAGCCTGCGAGCCGCCACCAGAACATGTCGTCGACGTTGCCCGTGGCCATGCCGACGATCACGGTGAGCAGCAGCAGGGCCAGCGTGTCGGTGATGACCGTGCCGCCGACGGCGATCGTGACGGCCTTGTCGCGCGAGATGCCGAGCTTGCTGACGATGGGATAGGCTATAAGGGTCTGGGAGGCGAAGAGTCCGGCAAGCAGGATCGAGGAGTAGATCGGGAATCCCATAATGTAATAACCTGCCAGAATGCCGAGCGCGAGCGGTACGCAGAAGGTGTAGAGTCCGAAGACGAGACTGCGCCAGCCGCTTTTTTTGAAGTCGGACGTATCCATGTCCAGTCCCGAAAGAAACATGATGTAGAGCAGGCCGGCGGTCCCCGAAAGGATGATGCTGCTGTCGCGCAGCACGAGGTTGAGTCCGTGAGGGCCGATAACCGCGCCGGCGATTATCAGCCCCAAAAGATAGGGGATCTTCAGCTTGTTCAGGAGCAGCGGCGCCGCCAGAATGATGATCAGAATCAGCAGAAACTTCAGGATCGGGTCTTCGAGCGGCAGTGTTATCGGTGCTATATGGGCGAATTGAAACATCATGCGATCATTTGGCTTTCCTACAAATATATAAAAATCTGCGGTTAAAAACAAGCCCCTGCCGCATTTTGCTGCGGCGGAGTCCGAACGGCCGATCCTGCGGGCTGTTTTTTGCGTGAGTGAATGGCGAGGGGCAGAGTTTGCGGGGAAAGGCGGGACATAAGGCGTGGAGAGTGGAACGGCGTTTCTCGCACGTTTTTTGTCGGTCGGGATTCGGCGTCGGCGCCGCAAAGAGAAAAAATTGTGAAATAATCGCGGTCCGGAAATCGGTTTTTATGGAAAAAAATGTAACTTTGAAAAATTGTATACCTGAAATTTCGCCGCTCATGCGTGTCGGTAAAGTAGATAAACGAGTGCTCGGCCCCGTGCTGATGGGCTTCTTCATAATGGGTTTCTGCGATATGGTGGCCCCGATCACGGGACGTATCGCACTGGAGTTTCCCGCGTCGCGGCAGGCGGCCGTGAGCTTCCTGCCCACGATGGTTTTCCTCTGGTTTCTGGTGCTCTCCACGCCGCTGGCCGCGCTGATGAACCGCATAGGCCGCAAGGCGACCGCGCTGATCGGCTACGCCTTTACGGTCGTCGGTCTGATGGTCCCCTACGTTGCGGGCGAAGGGTGTGCGCTGGGGTGGTATTTCGCCGGCTTCGGACTGTTGGGCGTGGGCAATACGGCGATTCAGGTGGCGATCAACCCCCTGCTGGCCACCATCGTACCGGGCGAGCGGATGACCAGCTACCTCACCGTGGGCCAGATCTTCCGCAACACCTCGCTCCTGCTGCTGGCGCCGATCGTCACCGCACTCGTGGCGCTCACCGGATCGTGGCGTCTGCTGCTGCCGATCTATGCGGGCCTTACGGTGCTGGGCGGCATCTGGCTGCAGGCGACTTCGGTAGCCGAACCGCCGCGCAGCGACCGCGCCGCGGGCATGGCCGACTGCTTCCGGCTGCTGGGAAACCCGACGGTGCTGCTCTGCACGCTGGGCGTGGCGTGTTTCATCGCGGGCGACGTGGGGATCGGATTCCTCTCGGTGCGGCTGATCGACAACCCCGATTCGATACTCACCACCACGGGCTTCTACGCCTGCCGCATCGTCGGCACGCTCGTCGGGGCGTGGGTGCTGGTGCGGGTGTCGGACGTGAAATACCTGCGCTGGAACATGGCGGGGGCTTTGGCGCTCTGCGCCGTGCTGCTGCTGGTGCGCGGCGAAACGGCGGTCTACGCCGCCGTGGGGCTGACGGGATTCGCCATGGCCTGCGTTTTCGCGACGTTCTACGCCGTGGCGACCAAGGCCGTGCCCGAAAAGGCCAACGAAGTGGCGGGACTGATGATTCTGGCCATCTCGGCGGGAGCCGTTTCGGGACCCGTCTGCGGGGCCATTGTCCGCTGGAGCGGCGATGCGCACTGGGGCATGCTGTTCGTCGCCCTGTGCGTGGGCTACATGCTCTGGGCGAGCTTCAAACTGAAAATAAAGCAATAAAAACTGAAAACGATGATTCGTAAGATCGTAGTAACCTCTTTGCTGGTCGTTTGCGCGCTCTCTGCCGCGGCGCAGCGGCCCCGCGCCCGGATCGAATGGGGCGTACTGGGCGGCATCAACATCCCCGACTACACGACCAACATGTCGGGCACCGACGTCAAGAACAAACTGGGCTGGCAGGCCGGTATCACCACGGCGGTCAATTTGGGTGCTTTCGCCGTCGAACCGCAGATACTCTATGTGCGTCAGGGGCTTCGCATCCGTCCTGAGGGGCAGAAGGAGATCAACCTCAAGTCCAATTCCATCGACGTGCCGGTGCTGTTGTCGTTCCGCCTGCTGCGTCCCGTGCGGATCTATGCCGGTCCCGTCTTTACGGTGATGAACGACTGCAAGCAGAAGTCGGGCGGCGACCTGCTCGATTTCGGCCGCGTGCGTCCCACGATGTCCTACACGGTGGGTGCGGGCGTCAAGCTGCTGGGCCATCTGCTGGTGGACCTGCGCTACAACGGCCAGTTCAAAAGCAAGAAGGACGTGGTGCTTCCCGACGGCGGCAAGCTCGACAAACTCCGCACGTATAACGTGGCGCTTAACTTCGGATACCTTTTTTAGCCTATGACAGACGCAGTCGGAAAAGAGATACTCATCGAGGGCGCAGACCCCCGCGAGCTGTACGGGCCCCGGAATGTCTACCTCGATCAGATGAAATCGCTTCACCCCCAGCTCAGGATCGTCGCGCGGGGCTCTTCGCTCAAAGTCCTCGGTTCCGAAGCCGAGACGCGGCGTTTCGAGGAACGCATGGAGGGGCTGGTGGCCTATTATCTCAAATACGGACACATCTCGTCGCAGGTCATCGACCAGTGCTTTGCGGGCGGCATCGCTGCGCAGGAGGCCCCGGTCGACAAGGACGTGATCGTCTACGGCAACAACGGCAACATCGTCCGCGCCCGCACGGTCAACCAGCTCAGGCTGGTGAAACTTTATGACAGGAACGACCTGCTCTTCGCCGTGGGACCCGCCGGATCGGGCAAGACCTATACGGCCATTGCGCTGGCTGTGCGCGCCCTGAAGGAGAAGCAGGTGCGGCGCATCATCCTCACGCGCCCGGCAGTTGAAGCGGGCGAGAAGCTGGGTTTCCTGCCCGGTGACATGAAGGAGAAGCTGGACCCCTACCTGCAGCCGCTGTACGATGCGCTGAACGACATGATTCCGCCTGCCAAGTTGGCGAAGTATCTGGAGGAGGGCACGGTGCAGATCGCGCCGCTGGCCTACATGCGCGGCCGCACGCTGGACAACGCCTTCGTCATTCTGGACGAGGCGCAGAACACCACCCTGTCGCAGATCAAGATGTTCCTGACGCGCATGGGCCGCAATGCGCGGTTCATCGTCACGGGCGACGTGACGCAGATCGACCTGCCGCGCAAGTCGGACAGCGGTCTGGTGCGCACGATGGAGATTCTGCGGGGCGTCGACGGCATCGGCATCGTGGAGTTCGACAAACGCGACATCGTCCGCCACCCGCTCGTGAAACACATCGTCGAGGCGTTCGACAGGTGTGTCGAAAAGGACGGGACCGGGGACCGTTGACCGCCGCCGGCCCGGAGCGGCGGACCTGTCCCTTCCCGGGGGCCGCTGACCGGCTGCGACAGCGGCCCCCGGAACGGAAGAGACGGAGAAAGAGAGAGATTTGAACGATAGATATATAACACTTAAACTTCAATATTATGGACCGTAGTTTGGTCGCGCTGAAACCGGCGCTTGTCTGGAAACATTTCGCGGAGATCGTCCGCATCCCGCGCCCCTCGTCGCACGAGGAGAAGATCCGCCGCTATATTCTCGATTTCGCCCGCGCGCAGGGCCTCGAATCGAAGGAGGACGCGGCGCACAACGTCTATGTCCGCAAACCCGCCTCGAAGGGGATGGAGGACCGCAAGGGCGTGATCCTGCAAGCCCACCTCGACATGGTTCCGCAGAAGAACAACGACAAGGAGTTCGATTTCACCAAGGACCCCATCGACGCCTACATCGACGGCGGCTGGGTGACGGCCGACGGCACGACGCTGGGCGCCGACAACGGTATCGGCGTGGCGGCGATCCTCGCGGTGCTGGAGGACCGGACGCTGAAGCACGGGCCGCTGGAGGCCCTGTTCACGGCCACCGAGGAGACCGGCATGGACGGTGCGAACGGTCTGGAAAAGGGGCTGCTGCACGGCGACATCCTGCTGAACCTCGATTCCGAGGAGGAGGGCGAACTCTACGTGGGCTGCGCCGGAGGGCTCGACGCCAATATGACCTTCGGCTACAAGGCCGAGCCGACGCCCGCGGGCGGTTATACCGCTGCGAAGATCAGCGTCAAGGGGCTCAAGGGCGGCCATTCGGGCATCCAGATCGTCTGCCAGCGCGCCAACGCCAACAAGGTGCTGTTCCGCTTTTTGAATGCCGCGCCGTGCGACGTGCTGCTGGCGTCGGTGGACGGTGGCGGACTCCGCAACGCCATCCCGCGCGAGGCCGAGGCCGTGGTGCTGGTCGAAACCAGGGACTACGACGAGTTCGCCGCCGCGGTGAAAGCCTACGAGGAGACCGTAAGAGCCGAGTACGCCGGCATCGAGGACGCGGTGTCGGTCAAGATCGCGGAGGTCGGAAAACCGGCCGAAATGCTGCCGAAGGAGGTTGCCGGAAATCTGATCAAGGCCGTTGCGGCCTGCCCCGACGGGGTGCAGCGGATGTCGGTGGCCATGCCCGGGCTGGTGCAGACCTCGACGAACCTCGCACGCGTGGTGTCGGACGGCAGGACGGTGAAACTCCAATGCCTGCTGCGCAGCTCGGTCAACACCGAGAAGGAGGCGCTGGGCGAGTCCATCGCCGCCCTCTTCACGCTGGCCGGGGCCAAAACGGAACTCACGGGCGCCTACAACGGCTGGAACCCCGACATGGAGTCGCCGATCCTGAAGGCCATGACCGCCTCCTACGAGGCGCTGTACGGGAAGAAGCCCGCCGTGACGGCCATTCACGCCGGGCTGGAGTGCGGCATCATCGGCAGCGCCTATCCCGGGCTGGACATGATTTCGTTCGGCCCGACGATCTGCTACCCCCACTCGCCCGACGAGAAGGTGGAGATCGCCTCGGTCGGGAAGTTCTACGACTTCCTGGTCGACACGCTGCGCAACGTTCCCGAAAAATAATCGCAGCGTGGCGGCCGATTCCGGAAAATGGTTCGTCATCGTCAATCCCGTGGCCGGAAGCGGTCGCGGGCTTGACCATTTTCCACAGATTTCGAAACACCTGCGCGATGCCCACATCCTCTGCGAACCGGTCTTCACGGAGCACAAGTTCCACGCCACGGAACTCACCGTCACGGCCGTGCGCGAAGGCTACCGCCGGATCATCGTCGTGGGCGGCGACGGGACGCTGCACGAGGTGGTGAACGGGCTGTTCATCCAGCAGGAGGTGTGTCCCGACGAGGTGCTCGTGGCCGTGGTGGCCGTGGGCACGGGCAACGACTGGGTCCGCACGTTCGGCATCTCGAACCGCTATCAGGACGCCGTGAAGGCCATCAGCGAGGGGTATTCCTTCCTGCAGGACGTCGGGGTGGTCTCCTACGAGGAGGCGCACTACCGCCAGAGCCGCTACATGGCCAACGTCGCCGGGGCGGGGTTCGACGCGCATGTCGTGCGCAAGCTCTCGCACCTGAAAAAGAAGGGTCACCGGAGCCGCTGGCGCTATACGTGGTGTCTGGTGAAGAATTTCTTCCGCTACAAGTCCACGGGCGTCAAGGTCTGGGTCGACGACCGGCTGGTCTACAACAACCTGCTGCTGTCGGCCGCCATCGGCATCTGCAAGTTCAACGGCGGGGGCCGACGACGGCATGCTCGACCTGTCGCTGATCCGCCCGGTGCACTTCTGGCACCTGCTGTTCCGCTTCCACTACCTGTTCAACGGCGGCATCTACCGCATCCGCCACATCCTCCAGGAGCGCGGAAGCCGCATCCGCATCGAATCTTCGCCCGAGGTGTCGGTCGAGATCGACGGAGAGCCGCTGGGCCATACGCCGCTCGAATTCTCGATTCTCCACCGGGCCATCCGCATCGTCGTGGCCCGCGATTTCTACCAGCGGTGCGCCGCCGTCGGGGCGGAGACCCCGGCCGGGTAGCGCGCAGCCGGAAAAAGAGAGGACCGGACCCCGAAAGGTTCGGTATTTGTAGGTAAAGAGAAGCGCAGGAAAGAGTAAATATCTTGTTTGCAAGTATTTAATTCTCTGTTCTGCAGGTGCACCGAGCAATAAAATTGTAAATTCGGGCAGGTTTAACGGTGAGTTTCGTTACTTATCCGTTACCTGCCCGAAATGCTTTTATTTGCATTAAAACATTCGTTTTCAGTTCGTTGCATTGAATTTCTGCATAACAAATAACTTGACTAAACGTTTAACAAATCCTCAAAGTTCAAGTTATTATGCAACGCAGCACTTTCAAAGTCCTTTTCTATGTGAAAAGGCTGTCGGAAAAACACGGTCAGGTTCCCATTATGGGCCGTATTACGATCAACGGTACGATGTCGCAGTTCAGCTGCAAACTCTCCGTCCGTTCTTCACTCTGGGATGCCAAAGCCAACAAAGCCTCCGGCAAAAGCCTCGAATCGCAGCGCATCAACGAGAAGCTGGAAAATATCAAGACCAACATCGGCAAACAGTACCAGCGTCTCTGCGACCGGGATTCGTACGTTACGGCCGAAAAGGTCCGCAATGCCTTCCTTGGTATGGGGGACGACTGCCGCCTGCTGTTACAGACCTTCGATGAATACCTCGCCGGCTTCCTCAAACGTGTGGGCAAAGACCGCGCCTATTCCAGCTATGAGGACTACCGCAAACGCCGCCGCCGTCTTGCCTCCTTCCTCGAATACGAGTACCGCGTCAAGGACATTGCGTTCAAAGAGCTGA
>ENA-ORTV01003648-ORTV01003648.1-human-gut-metagenome-genome-assembly--contig:-NODE-3648-length-12578-cov-3.137667_pt1 | contig 12578 bp, 9 predicted proteins | sample MGYA00241915_ERZ509194 | MGnify/ENA primary metagenome ERZ509194 (study PRJEB26280, sample SAMEA2338810) | human gut metagenome | biome: human gut; feature: human-associated habitat; material: faeces... | reverse complement strand
CATTTTTCCCCATTCGGTCACCTGATGAAAGTGTCTTGCTATTTTCCCGTCAAAAAAATCCGACAAAAACGAAAGACATAGAACAATAACCGCCCCATAAAAGCAGCCAGCATTCTCCGAATGATAATATAAAACACAAAATACAGGAATTAATAAAATCCGAAAATATCCCATTAGATTTGGAATTGTAAAATACTCTTTTTTCATATCAACGCCCCTCTCAAGCCATTACCTTTATGATACTAAATCCGGCGGAAACTGGCAAGATTTTCTTTACATAAAGAAGAACACCCAGTCAAAAGACTAGGTGTTCCTCTTCGTATAATAGGGTGGGAGTAGTAGTCAACAAAGTAACTACTGTGTTAAATGTAACAGGAAAATGTGGCAAAAAAATGACGATTTTGCTATTCCTGTAATTTTTTTCGTGCCTGCGCCCGGTATTGGCTCGGTGTCACGTGAATATTTTTCTTAAACTGCTTCATAAAAAATGTTTCATTGTGATAGCCGCACAAATCCGCAATTTCCTTAATCGAATAATTGGAAACCAGTAAAAAATGTTTGGCGTGCTCCATCCGGCTCTGTACAACATCCTGCACAAACGTATTTCCAAAATATGATTTATACAATTTCTGAAAATACGGTGTACTTAGCCCATTGACACCTGCACACTCCGATACATGCCAGTCTTTCGACGGCTCCAAATATATCTGAGAACGAAGATTCTGAAACAATTCATCATATCGGTCCGGTATTTTTGCAACCTTACGTCTTTCTGACATCTCGGAAACTTTAATCAAAATCATTTTAAATAAACATTCCATCGTCGTCTCTTTGTACTCATTCATCGAAATATATTCCTGATAGAGTTGTTTCATCATCGAAGGAATCAACGTATTTTCCGGCAGGTGAATCACCGTATTCATCGGCAGATTGATTTCATCCACAAAAGAACGGCTGTCATCCAGCCAAAAATGCACAAAATCATCTTTATAGGAATCATTTACGGCATAATAGTGCTGCTTAGCACCAATATCATATAAAATCACGGATGGCGGCTTAACATAAACCGGCTGCTTATCAAGCACAACACAACACTCCGTATGAAAATACAAAAATAAATAATCCGGTTTTCCATACCGGGAAATTCCATCTTCTCTATAAATTTTAAAATCACCGTCGTACTCTAATTGTACCCCAACATCACGAAAGCGCATCCTACTTCTCCTTTCAAAAGCACAGCTTTCTCTCAAAACTATACAATCCTCTTATTGAACTTCATTATAGCATTTTCGTATTTTTTTGTCAGTATTTTTTTTCATTACTTTTATGCCACAAATTTCCATTATATTTTTCTTTTTTGTGGCAACAATATTACCAAGATAAATCGGATGCAGGAGAAAAAAACAGCATTTCAACAAAAGGGATGCCGTTTCCCGGCATTCCTTTATCTTCACAATAAATAAAACGGAGGTGAAAAATCATGACAAACAAAAATTCATCCAAGATGGAAGTACCACAGGCTAAAGAGGCTATGAATCGTTTCAAAATGGAAGTTGCAAACGAGATTGGTGTAAACTTGAAAGATGGTTACAACGGTGACCTTACTTCCCGTGAAGCTGGATCAATCGGTGGCGAGATGGTTCGTCAGATGATTAAGAAACAGGAAGAGAGCATGAAATAATCGCAGCCTAAATGCGAAATAAAAGAGGACAGCCGCTTTGCTGATAAAATTGCTTAGCGGCTGTCTCTTTGTTCTAAATCCATTTGTATCTGTTCTAAATAATGGACAAATGTTCCGGAATAGGTCGAAATTTCATATGCAGGATCTAATTCTTCATATTTGAAATGCTTTGCTCCGCCCTCTTCCATCCGTCTCCAAAATCTATCTAACTTTGCATACGGCAGATACATAAAGGTATCTTTTGCTTTGAAATAAATCAATAAAAATGCAATGCCGTCCTGCTCCTCAAACTCTTTCATAAAGCGAATCTGATGTTCATGCACATTCGCAAGCGGAAACCGATCAGTCGCACATTCCTTCGCATCAAAACATATCGGAATCCCCTGAACAACCCCGATGTAATCCACCGTACTTTTCTGTTCAAAGTAAGCAAGCGTAATATGTCTTGTTGTCTGGTCTATCGTAATCGGTTTAATCGGCGTTGGCACCTTCTGTACAAGTGCCAGTTTCTGCGAGCGGTATTTGTCATTTGTCATATTTACAAGTTCTTCCAAAAAAGAACCGCGGAGCCCTCTTGAATTCCAGGTTGCCATTAATTTTTCTCCCGGTACACAGTTTTATGTGCAATTTCGTCTGACTTTTCTTTTCCCTCAAGCAGCTCCAATAATTTTAAGCCAAAATCCATCGTTGTTCCAAGACCACGGCTTGTCACAATATTACCGTCAACAACGACCGGCTCACGAACTACCGTTGCACCAATCAAATTCTTTTCATGCTGCGGGAAACTGCATGCCGTCTTTCCTTCTAGCAAACCATATTTACCAAGAACTCCAGGTGCCGCACACACGGCTGCAACAATTTTTCCGGCATCATTCATAGCAAGAATTGCCTTTCTGACTGCATCGCTTTCACCCAAATTAATGGTTCCCGGCATTCCTCCCGGAAGAATGATGGCGTCATAATCAAGTACATCCACTTCTCCTAAAACAGCGTCCATTTCAACATTTACGCCATGTGAACTTCTCACAAATTCATCTTCTGTAATTGAAGCCATCGTCACTTCCACACCGCCCCGGCGCAGTAAATCAACGACTAAAAGCGCCTCCACGGTTTCATATCCTTCTGCAAATAAAATCACTGCACGTTTCATATTTTTTCCTCACTTTCCAAATTGTTTATTTATCATTTTCGCAAAGTAATCCGGCTCTTTTGCCGTTACTACCCTGCCTGAAAGATTTTTAAGTTCTCCCATATTTTCAGGAAAACACAATGTTTTCGCATGCAAAAAATAATGCTTCGTATCCGCTCTCTTTGCTGCACCATATTTTACATCCCCCAATAGCGGATGTCCCAAAGATGCCAGATGTCCGCGAATCTGATGCGTCTTGCCCGTCACCAGCTTCACTTTCAAAAGTGTTACTGTGCCATTGGTCCGTAACGGCTCATACCCGGTCTCAATCCACACGCGGTCTTCTCCGTCTTCCGAAAAAATCTGAACCCGGTTTGTCTGTTCATCCTTTTTTAAGTATCCGCGGACAACCGAAGGTTCTTTCATAACACCTTCCACAATTGTAAGATAGTACTTATCCATCGTTCGGTCTTTTAAAAGCTCCGACATTTTTTGCAGGCCCCGAAGGCTTTTCCCGGCAATCACAAGACCACTTGTATTCCTGTCAAGCCGGTTGCAAATCCCCGGTTTCAGGCTGTCTTTCGGTGACCACTCACCTTTTTTCTGTAAATAACCAAGTATATATTCTACAAGTGTAACATCCTGAGGCTTCGCCTTTTGAGACAACATACCGGCAGGCTTATTCACAATCAGGACATCCTCATCTTCATAAACAATATCCAAATCTATTACCGGATAAATCACTTTTTTAGTCTCTCCGCGAAATTTCTCAAAGGTCTCATCTGAAAAATACACAGTTACTTTATCGCCCGTTTGCAGCATTTCACTGCCCGTTGCCTTTTTGTCATTTAGCTTGATATTTTTCTTTCGCAGCATTTTATACAAAAAACTTGTCTGCGCCTCTTTGAAATACTTTTCCAGAAACTTAGAAAAACGCTGTCCGCTTTCCTTTGCTCCAATCGTCACCTCTCTCATCGTCTTCTCCACTACATCGCAAGTGAATGTAAATAATCCACCAGTGTTTTTTCCGAATTTTCTGACGCTTCTTCCTGCGTTAAGCGCTGCAGGTGTGAAATCAGTTTTTCATCCGACTCAAACAAGCGCACATGATACGACGGTGCCGTCTTTTTCACAACATCCGTCAAATATTGTTTCAAATACGGCACATCCTGTTTGGACTTCGCAATCACGCCAAGAACATTACCATTTTTCACAAGCAAAAAGTCTAAATGCATAATTTTTTCCGTCGAGGTAAATACATAATCGGTATACAAAACCGCTTGTCCTGCTGCCGTTTTTACTTTATCATACCGCTCTTTCGTAACTCCTTTTTTACGAAACATCGCAATCAGCGCAACCAGATGTTTCGCCGCCGGAAGCACGAGTAACACTGCCATTACAGTAAAAATATTTGCACGCACACCACTCCACAAATATCCGGTTAAAAAAATAGCAACGCCAAGCACTACAAAAAATACAATCCATAAAATTTCTGCTTTCTTACGTTTCGTAAGATATCCCAAGGTACATTTTTCGTACATCATTTTCTTTCCTTTCTCAAATCATGCTTTTTACACACAAATTAAGTTTATCACAAAAACCGTGCGGTGGAAAGAGGCTTTTCCATCGCCTTTAGAATTGGATACGGGTTCACACTGAATTCTTTGTCTCCCATCGTAAAGTAAATTCCAAAATGCAGATGAACCGGGAACTTTCCAACCGTTCCCTCTTTTCCGTAACCGCTGTCTCCCATATAACCTAACAGCTCGCCCGCTTTCACAGTCTTTCCCTGTTTCATCCCCTCCGCATAGGAAGAAAGATGAGCATAATAAAAATAAGTGCCCGTTTTACTGCGAATTCCAATGCGGTAGCCGCCTAATTCCAGCCATCCGATTTTTTCCACAACACCATCACAGACACTTACAACAGCAAACGTATCTCTTTGATTTTTCGGTGGCATTAAATCCGTCCCCTCATGGAGCCGTTTTCCCCCATAACTGCGGGACATCCCCCATGAATCCTCAAAAGAAATCCCCTCTTTTTCTTTCTTATCTGAGACAACCGGAAAACATTTTATCCCGGAAAGAAGTTTTTGATAGTAAACAGCATAGGGCTCCCATGTTTCTCTTTCCAAAAGGATGCGGTACCACGATAAAGACGGAAGTGATTTGCTTGTCTTTTCCAGTTTACCGTCCGCATATAAAAAGTCCTTTGCGAATTCTTCATATTCGTCTTTTCCCCATGTTTTAAATCCGGCAAGCCGTTTTGGTACCACCTGAAAATCCCGGATATTTTCTGTGTTTTGCTCCCATTTCGGAGTCTTTTTCACTTCCATTTTCCAAAATAACAGTCCACATAAAAATGGCGTCCAGAAAAATAAAACCATGCAAGCCAAAAACTTTTTCAAAAAAATCCTTCGCTTCATCTAACGCCTCACATTTTTCTTTCTCTAAAATGTATGCGTTATTAACTAATAAGATTCAATATCTACCACCGTTGTATTTTCCACCTGATATGGCAGAATGGAATTGGCAAAGGAGCGGAACTGATCCACGCCATCACTGACAAAAAATTTGTGCTCCGGTTTCTCACCGGATACATTCAGTAAATCTTTTTCCTTTAACAAATCCTTTAACGATTTTGCCGTTTCATAAGCAGGGTTCACCAGTTTTACCGATTCACCCATTTCACGCCCAATCACACCGCGCAAAAGCGGATAATGAGTACATCCCAAAACAAGCGCATCAATCTCATACTCTTTCATATCATGCAGATATCTGGAAACAACATCTTCCGTAATACGGTCTTCAAACAGCCCCTCTTCCACAAGAGGTACAAATAGCGGACACGCTTTACTCACTACCGTTAATTCCGGATTTATTTTGTGAAGATAGCTCTCATAAATTCCACTTTTAATCGTACTCTGGGTTCCAATCACACCGATTTTATTATTCTTTGTCGATGCCGCCGCCATTCTCGCTCCCGGCTGTACCACGTCAATCACCGGCACATCCACCATATCTTCAAGTTCCTCTCTAGCAAGTGCACTGGCTGTATTGCAGGCAATTACAATTGCTTTTACATCCTGTGTCAGGAGAAATTTAGCAATCTGCTTGCTGTATTTACAAACCGTATTTTTTGATTTGGAACCATATGGCACACGGGCTGTATCTCCAAAATAAACAAGACTTTCCCCCGGAATCTGCCGCATAATCTCTTTTGCTACCGTCAATCCGCCAATTCCCGAATCAAACACGCCAATCGGTGCATTCATAATCCTTCCTCCAATCTACTCTTATTCTTTTTCATCCATCGCTTCTTCTATCATGGATTCTTCATCTACTATTTTTTCTCTCATATCTTTTTTGCGGTTTAACAAATCATAAATACATGGTACAACAAACAGTGTAAGCAGCGTACCATATACCAGACCGCCAATCGTAACAATTGCCATCGGTCTTGTCATATCCGTTCCCATACTGCTGCCGGCAACCATCGGAATCAGACCAAGCACCGTCGTCAATGCCGTCATCAGAATCGGACGAAGTCTCGTTACGCCTGCTTCCTCAATTGCCTGTCGTTTCTCAACACCGCTTCGGCGTAACTGATTGATATAATCCACAAGTACAATACCATTGTTTACAATAATACCAGAAAGCATTACAAATCCAATCATGGCAATGACACTGACATCACTTCCCGAAATCCACAGTCCAAGGAAGCCTCCCGTAAAGGCAAGTGGTATCGTGAACAAAATGATAAATGGAGATAACAATGACTGGAACTGTGCCACCATAATCAAATACATCAAAAGCACACCAAGTGCCATCATCAAAAGCACCTGTCCCATTGCTTCTGTGGTTGCTTCATTTTCACCATCTAATTCCATTTCATAACCGGCCGGTTTCTTTGTCTGGTTTACAATTTTTTCAACCTCTCTCGAAACGTCGCTTACCACATAACCATCCTTGATATCCGCTTTTACAGCAATATATCTGGTCTGCCCTTTGCGATAAATCGATTTTGGCGAATCCGCAGTGCTAAAATCAGCAATCTTACTAAGAGAAACCTTTTTTGTCTTCTGGGTCATCGAATCGGTGTAATCAATTTTCAGATTTTTGACATCATTTCTTGTCAAGTCCTCATCCTCCGCCGAGTTGACATAAACACCTAAATCATCGGTATCATTCGATACCGTAGAAGCCGAAGAAGCCTCTTTTACTTTTGCATAAATCTGCTGATAAACCTGAGCCACCGTAAGTGAATAACGCATTGCTTTCGCTTTATCCACGGTAATGCGGTACTCTTTACCGGCATCTTCCAGACCATTCGTAATGTTATCAAGACCATCTACTTTTTCAAGTTTCTTCATCATATCTTCCGAAATCGTCTGCAATTTATCCAAATCTTTTCCTTTAATATTGATGGTGACACCATCGCCCATCAGGGCACTCATATCCATCGCAGAAGCATTTACTTCTACTTTCCCCTCAATATTTTTCGTTTTTTCCGTAATCAGTTTTGTGATTTCTTCATTGCTTAACTGCCTATCGTCCTTCAAAATGATATACATAGTTACGGTATTTTCACCGCCGGAACCGGTAAGCATCGACATGGATGAACCCGTTCCTGTATAGGCACCAACTGATTCAACATCCGAAATCTCACGGATTTTTTCAACCACTTGATTGGACGCTTTTTTCGTATCTGCCAGTTTTGTTCCATTATCCATCGTAAGCGTAGCCGTCATCTGCGTACTCTCCATATCCGGCATCATGGAAAATCCTCTGCCGGCTGCCAATGCCGCAAACAATACAAGGAGAACAACCGAGCCCAAAAGTACAAACCACTTAAACCGCAGCACCCATTGAATTGCCCTGCCATACGCACGCTGAACTACCGCAATAATCTTTGACTCTTTCTTTGGCTTTCTCTTAATTAATCCGGCCGACATTGCCGGAACTAAGGTAAGTGCTACAAGAAGACTTGCTCCCAATGTGTAAGCAAGGGTAAGCGCCAAGTCGACGAATAACTGCTTTGTCACACCTTCTGTAAAAATAATCGGTGCGAACACACAAACCGTTGTCAGAGTAGATGCCACGATAGCTCCTGCCACCTGGCTTGCTCCCTCAATTGCTGCACGCTTGGTTGAAATTCCATGCTGCTTAAGACGGAAAACGTTTTCAATTACGACAACCGAGTTATCCACAAGCATACCAACACCAAGTGCCAAACCGGATAAGGAAATAATATTCAGTGTTACACCGCTAAAGTACATCGCTACAACTGCTGCAATTACGCTGAGCGGAATCGAGCAGGCAACGATAAAGGTTGGCCGCCAGTCGCGCAGGAAAAACAGCAGAATCAAAATAGCAAGCAAACCACCAAGCAAAAGATTTTGCACTACAGCATCCACTACAAGGTCAATGTATACCCCCTGATTCATCAAAACAGATACATGTAGTCCCTGATTGTCTTTCTGCAACTGGTCAAAACGTTCCGTCAGTGCACTCGTTACGTCTCCGGTTGAAAATCCGGACTGTTTCTGTAAGGTAACAAGTACCGCCGGGTTGCCGTTTACTACAGTATAAACATCATCCGAGTTATCCGTAACCGCAATATCTGCCACATCTGAAAGTTTAATTGGGTCTAAACCATCCAAATCCATATCGCAGACAACGAGGTTTTTGATTTCTTTCTCGGATTGAATCTTATCACCTACACGTACAAGGTAAGAAGCATCTCCTTCGGTAATATAACCGGACGGCATATCAAAGTTCTGCGCTTTTAATACATTTTCAACCATTTCCTTTGTAATAATTTTTTTCAGGTTCGCATTACTTTTTGTCGTTTTTTTCGAATCCTTTAACTGTTTATCTGCTTCATCTAACTTATTTTTTCCATTATCCATCTGTGCTTCCGAAACACTTAACTGGATACTAGAAAGAATTTTCTGTTTATTTAACTGTTCGGTTGCTTCCGTTGTCGAAATCTGACCTTTCTCTAATTTCTTCTTTGTTGCATTTAGTTTTTTCAGACCGGCATTGATTTTTTTCTTTGCCGCTGTAATTTTGGCTTTATTCTTTGCCAGCGTTTTCTCTTGGGTTTCCACCTGCTTAAGTCCGCTGTTTGCTGAAGTAAGTGCCGTATTCACTTCGTTTACTTTGGATGGAAGCATTTCTTCCGTAATACCGGCATCCTTCAATTTGCCACGGACAACCTGTAATTGTGCCTGAACCGACGCTAAAGAAGTACTCAGTTCCTGTGAATTTCCACCGACATTCTCAAGCTGCGTTTTCAGAGATGTCTCCTGAACTTTGAGCTTTTCAAGCGTCGTCTTCAGTGTCGTAAGCTGCGTCTGCGTCGCCGTCAGTGTCTTAATTGTATTTGTCAGTTTTGTTTTATTGGCAGCGAGCGAGGCAAGCCCCGTATTTAACTGTTTTTCACTCTTTTTAAGCGTTGCCTGCTGCTTTTTAATATTCGTAATATTTTCATTAATAACTTTCAGGCCATCCTTAATTTTATCCGATGCCTGACTAAGTTTCGTCTCTCCCTTCGCCATCTTATCGGCGGCGGTCTCTTTTCCATTCTTTAATTTGTTTTTGCCATTTTCCAGTTTCTTCTTTCCTTCATCAATCTTATCCTGTGCATCACTTAATTTTCCTTCAATCGCCTTTTGCACAAGCTCATTCATCTTGTCAATCTTATCCTGCTGAATAATGACCTGAATCTTTTTCTCAATAGAACCGGATTCATTGACAGAAGCAACTCCCTCCACACTCTCTAATTCCGGAATGATTTCTTTTTCCGCCTTTTTCGTTACTTCTGCACTGTCTAATTTATCATAATCCAGTGCCGCTACCATAATCGGCATCATGTCCGGATTCATTTTCATAATTGTCGGACTTCCGATGGAATCATCAAACTGCGATGTCACCATATCAAGGCTTTCTCTCATATCTACAACTGTAGAACCCATGTCCGTCCCATCATTAAATGACATAACAACCATTGACATATTCCGGATGGAAATGGATTGCAGTTCTTTGACGTTGTTGATACGCTCCATCGCCTGCTCCACCGGTTCGGAAACAGCCTTTTCTACTTCTTCCGGACTTGCTCCCGGATATGTAGTCATAACAAGTGCATACGGAAATTCCATATTTGGCAGAAAATCCGTACTCATATTTTGAAATGACAAAAATCCAAGTACAAGACATATAACAACCGCAACCAATATGGTAAATGGTTTGCGAACACTGAACTTTGATAACACCTGAAAGTTCCTCCTTTTTTTCTAAAATGACTATTAGTCGAGTATAACACCGTTTGATTCGCTAACGCAACTCTAGGAGAGACATAAAATGTGAAATTTTTGTGTCTTTTACTCAATCAGCTGTTTTTTCATTTATCACTTCCACTGCTTTTTGCAGCTGGTAATCGTCTTTTCCACCGAATTGCTTCAAATCAGAAGGATTCTTTGCTTCCACATCCGGAGTCAATCCTTTGCCCTGAATACATCTGCCGCTTGGCAGCAAATATTCCCCGGTTGTCAGTTTAATTCCGCCACCACACGATTTTTCCAGAGAAAAAATAGTCTGTACAATTCCTTTCCCAAAACTTTTCACACCGACTAACGAAGCCGCTTTCCGGTCTTGCATACAGCCGGCAAAAACTTCCGAAGCACTGGCACTTCCCCCATTAATCAAAACTGCCACCGGCTTATCAAAATGCTTTTCATCGGTTGAGGTATATACTTTATCACCATTTACTTTATTTTTTTCCGTTATCAGTTTTCCTTTTGGAAGCATCCGGTCAAGAATATCCACAACCGCCGTCAGCGAACCACCGCCATTGCCTCGCAAATCTACAATCAATCCCTTCTGTCCCTTCTTCTCTAAGTCAGAAAGCGCATTCTCATATTGTTTTACCGTTTCCTTTGTAAAAGAAGTAATGGCAATATAACCGGTTTTCCCGGACAACATCCGATATGTAACCGTCTGATTAACAATCTTTTCACAGGTCACCGTAATTTTCTTCTTTATCTTTTCTCCATTTTCTTCCCGCAAAACAACGAGTTCTGATTTTTTTCCTTCTTTTCCTTTAATCTTCTGAATCGTATCATTTAATGACAATTTTGTTACGTCCTCGCCATTTACAGAAAGCAGAATATCTCCGGCTTTTAATCCGGCTTTCTGTGCCGGTCTGCCTTTCTGCACTTCCTGAATCGTCTTGTTTTTTGTTTTTTCATCGTAGCGCACACTTGCACCGATTCCCTCGTAATCTCCTTCTACATCTTCCATACTGCTTTTTAATTCTTCACTGGTAAAATACGCTGAATACTTATCGCCTAGTGCCGCTACCATTCCTTTTGCGGCATATTCCGAAATTGTTTGATCCGATACATCGTCCTTCCAGTAATAGCTGTCAATGTACGATTCCACAATTTCTGCACGGTTTCTAATATCCGACGCAAGAGAGGACGCCGGCAGAATCTGTATATCTAAAAAATACATGACAAGAAAAAAAGTCATAGAAAACAATACGCCAACAAATATTCCGGCAATAAAACCACTGCCTCGTCTTTTCCTCATCTTTCACTATCCTCCATTATCTCGAAATATAATTTAACGGGTTCACATAACTTCCATTTTTCGTAACACCAAAATGGAGATGTGCTCCGGTCGATATACCGGTCGAGCCAACATACCCGATTACTTGTCCTTTTGTTACCTGTTTTCCGGCACTCACTGCAAGTCTGGAACAGTGCATATATACCGTATACAAACGGTTGCCATGCGAAATCATAATATAATTTCCGGCACTCGAACTATACGTAGCGGTCACTACTTTTCCGCTGCCGGCTGCTAATATCGGCGTTCCCGAAGATGCAGCCAAATCGACACCTTTATGATATGTGCTGGCACCTGCAGTCGGACTTTTTCTGCCACCAAATCCCGAAGAAATACGTCCGGCGCCACCTTTTAACGGCCAGCCAAGTCCTGTTGTGCTGCCGCCGGAATTTCCGCCGCCTGCCGCCATTTCACGGTCAATCTCATCCTGTTTTTTCTGAAGCAGCGCTTCCACCTGATTTTCCGCTTCCATCGCTTTTTTCGTGTACTCACTTACTTGATCCTGCGATTTTTCCATCGCTTTATCAATCTTATCCAATTCTGTTTTTTTATCCGCCTTTAACTCGGACACCGCTTGCTTTTCTTCCCTTGTTTTTGTTTCTAATTCCTTTAACTCATTTGTCTGCTGTTCACGCTGCTTCTCCTTTTGCTGCACCGTAAGTGCTGCCTTCTTAAAATGCGCAAACACTTTGTTATCATATTCGGAAATTTTTTCAACATACTCTGATCGGTTCAACAAATCAGAAATACTTTTTGCTCCAAATATAATATCAAGATATTCCTGATTTCCATTTTCATACATATATTTTATGCGCCGCTTCATCGTCGTATACTGCTTTTCTTTTTCCTTCTGTGCCTTTGCTAATTCCTTCTGAATTACCTTTAACTTTTTTTCAGACGACGTAACCTGTGCATGAAGTTTCTCTAATTCTTCTTCCAGAGATGCTGTTTTTTTATCTAACTTCTCAATATATTTTAAGGTATCGTCTTTATCGGCCTGAATCTCTTCAATTTCCTTTTGCAGACTATCCGCCTTGTTTTCCCATTCTTTCTGCTGTTTTTCTGTTTCTTTAATCTGCTTGTCATAGTTTGAGGCACCTACGTTTTGTCCAAACACAGAAAGCGACACAACGCC
>ENA-ORTV01003637-ORTV01003637.1-human-gut-metagenome-genome-assembly--contig:-NODE-3637-length-12607-cov-5.915312_pt1 | contig 12607 bp, 9 predicted proteins | sample MGYA00241915_ERZ509194 | MGnify/ENA primary metagenome ERZ509194 (study PRJEB26280, sample SAMEA2338810) | human gut metagenome | biome: human gut; feature: human-associated habitat; material: faeces... | reverse complement strand
TTTAAACAAATTATTAATCAGAATTCTGTTGCATTTGCAAGTTGAATTCAGCACAGTTGCACCCGTCAATAACTTCTTTTTCATTGTACCATATCCAACAACAACAACCTCATTCAAGTCTTGAAACATATCTTCAAGAACAATTCGCATTCTATTTCCTATTACAACTTTTTGGGAAATCGTAGAATAACCTATAAAAGAAAACTTCAAATAAGACTGAGAGGATCGTACATTCAATTCAAATTCCCCATCTATATTTGTTACTGTACCGTTCTGAGTTCCTTGCTCAATAACATTTACTCCTGGTAAAGATTCACCTTTATCATCAACAACAACACCTTTAACCGTTACGTTTTGAGCCCATATTGGCATATAGCTCACTAACATGAGTAACAAGAATGACAGCCTTACACAAGCAAATTTAGCATGTAAGAGCCCCTGCTTCTCATAAAAAATTGTTTTCATGTTCCTTGATTTTTAGTTTAACAATAGTTTTACAAATCATATTATCGAATTTTATTCCAATACAACCTTCTCTTTCACCCTTTCAAATAATTCAGCATGTGCCTTGTCATTCAAATGAACACCATCCCCCGAATCATACTCCGGTTTGATAAAACCATATCCGTCATCCGTAGCTATACCCGTATAAAAATCTATAGCATAATCACCATATCTTCTCATAATTTCATCAGACAACAACCAAAAACAATCTCTAAACTTTTGTTTGGAAATATCGGGCTGATGAAATTCCGAATAGGGTGGCTGATACATTTCTCCAAAGTTATGAGGCTGAGAGGTCGTTATCCAGATTTTTACCCCATTGCTTCTCGCCTTATTAGCAATTGTTTTAAAATGCAAAAGTTGCACCTGCATCGATATCCCGTTTGATACATCATTAGTAGGCATATTTACAATGATGATGTCGGGCGATAAGTCCAATGCTTTATCAATATTGCGCAATGTATCCACGGACAAAAAATGTTTATTCGTCTGATAGTCCGGAGTTCCGTTAGGCATAATCGCACACGTGGTATATCCGCCCTTAGCCAAATTAACCACTTCATTTGTTGGATCGGTGGTTTTCACATATCTGGCAAACCGTGAAACCCACGAGTTCCTTCGAACACTTGTTCCAGCACCTTCCGCTGTAGACGACCCCAAAACTACAATCCTTATCCCTGCAAATATTGCTTCAGAAAACAATGCTAAAACCAGAAATAATATAGTCCTGCTTTTCATTATATTAGTACCTTATATTATATCAAATCAAATAAGATGATTTACTTTACCATTCTTGGATATCACAATACAAAATTACCACAATACGCATCAACAGACAAATACTATTTTATCCATTAACCACACTTTGATAATATTCATAATTTGTTTTAGCAAAGAAACATGTCACATGCCGAATGCTCTGTTACGCTTAATTGCCCCTATGACAGTTTACAGAACTCCCACCTAACGCAGATAAACAAAAACGGTATATTTCGCTTCACTCCAGAAAACTCCTCCACCAACTTCCACTGGACATATGCGTATCCTCAAATATTCCTTTCCTTGAGTCAATGAAGAGGGTATCTCATATTCGTCATCCAACCAACGCTTGAATGGATTGGAGTCGGCCACATACCAGACAGGAGAGACCTTCTGACCATCAACATAAACTTCTGCACACTGTCTTCCATGACATTGATCGCTCATCCGACGGATACGTACACCATTATTGTCCGGCTCAATCCGGACAATAAATTCACTGAATCCATTCTTTCCCGGATAAACGACATCCGCAAAAATGGAATCTTTATCATAAGTTCCTTCATAACTGTCACAAAATGACTGTACCCGACTTTCCTGACCCACAACAGTATATTCGTGCTGCCTGACCGATAACTCTGAGGAAAAGTCTAAACAATCTGTCTGTTCCAAGATAGGAGTGCTTTTTCCATAATAAAATATGGTACCTTCATGTTCAAGATATTGATTATTGTATTCCCCCGATTCTATATTAAACTCCAAACTTCTATAGAAAGGATAATAATCATTGATACACAGACGAGTCATTGACCACGGATTATCCTTCAAACCGTCATAACCGCCAAAGGGATGAACCTCTGGTGGCGTAGGAAACCCCCATCCAAAACAAACATAACTTTCAGATCCATCACTTTCAACCTTTGGAGTTCTGTTTCCGTCAATATAGACACGAACATCTCCTTCACACGTAATAATATTCGGACGTTCGCCATAACATGTAACATGAGCAGCCACCATTTTTCCGAAACCTCTAATTTGTGCTATTTTACTATCTGTTGCGTAAACATGTTTACGCGAATAGAACGATGTGTTTCTGAAATATCCACATTGTTCCTGATTGTATCCATTATCCACCAACTGAACCTTTACATTATCTATAAAAAGAGTCTTCTTTCCTCTATTTTCCAGACACATCTTCATCTCTTTCCAAAAAGGCATGGGAAAGGTATTGTACATAAAACCCGACTTCAGCACCCCCATTAGCAAATATTCCGTATCATTATATCCCAACGAATTACCAAAAAAAGATCCAACAGGACAATTGATGTCTGGTGTCTGGTGATTGTCGAAAGAAATCCGAATCCACAGATCATGTAGAAAATTTTCATCCACCACATCAGCTAGCAGACTGACGGAAGATATAACTCCACTTCCTTCCTCATAAAACAACGGGATCTTTTGTCCTGGACACAAATGCAGTGAATCCTTCACTATAGAGGCCGATGACTGGCAAAACATCAGACCGTGACGTTTTAATAACTGCTTCATCTCCAAATCTTCTTTCAGAACGAAAGTTTTCATGTCGTCCTTACAGACAAAAGAATGATAAATCACATGACCCCATCCGCCTTCTCCTTTTTCCCTGTCATTTCCCTCCAACTTAACATCCGTAGTAATCCTGCATCCATTATTGTAATATATAGGAATAAAACTCCTAGCTACCCTTATAGGCCCTCTTCCATTATCCAAGGGACCTATATATGAATCAGCTATGGGAGACACAAACGGACATTTTTCTCCAAACTCTGACAGTCGCAAGGAGTAGGCAGGAAGCGTATCTCCATCAAGATAAAAACGAAACAAAGGATCACTGCAACTTAAATAGCGATGCTGTACTATATTATAAATGCATCCTGCCCCTTTAACGTCAAAAATCACCCACTCATCCTCATCCTTTTGATAGAGAGCCCAGTCCCAATCCTCATTCTTTCCTTTTTTATCTATACTTCCTTCATATCCGACTTTGATTCCACTCCTATCAAGAACCGGAAGATTCATTATCCTCTCAGCCATACCGACAGATTGTCCGAACAATCCATCTGCAAGACTTATAAAAAATACAAAAACAATTTTTCCATAAATGCACTTCATACATCTTTCACTTAAAGTTCAACACAATACAATTATTCTCAGGCAAGATTCTAAATAGTCCATACCGAGTATCGTCAGAATCTTTCAAACTGACAAACTTCCCTTCCCTACATTCCACTTCAAATGTATGGCTATCCGATACCGCCCAAACCTGATCTTTCGAAATCATCTTAAAAGGTAATTCCTTCCTCAATGCCACCCTCTGTTCCAATGCCCAATCAAACTGCCCCTCTGAAACAAGCCGCACTTCCATCGTACTTTCAGTAAACAAGACACTGATTCTGGCATCATAACCGTCAAGATTCCACTCTACTGACAAATTATTACCTACTTCTTCAACTTCAACATCGTCACCTTTAAGAACTTCTGTCTTTCCTGAAGATCGGAACTGCACAAAAAACATTCCAGAATTAAAATCAGAAGTACTCCACAGATGTCCGTCCACAAAAGGCAGAGTGTTATATACACATTTGGAAGAAGTATTCGGTTCATACAAATAAGGAGAGGGTAAGTTTTCATCAAACAAATGAATATCACGAAAATAACCCATGCCATTTTTCCACAACATATTCGCACGGTAAAACCGGCTGTCATACCATACAGTCTTCATGTCACTTCCGCGGTAATCGTCCAAAGCCACAACAGCTGTAGCAGGAGTATGCTTGAAATGACGTTTGAACCAAAAGGCACTTTCCGACAATGTCTGAACCTGAAGTTTCCCCTCTTTCCGCAAACTGTCAATTAATCCAATCTGCATAGAAAGCCCTTCCTTTATCTTGTTCCAAGAAAAAGAATTTTCTTGCCCGACCTGTGCATATGAAAACGCAAGGCAGGGACTATCCGTCAATATTTTCAGAAACCAACTTACCCATTCCTTCGAACCACCTGAATCTTTGTAAACAGGCTCCATTGAAACGACAGGCTGGTTAAAAGTGCCCCGTCCACAATCATATTGATAAATCGGATCGCTCCCCAACATTCTAAATATAGGCACATCTATCTGCAATTGTTCTGTTTGCGCTGGCATAAACGCATTCAGACGACTTGGATAATAAGCCTGATTCCAATAGCCACCCCATAATGTATAACCATCAGTCCCTATCTGATCCTTACATATGCACGAAGCTACCACATTATATTTTTCATACATATATAATAATGTGTGAGCATCAATGAACCAAGAACCAACAGACGATGGATAACGGCCGAATATCTCCTTGAAACGTCCCATATATTCATCCACCAATTTTTCCCTCTCCCAAGGAGTATATCCTGTAGAAAAACCAACATTAGCTCTCCAGTCCCAGGAGTACTCTCCTCTCCATTTCATACCACAAGCCTCAACGTGTGGCTGGGTTATCTCCCACCACGCTCCTATTTCAAAACTTGCATTCGATGGTTCCTTAAACAAATTTTGATAGAGAGTATCTATCAAAGCGTCATATTGGAGCAGGAAAGTTCCTTTCAATTCGTATTTCTTCAACAGTTCTATCTCTGCCATAGTCGTACTGAAAAGGACTTCATCCGTTACTTCTGCATAACGAGGTTCTGTCTGACGAACAAAATTAATGATATTCACCATACGTGGCGCCCGAATATTCGCGTTTACCACCCCCTGAATAAAAAGGAGCAAAATCAAAACTACATTTTTCATGACCCATTTTATTTGATCTGATTTTAAGCGAAACAAAATGTAAACTTGTAATTTCTAAGATATCGAAATGTGCGGAACCACCGTTCATTTCATGATTGCCAAATTACGGTCAATCATTTTTTTTAGCGTTTCCACAGAAGATGTTGTTGTCAGTCCGTCTTTTGGAGTATTCATACAGTAGTCAACCAACTTGTTGACCGTAGAAACGGCCACGTGCATGCGCGTATCAGAAGAAGCATAATATATATACACCGTACCGTCATCATCCGCTATCCAACCGTTCGAGAACAGCACATTCGAAACATCTCCCACACGTTCCTCGCCCTCAGGAGCCATAAAATAGCCCCCAGGGGAGGCTATTACTTTTGACGGATCTTCGAGCGATGTCATATACATATATAGCACGTAACGCAAACCAGCCGCACAACTACGCACACCATGAGCCAAATGCAGCCACCCTTCCGGAGTTTTAATAGGATGCGGACCTTCACCGTTCTTCACTTCTTTAATAGTATGATAATAACGTGAATCAATAATTTTTTCCTCTTTCACCTCCGCATGAGTAATATCATCAACCAAAGCCCAACCGATACCACCACCGCTTCCTGCATCAATAAATCTGTCCTGCGGACGGGTATAGAATGCATACTTACCGTTCACAAACTCCGGATGAAGTACCACATTACGCTGCTGATTACTTGACTTCAAATCCGGTAAACGCTCCCAAATCTTCAAGTCCTTTGTACGCGCAATACCTGCCTTAGCCGTTGCAGAAGACAAGTCATCCGCAGGTGCATCGTCGTCATGCCGCTCCGCACAAAAGACTCCGTAAATCCATCCGTCCTCATGCGCTGTTAGCCGCATGTCATAAATATTAGTGGCTGGAACCACATCATCAGGCATAGTGACCGGATAATCCCAGAATCGGAAATTATCCACACCATTCGGACTTTCGGCTACAGCAAAGAACGATTTGCGGTCAGCTCCTTCCACACGGACAACCAACACATACTTGCCATTCCATTTGATGGCACCTGAGTTCATAGCCGCATTCATGCCGATACGTTCCATCAAATAGGGATTCTTCTTTTCGTTAAGATCGTACCTCCAAAATACCGGAGTATGCGCTGCAGTTACAACTGGATATTTATAACGTACATACACACCATTCGTTTCTTCAACAGGTTCATTCTTTCGTGTAATTAATGCCTCATGTACAGCAAGCATTTTTTTTACTTTTTCATCAAATTGACTCATATTTCTTTAGTTTATAGATTTCTAAACTTTGGGGTTAGAAGTGAGATGCTTAACATCTGAATCTGGCATTCTAAAAGCCGGTCCAATAACTCCAACATCCAACCCAAGCCACTATTTTGCCAAGCCATACCTTTCTACGGAGTTAAGAAAGTACCTTCGACCAGAATTCTTTTTCATCTTCCGGCTCGCACATACTCTGCCGAATACCCTTTCGAACTTTTTCACACTACTTAACCAACAAGACTCAGTAATCCGTTTATTTTATATTTTTCTACAGCACAAAATTAGATAAGCCAATGCACAAAGGACAATACTATTTTAACCAAAAGCAATACAGAAGAAAAAAGTCAAGCTAATGAATAAAATAAAAACAAAATCTTTCTGCCAATCCGTTACTTTTAGATTCAAGAAGTCAGAAAGGAACAAAAGAGAATACTTGCAAAGCGAGGATACAAGGTTTAAATGAGTATCCATTTTTTCCAATAGCTCTCACGGAATTCTTTCAGTGTTCAATCCTTCCTCTTCCTAAATATTCTATTGAAGTTCGACAAGTTGTTGAAACCACATTTATAACATCAGCTACAGACATTGCAGAATTTATCAACAACCTTACGGCATAGATCAACCGAATGTCAATGATGGAATCTAACAAGATTTTCCCTGTACACAACTTAAAGAAGCGGCTAAAAGCGATATCAATCATTCCGGTTATTCCAGCAACCTACCCTAATTGAATTTATTTCTGATAATGTTCGTTAATGCAATGTTATTCTTTGCTTTGTTCAACATATTCTTCACTCTGTCAAGCTGATTAGCATTGACCAGAAAGTCAAAAAAATGGCAATAAAACTATATGATCATTTCCTGTATATTGGACGAACAGCATTCTCTCTGTTCCAAATCAAAAGCAGTAATCAACACAAATTGCATTCAGAAGTCGGTTCTCCGGATCACAGACAATCCGTTTCAGTCCCAATACATATTCCACAAAATTCAATTCAAGTCCTCTTGCGACAATGTATCGGATAAGTGAATATGATCTTCCTCAGGCCAGTGATATAAAAGCTGTTTCTATTTGGCGGAGGAATAAGATCCCACATGATATAGTTTATGCATAACAATACCTGCCAACAAAGCATCTCAAAAATACAAATAGAAGACTCCAATAAACCACAAACATTCTATGAAGGATTAAAGAAGGATACACATTTTTCAAACTATAATGATATAATATACATAGGTTGGGCATATTCAACGATGAAATAATATCTTATAACATTTTCATAGGCCCAAATCTGAAACAGATATACGATATGCTTGACAAGGTATTAGCTAATTTAACAATCTTGAAGTACTCATCATATATTCTGTTCAAGGGTATCAATACCAATACCATGGATATAGAGAGCCCTTAGCAGAGCATAAGATTATACAAAGCGATACCTTACTTCAACACCGCCCGATACATCGCTTCCTGTATTCTCCCCCTAATATCCAGCTTTAGCAGCTTCGAGTTCCATACGTCCGGATAAATACGGTTGCTGAGAAAAACATAAACCAAACCATTATCCGGGTCCACCCATGCGCAAGTACCGGTAAAACCCGTATGCCCGTACACCGATGCCGGGGCGGAAGGCGCGCAAGGACTTTTTGCAGGGTTCTGCATATCCGGCTTATCGAATCCCAGGCCGCGGCGACAGTTTCTGGCAACCGTAGTGGTAAAGAGCCTGCAAGTTTCCTTGCTCAAATAGCGTTTTCCATCCAGTTCACCGCCGTTCAGCAACATTTGATAAATCCGTGCCACTTCCCCAGCCGTAGAGAATAATCCCGCGTTACCGGAAACACCACCCTGAAAAGCGGCAGACTCATCATGCACGAATCCTTGCAGAGTCGTTTTCCTCAGGAAAGGGTCAACGGACGAAGGAACAATCTCCTCTTCAGGTAAGAACCGTAACGGAAGATACCCGGTGCGCTTCAATCCCATCGGAGTATAAAACTCCTGAGCCAGAAACTCATCCATAGGCATTCCCGCACGCGCCTCCACCAGTTGCTGCAACAGAATAAAGCCCACGCAGCTATAACGATACCGTTTATCCTTCAGAGGGGTATCCGCGATTTTTTGAAGATACTCTTTTTTGAAAGACTTGTTCAGCCAGAGGCTGTCACAAACCTGCAACGTACATTCGGCTGTACGTACTTTCGAAGTCAGTCCCGGACGGAAACGGAACTTCGGATTAGCCCATGTCTGCCGCCCGATACGGGTAGGATGCTGCGCATCCGCCCTTGCCTTGAACAATGTACCATCATAACTGTCCTTGTCGACGGCCTCCAGATAGAACAACAAAGTGGAAGGTAACCCCGACTGATGGAACAACAATTCCCTGACAGTGATATTACGTTTATCCGTATCTTGCAAGTATGGAAGATAATCAGCCACACGGTCTGTCAGGTTCAAGCGTCCTTTATCATACAGCTTCATTACGGCCAATAAGGTAGCCGTGGTCTTCGTCAAAGACGCAATATCATATACGGATGCCGGCGTCACCGGAACAGCGGCTTTATTCTTAGCCGTATTCCATGTATAAGTGCCGAAAGCCTTATTATACATCTCTTTCCCATCCTTCAAAATCACTACCTGACATCCCGGATAGGCGCCTTCCCGTATACCTTCGCGCGCCAGCGTATCAATCCGCGCCAGCAAGCGTGAATCCAGCCCATGCTCTTCGGGTACGAAATGCGGCTCTGTCTGCGGGTTCAGGTCTACCCCCTCTCCGGTAGCAAACAAACCGCCGATACTTGCCGAAAGCCTGCCGTCAGCCACAGCGTCCGCATAGAGTATCCCGGCTACCTGCCGCTGCACATCCTCATCCGAAGAATGAGCCAATACCACCGCTTCGGCGGCCGATATGCCCCGATGTATCTGCAACAGTTGCTTATCGGGAATAAAGAACACGTACACCACCGGGACATCCGGGGCAAACTCCGCAAAGAAAGCCTGATAAGCGGCCAAACGGTGCTCGGTGACGCACACCAGGATACGTTTATATTTTGACAGCTTATCCCTCAAAGCCTTACGCCCCGCTGCCGGCAGGTCTTTCCCCAATTGGAACTCTACCGGACGCGTATATCCGGACAGTTGTTTGATGAAAGGCCGTATCTCCGCAGCCGCACCTACATTCAGTACGGCAACATCCTTTATCGACGGGTCCAGCGGCAGCACTTCCGTTGCATTACCCAGCACGGTAATGGCAGCCATGTTCAGACGGCGAATCAAATCACGTGTATAAGGCGTATTAATCCGGGTTCCCAAACCGGAAAGGCGAATCATCGGCTTCTTATTCAGCCCCAAAGCATATTTATAAGTCAACACCTTCCTGCACTTCTCCTCTACCGCCTGTTCCGTCAGCTCGCCACGTTTTACGGCAGCCAATACGGCATCCACCTCTTCCTTGATACGCCGTGGAACGAGCAGCAAATCATTGCCCGCTTTCAACGCTTTCAAACAGAGCGACCCATTATTCGACACCCCTTTCATCGCCAAGGCATCCGTAAAGATAAGTCCCCGAAACTTCAACTCGCGTGTCAGCAAGTCATAAACCACATTACGGGAAAGAGAAGACGGCAATCCGCTCTGCGCCTCAAAAGCGGGAACTTCCAGATGCCCTACCATAATACCGCTCAACCCTTCCTGAATGACTTTCTTAAAAGGATACAGCTCCACACTATCCAGACGCGCGCGTGTGAAAGGTAACGTAGGAAGCGCCTTGTGCGAATCCACATCCGTATCCCCATGACCGGGGAAATGCTTGGACACCGAGAGTACCCCGCCGTCTTCCAGCCCTTTGGCATAAGCGGTAACCTTATCGGCCACGTTCACCGGACTCTCACCGAAAGAGCGGGTATTGATGACCGGATTCTTCGGATTGATATTGACATCCGCCACAGGGGCGAAATTCACCTGTACACCCAGTTCCCGGCACTGCCTTGCCATCTCCCGGCCGTATTCATAAAGCAAGCTGTCGTTCCGTATGCAGCCCAGCACCATATTCTTCGGAAAGACGGGCGTACCCCGCAAGCGCATGGACAGCCCCCACTCCCCGTCGAACGTAATCAGCAGAGGAATATCCGCCATGCGCTGCGCCTCATTCGTCAGCATAGCCTGGTTCTGCATCAAGCCGCCGGAGAACAGCAGGCCGCCGACCTTGTAATCCTTAACCACCTTGCGCAACAACTCCTTGTTGGCTTTATCCTGATAGGGGGCGATTGTATAAATAAAAAGCTGTCCTATACGTTCCTTCAGACTCAGTTTATCCAACACCGAGTCCACCCACTGCCTGCACCGCACATCATCCAGTACCGGCCTTACCAACAACGGTTCCACGGGAGCCGCAACGGCAGGTGTCGCCGGACACCGTTTCGCATCCGAAGCGAAACGGCCGCAACATCCCATTATCATCAGAACAAATAGTAACAGTCTTTTCATCTACTACTCCTTAGTCAACGTCAAATCCAATTCTCCTACGAAAATACCGCTCTTTCCGGTGTGCAATACCGGGATACTCTTGCCCTCGGCATTCAGGTAAAAGGCCGGCTTCTCCATAAAGGTGTGGGAATGCCCGCCCAGAATTACATCGATACCTTTGGTTTCCGCCGCCAGTTTCTCGTCGCAAACTTCATTCTTTATGCGGAATCCGAGATGAGAAAGGCAGATAACCACATCGCATCCCTCTTGTGCGCGCAGCCGGTCGGTCACTTCCTGCGCCGCGGCAATCGGGTCGTTGTAAACGACGCCTTCGCACTTATCGGCCTGTACCAAGCCTTCCATTTTGGGACTCAACCCAAATACGCCGATTTTCATTCCGTCGCGGTTCAGTACAACGTAAGGCTTCACCAGCCCTTCAAGGACGGTTCCGGTGACATCATAGTTGGCGCACACCACCGGGAAATCGGCCATGCGGAACAAACGCGCCATATTATCCAGCCCGAAGTCAAACTCATGGTTACCGATAGTCATGGCGTCATAGCCCATGAGGTTCATCATCTTGACTTCCACCTCGCCTTGGAAAAGGTTGTAATACGGCGTACCTTGCGAAATGTCGCCGCAGTCAAAGAGCAGGACATCCGGATTTCCGGCACGAAAATCTTTCAGAAAAGTGGCACGGCGCACCACACCGCCCATACCGGCATACCGGTCGGCAGCATGCGGGTCAATCGGTTCGATACGGCTATGGGTATCACTTGTGTGCAGAATGACCAGTTGTTTGGTCTGCTGTGCCGATGCTGTCAGCAATACGCAGAATATCAGCAAGCAATATATAGATATGCGTTTCATCGAATTCTCTTTTTTTAGTTTTCCGTTCTTAATCTTCTACCGTGATTCGTCCTTCCATGCGCGAAGTAATCTTCTTTCCCGCTGCCGTCTGCCGCTCCACATAGTCCATAAACAGGCCACGCAAGGTTGCTCCCGGAGGACAGTCTCTCTTCTCGCCCTGAATAAGGGCGGTCATACCGTCATTGCCGTCGGCCAGATAGTCGATGGTGGCAACCGTGTACAGCTTGTCGTCGACAACCGGCTTGCCGGCTACGGCAGCCCGGAGCAGTTTGCCGTCTTTGGTAATCTGCAATTGTACGCCGCTGACTCCTTCGCCGCCGCGCGCCGCTATATTTTCAAACAGATGGTTCAGATAAACGCCCTTCAGAGTTACCACGCAAAGCGAGTTCTCAAACGGCAGTATTTCGTAGATATTACCGCAGGTAACGGCACCTTCGGTCAGCACATTGCGCAGACCGCCCATGTTCACAAGCCCCATATCGGCAGGTTTTCCGAGCACTTGCGCGGCCGCTCCGCGCAGCACGTCGGCCACCAGATTGGAAAGGAGACTTTCGGGAGCGCCTTTATCCATAGACATTTCGGCAGTGCCCACCACCCGGTACATCATGCTGTCTATCTTTGCCTTATAGGGGGCAAGCAGCGCCATAGCTTCCGTATCGGGATTAACATCATACGTGGAATCCATCGGTAGCATACGTCCTTCCACTTTCGTCACTTCGCAGGCCGAATGGCAAGATGCCAACAAAAACATCATTGCCAACGCTGCGCCGGAAACGAATTTCAAATAACTTTTCTTCATATTTGTTCGTTTTAAATTGCTACAAATATACTTTTCTTTTGCTGTAATCCCAAAGGGGGGATAGTTTTTCTTTCAATCTGACAAAAAAGAAAAAGCGTACATCTCTTTGTCAATCAAAAGAAAAACTCTACCTTTGCACCGCTTTCGCGCA
>ENA-ORTV01003603-ORTV01003603.1-human-gut-metagenome-genome-assembly--contig:-NODE-3603-length-12707-cov-2.682817_pt1 | contig 12707 bp, 8 predicted proteins | sample MGYA00241915_ERZ509194 | MGnify/ENA primary metagenome ERZ509194 (study PRJEB26280, sample SAMEA2338810) | human gut metagenome | biome: human gut; feature: human-associated habitat; material: faeces... | reverse complement strand
AGTCCTCTCCTGCGGCGAACATGCCGTGATGCGCCCAGATCGCAAGATCATATTTTTTCATCAGCTCGCTGGTCGCAACCGCAATCTCCCTGCCGCCCGGAACCATCCACGGCACCACGCCGACACCCGCCGGGAATACCACCGGACATTCCGTTGCCATCTCCCAGAGTTCTCTCGTGAAAATGCGGTCCTCCAGTGGAAGCACGAACGTCAGCGCAATGATATTGGTGGTATGCGCGTGATAGACCACGCGGTACTTCGGATTCTGCAGCTTCTTTACCTCCAGGTTCATCAGATGGCTCGGCAGCTCCGAGGTCGGTCTTCCGCCGTTTACCAGTCCCCACACGATCCGGTAGTTCTCGCCCTTTTCATCCAGCTCAATCATGCAGATCGAATCTTCCGGCTTTAAGATGACGTTGCGGAAATATTTTCCGCTTCCGGTTACCAGGAAATACTCTCCCGCAAGATTTGGAACGGCGGTTCCGATCGAATTCCACTCTCTGGCCTCAAAGTTTTCTTTTACCTCTTCAACCTCTTCTGGTTTCACACGGTAAGAAAGGTTTCCGCCGTTTCTCTCATGCCATCCCTGCTCCCATCCATCATTTGCCATGCGGATAAATCCCTGCACAAATTCTGCATCTAATACTTTCATGTTTTCTTTCCTCCATTTAGGTTTTCTATCGTCATTTTTGCGTCAGAACGAACTGCCTTATTTTTCACATAGCCTGCTCTGGCTATCGATTTAACAGTACTTCTTTCTCATATCTCTCTACTTCTGCAAACCAGTTCTTATCTGCGGGAACTCCACATTCCTCACAGTATTTGGTCCATACATCTCCAAATGGAAATGTCTTTAATTCTTCCTGCATGACCATAAGCTCGGTCAGACGGTTCTCATCCTGTAATTTTTTCAGTTCCGCATTCGGTGTGCAGAGCGCAGATAATAGTGCTTTCTGCCAGCTTCTGAATCCCACAGTCCATGCACTGATGCGGTTGATACTTGCATCAAAATAATCAAGTGCCATATGTACCCTGTCAATCGCATCACATCTTACGATCTCTTTTGCCATCTCTTTTGTCTCATCATCAAATAATACGACATGGTCAGAATCCCATCTTACCGGTCTTGTAATGTGAAGTGCAATCTCCGGGAAATAACAGAGTAAAGCCGGTATTTTATCCGATACTACTTCTGTAGGATGATAATGTCCGTTGTCCATCAGCGGAAGGACATTCTCGTGTGTCGCCGCAAATGTCAATGTAAACTCGGCTGATCCCGCTGTGTAAGACTCCACACCGATTCCGAATACCTTAGACTCCACACATGGTTTTACCAGCTTTGGATCATGTGGTTCTGCAATGATCTGTTCAATGGAATCCTTATATCTCATGCGTGGTCCCATGCGGTCTGCCGGAATATCTTTGTATCCATCCCCGATCCAGATATTCATCACACATGGAACACCTGTCTCTTTTGCAAAATATTCCGAAATGCGGATACATGCTTTTCCATGCTCGATCCAGAACTTTCTTGTCTCCTCGTCCGGGCTTGTCAGTGTCAGTCCGTCTTTTACTTTGTCATGTGAAAAAAATGTCGGATTAAAATCAATCCCAACATGGTGTTTCTTTGCAAAGTCTACCCATTTTCTGAAATGCTTTGGCTCTAATTTGTCGCGGTCTGCAAATTCGCCTTTCTCAAAGATTGCATAGCTTGCATGAAGATTTAATTTCTTTTTGCCGGGCATGAGGCTCATCGCCTCTTCCATGTCCTGCATCAGCTGTTCCGGTGTCTTTGCTTTTCCGGGATAGTTTCCGGTTGTCTGGATTCCGCCGGTCAAAGGTCCGTCATGGTCAAATCCTGTCACGTCATCGCCCTGCCAGCAATGAAGTGATACCGGGATTTCTTTTAATTTTGCGATCGCTGCATCTGTATCAACACCGACATCTGCATACATTTTCCTGGCCGCTTCATATCTTTCCTGTACCGTCATAAAATTTTTACCTCACCTTTCTGCCGGGCACAACATCCGCTTCCGGCATATATTTTTTTCTGATATTCCTGATTGTTATTTCTCATATTTTTTTATTTCAAAAGACTCAAAGATACATTTTCTTGCAGCCTGTAAATTTTCAAGTTCTCCTGCTGCAATGATCTGCGCCGTCAGATTTCCGATGGCTGTTGCCTCTGTCGGACCGGCATAAACGGTCTTTCCGGTTGCCTTTGCAGTCAGTTCATTCAAATACGCCGCATTGGCTCCTCCGCCGACAACATGGATGCTTTCATATGTAATTTCTGACATCTCCTCGATCTCCCGGATCGTCTGTGCGTAGCATTGTGCAAGACTGTTATAAATCACGCACGCTGTTTCTGCGATTCCCTCCGGTATCCGCTGTCCGGTCTCTGCGCAGGCTTTTTGCACTTCTTCTGTCATGCTTTGCGGTGCTAAAAAACGGTCGTCATTACAGTCTACCAAAGATGCAATGTCCGCCCTTGCCGCCGCCTCGCAGATCTCTCCGAATCCCTGCTTTGGTGCCAGTTCTTTTCGGACCGACTGTATCATCCAGAGTCCCATGATATTTTTCAGATAACGGAAACGATATTCATATCCTCCCTCGTTCGTGAAATTATGAAGTCTGCTTTCCGGTGAACAGTCTGCTTTTTTTAATTCTGTCCCCATCAGTGACCACGTTCCGGAACTGATGTAAATGGTATTGTCCTCATTTGTCGGAACTGCCATCACTGCGGAACCGGTGTCATGTGTTGCCGGTAAGACGACTTCACAGTCAAATCCGACCTCTTTCTGAATTTCTTTCGTCAGATTTCCCAGTACGGTTCCCGGCTTCTTTATTTTCTGAAAAATCTGTTTTGGATATCCTAACATTTCGATCAGCTCATAATCCCAGTCTTTTGTTTCCGGGGATACTAACTGTGTCGTGGTTGCATTCGTATATTCTGATGCCTTCTCTCCTGTCAAAAGATAATTAAAATACTCCGGGATCATCAGCATGGTCTCTGCGTGTTCGAGAATTTCGGGATTGTTGGATTTTACCGCCATCAACTGATAAATGGTGTTGAAAATCTGCTTCTGGATGCCTGTTCTCTCATATAACTTTTCTTCCGGGATGATCTCATAGACTTTTCCGGAATCAGGCGGTAAACCTCCTCGTCCATTCCTGCTGTACGGCTGTCCCGATAACCGACTGCATCTCCAAGCATTTTATTCTCTTTATCCAACAGGACAAAATCAACTGCCCAGGTATCAATCCCCATACTCACTGGGCTTTTTCCCGCTTTTTTACACTTTTTCATTCCCTCTAAAATTGCTCTGAAAAGTGCTTTTACATTCCAGCATCTCTGTCCGTTCTCTTCGGTCATTCCATTCGGAAAACGATATATTTCTTCCAATACCATTTTTCCGTCTTCCATATGTCCTAATATGTGTCTGCCGCTGGAAGCCCCAATGTCGATTGCAAGATAATACTGCTCCATAGTTTCCCCCTCTCCTGCATCTGTGTTCCTTTTCTATTTTTTATTTTAGGAAAAAAATGAGCGCAAAAAAAGAACACTTTTTGTTCAAAAAAGTGTCCTTATTTGCCAAAATTATTTTCAACAGAGCCACTGATAGGTTCCTGCCTCCACTGTCTCTTTCTTTCCGTCTGGCAGAACCACTTCCGATTTTACTGGCGTATTCAATGAGATATGACAGCCATCCTCCTCATACTTCCAGGAGCTTTCAATTTTTCCTGCTCTTGAGAGATAACTTCCGCTCACACCACCAAGCCGTCTGTCCGGATACGGCTCGAAATGCAATTCTGCAAAACCCGGTTTCTGTGGTTTGATTCCGAGAATATACTGATAATAAAATTCTCCGACACTGCCAAATGCATAGTGATTGAAAGAAACCATATTGTCGCCGGAACCTGCCATTTTCTCTTCGTTGACCGTTCCATCCGGCTTTAATGCATCCCAGCGTTCCCACGTCGTGGTCGCACCGCATTTGACCTGATACATCCAGCCCGGACAGCCTTCCTGTAGCAGGATATCATAGGCGAGTTCTGTCTCTCCCGCTTCCACTAAAAGTGGAAGCAGATGTTCCGTTGCAAAGAATCCTGTCTGGAGACCATTTTTGCGGATATTGGCAGCAAAATTCTTTTTCACCTGTTCCCGCAGTTCTCCCTCCGGCAATACAAATTTTAATGCCATAATATAAGCAGACTGATAATCTTTTGCCACAATTCCTTTTTTGCTCACGAATTTCTCAATATATGCTTTCGTTGTGGCTTCCAGCTGTCTGCGGTATCTGTCTGCATCAGCTTTTTTCCCAAGACGCTCTGCCGTCTCGCTGATGACCTTCAGATCATGTACGATAAAGGCATTCGATACCGGATTGTTGTGCATTGCCTGCCATGCAATCCCTTTTCCCATTGCAAGCCAGTCTCCTAAAGACGGTCCGATCCAGAGATTTTTCTTTCCCATTTTCCGGATTTCCGCCTCCACAAAAAGTTTCATGCTCTCGTACTGGCGTGGCAGTGCTTCCTCGTCTCCAAACTGCTGATAGAGCATTTCCGGTAAAATTGTGACCGCATTTCCCCAGCCTAACATGCTGATAAAACCAATTCCGGCAGGTCCGGTCTGCGGCACAGTGGCACACACATACCCTTCCGTGTTGTCAAGCTGTCCCAGCTCCAGATCACGCAAAAAGTTTTTCCAGAAATCATTGGTGTCAAAATTGTAGGCTCCGGTGCGTGCAAACACCTGCCCATCCCCGGTATAACCCATACGTTCATCCCGCTGCGGACAGTCGGTCGGCACTTCCACATAGTTGGATTTCTGCCCCCAGACCTGATTCTCATATAACTTCTGAACCATTGGATTCTCACACGAAAAGTATCCGGTGCGCTTCATATCGGTGTGAAGCGCATACGCTTTGATCATGCCCGACTGATAATCTACGCCTGAGAGTTCCATATATCGAAATCCCATATAGGTAAAACGCGGACGGTATTTTTTCTTTTCCGCTCCGGCATGATAGACGATAGCTGCCTTTGCTTTCCGCAGATTGGCAGTGTAAAGACTTCCATCTGCATTTAAAATCTCTCCGTGGCGGATTGTAATTGTCTCATTTGTAAAAAAAGAAGGATCAATTTCAACAATTCCGGCAAAGTTCTGTCCAAAGTCAAGAATCGTTACACTTCCTGTCTGCTTTGCCTCTTTCACCTCCATCTCTTCCTGTAACGTGACTTCGGTCAATGTCGGCTCCAACGCAAAATCCAGTTCGTTTTTGAAAGATACCGGATGTCCGATCACCTGATTTCTTCCATCCGCAAAATAAATCTCACCGTCATACTCCCCGGCGTATTCGTAAGGAGATTCCAGTTCGTCCGTCTGCTCGCCGGATACAATGTCCCGGACGCCACCCGCATCTTCGATGTTTAAAATCCACGATACCGCAGGTTTTTCCCCGTAAATCTGTGTCTTGTTCTCACAGAGGAAACGGCCGCAATACCAGCCCTGTCCAAGATAAACCCGCAATGTGTTCTCACCCTCACGAAGCAGTGCGCTCACCTCATGAGTCTGGTAAAGCACACGCCTCGGATAGTAGGAATATCCTGGTGCAAACATCTGTTTTCCGATTTTGACGCCATTGATCTCTGCCTCGTATACTCCGAGCGCAGTTGCTGTGAACACTGCCTTCTTCACATCTTTCACGGTAAATTTCTGTTCATATACAAAGACCTCTCCCTCGCGGTACTCACGGTCTGAGGTGATAAAATGCATTTTCAGTTTTTCCATTCCCTGCGTTTTCTCCCTTCCAGCTATGCTCTAACAAACGTACTGATTCATAAATTCTGCACTTAACTCCATGGACTTTAACGGAGAATCGTCCACCCAGTTTTTGTGGCTTTCTAAGATCACTGCATCCACATTCACTTTTTGTGCCTGCGTGATCAGCGAAAAAAGATTCATGTTTCCATAGCCAAGTTCCATGCTGTCCGATTTTAAGATCGGTGTCATGGCAGGTTTTGACAGTCTTGTTCCACGGTCATTGATATGGTAAAGCTTCATTCTTGTGTCAAGCTTTCTCATCAGTTCCAGTGCATTTACGCCTGCTTCTGTTGGCCAGTAGGAATCCAGTTCAAAATTCACACACGAAGCATCCGTCTCAGAGAGGATCAGATCATATGCCGTTTTTCCCGGTTCAACTTTCAGAAATTCACAGTTATGGTTATGATATAAAAGCTCCACGCCCGCCTCTTTTAAAATTTTTCCGGAAGCATTTAAGTCCTGACACAAGCCAAACACTGCATTTTTATCCGAATAATCAAAACGGTACATTCCGGTAATGACTACATATTTTGTGCCAAATTTTTCAGCTTCCCTGATAACGTTCTCCGGCTCTCTTTTTATCGTGCCAAGATCCTCATGGATGCTTGTCACGGCAAGTCCTGCCTCTCTCACAAGGGCATTCCAGTCATAATTTCCGCCTTTTCCGACCGGCATACCGGCTGCTTTTGTGAGCATTCTGACCAGAAAAGAGGTCGGTTTTATCATAAACCCATTCAGTTCAATGCCGTCATATCCGGCCGCTTTGATCCTCTTTAAAGATTCTGCTGCCTGTTTTTCATTCTTTGTCACAGTTCCAAGCATAATCTGCTGTATTGCTTTTGTCATGTTCGTAACCATCCCTTTCCTATGCCTGATTTTTCGGGATTTTCTGTAATGCGTCGTTGAGCGCTTTCATCTGTTCCTCGCTCACTGCGTCTCCTGCCTGTTTTAAAAGGCTGACTAATGTCATCCGCTGCATCATGCGCTGCAACGCCGGGTTATCTTTCACACTTTCTGCCACATCGCCACGGCTTGCTGAAGCCTGTGCCATCAGACGCTGTACGATTGCATTCGCCATCTCGTTCTGTGCAAGCTCTCCGAGCGTATCCGAGATTGAATAATGGTCTGCCTTAAAATCATCCCGGTCAAACCAGTTGACAACATCTCCCTGTTTGTTGAATATATAATCCGGATTTGATTTTTCTACTTTTTTCACGGTGATCTCATCTTCACAGGCACCGGACACTGCCCTGATCTTGTGTGTTCCTGTGATCGGGACTTCAAATTTAAATACTTTAGAGCCCTCTGCTGTCTCTCTCTCCACACCGTCCACAAAGAGTGTGACGCTCTGCTCATTGGAATAAACCTTGATCTCCGTCACATCTTCGGTGCGGTCCACATAACGTCTGCCGCATACATGGACAAATGGAGTTTTGCTCCAATATGCTTTATACAGATAAAAGGCATCTTTTTTCAGCTTACGGTCGATGGTCACAAGACCTTTCTGGTTCACGCCGTGTTTTCCACCCTCATCTCTTCCGTCTGCCGCAAAATCAAACAGATTCCAGACATGTGTTGCCCACAGATACGGGCGTTCCCCGATCATTTTTGCCATATGCTCATGGTAAATACACTGATATTCCTCTGTGTAATCGCCCCGTTCCGGATTTGCACTGTGGTAAGCCGGATTGGCGTCTGCGCCATACTCGGAAAGTCCGATCACACGATCCGGGTATGTATTATGATACGCGTCAAAGAAACTGTCATTCTGTTCTAACTCTCCCAGATACCAGCCAAAATACAGATTATAGCTGTTCATATCCGGGATCTCCAACATTGGGCTGTCCGTCTCCAGCATAAACACGTCTGCCATAACCGTTGGTCTTGTCATATCCAGTGCATGGCACAGATCATTTAATTTTCTGTGATTTTCCAATAATTCCTCATTTACGGCACTTGCTGCAGTGATCTCATTGGAAAGTCCCCAGCAGACGATGGATGGATGATTGTAATTCTGAACGACCAGCTCCCTCATCTGGCTTAATGTATTCTCTGTTCCATCTGACATGTGCATCGTAATGTACGGAATTTCTGCCCATACGATCATACCGTTTTCATCACACAGATCATAAAATTCCTGCGCATGCTGATAATGTGCAAGACGGATGGTATTCGCTCCAAGCTCTTTTATGATCTCCATATCCTCACGGTGCATCTCATTTGTCAGCGCATTGCCTGCTCCGGCGCGGTCCTGATGACGGCTCACACCGCGAAGCGGATAAGACCTTCCATTTAAGAAAAATCCTTTCTGCGGATCAATGGAAAAACTTCTGCATCCAAAGGTTGTCTCCACGCTGTCTCCATCAGACAGTTCCGCTTTTGCCGTATATAAATACGGATCATCCACGCCATCCCAGAGATGTACATCGGTAAGATCAAACACTGCTTTTGCATATCCATGCTCTACAGGAACACTCTTTTTCTCACCTCCCACCGTCACCATAACGTCAGCAGATTTTCCCTCTATCCAGAGTTCCACGGTCACTTCTGCGTCTGCCTTTTTTGCTCCGGCGTCTAAAATCGTCACTTCCGGTGTCACCTTAATACCGTTACTTCCTGCATACTCCATGCAAAAATGGTTTTCCGGCACTGTCACCAGCTTCACCATGCGGTATAGTCCGCCGTAAAATGTGAAATCAGCCTTCTGCGGATAGACTTTTGTGTTATCGGAATTATCAACGAGTACTTCCAACTGATTCTGTTCTTTTAAATGTTCTGTAACATCCACACGGAATCTGGAATATCCGCCTTCATGATGGAAAAGCTCTGCTCCATTTACAAACACATCTGCCGTCATGGCTGCTCCGTCAAACTCCAGATAAGCCTTTCCGTTTTGTTCCATCTCTGGTTTTTCAAATGTGCAGGCATATTTACAGGTTCCACGGTAGTAATCGTTTCCACCGTCCTGCCCGTCCACTGCGTTCCAGGTGTGAGGAAGCGTTACGTTTTCTCCTTCCCCACTGTCCGGGTTTTTATAAAAAATCCAGTTTTTATCCAATACTGTCGTCTGTCTCATTTTTGTCAATCCTCCTGTATTTCCTGTCTATGTTCAGACTTTTTTATTCTCTGCTTATTTCATCTCATCAATCACTTTTTCCACTTCTGCCTGTTTTTTCTCATGAATGCTCTTCTGTACTTCTTCCATTTTTTCTTTTGAGAGCGGTGTTTTTCTCATTGCGCAGAGGGTACATACCCAGCCGATCAATGGAAGTCCAAAGTAAAGGCTCATCGTCATCCAGAAAATTGCCGGTGTGGACGGATCAGACGGCTGTGGCATCGTCGTTTTGTATCCGATCAGTGCTACCAGTCCGGTTGCGATTGCCGCGCTGAAAGAAGATACCAGTTTGTCGATAAAACTGTAAGTTCCTGTCACTGCTGCCGGTATGAATTTACCGCTTCTGTCTAATTCATAGTCAATAATATCTGCCATCATGGCATTGCTTGACATCGTAACGCACATTTTAGCTCCATTTAAGATTAAAGTAAGTACGACATACGCGATCATCATCGGCGCTGCTGTCGCGATCAGCGTCGGATCGATCAGTATAAATAATACGACAAGTATAGCTGTCACTGTCATGCATACATAAGTCCATGTCACCATTGATTCTTTGTTTCCGTGCTTTCCGGCATATTTTGCACCAATAAATGCAAACACGATAGACGGCAGCATTCCGATCACACTGAGGATTGTTCCAAGCTGCATATTGCCGATAATAATACCAAATAACATCGTTGTGACCACTGCCTGACTTGCTGTCTGGCTTGCGATCTTATCGGAACTTGCCGCTACGATAAAGGACTGTAATGCACGGTTGGATTTCACTAATTCCACCATATCTTTAAATTTGACCGGTTCATTTTTCTTTGTGGTACTCACACCCTTAAAGTTCTCCGGCTTGTCAATGTCCGTAACACCGATGCAGCATAAAATCAGTCCGGCTGCTGAAACTGCAACACAGACTTTACATGCTGCTGCAAGCATTTCAACGGAATATACATTTCCATACTGTGGAAGTAACATAACAGTAATTACAATATTTAAAATCATAGGTACAAGATAATTATAGGCAGTGCTCCAGACACCTACCATTGGTCTCTGCTTCGGGTCATTTGTAAGCATTGCAGGAACAATCTGTGCTGTTACGTTGCAGAGTGTATATCCAATAATATAGACACAATATAAAACAACAAACAATACAATTCCATGTCCTTTTCCACTTGCCCAACAGTACATCATAAGAACTGCCAGTGACTCAATTGCCCAGCCGAGTGCTGTTAAAATCCTGATTTTTCCAAATTTTGTATTCATTTTATCAATGATAATTGCGATGATTGGATCCGTCACACCATCTAAAATTCTTGTTGCAGTAAGAATTAACCCTACCACTGCAGTTGCAATTCCATATCCTGCATTTGCAACATAACTTGCGAGTCCAAGCAATACATAAAAGCTCATTCCAATTCCCGAACTACAGGACGCAAGTGCAATCTGCCACGTTTTCGCCCTCCGGTATGTAAAGCCATTTGTCTCTGTTATCTGTTGTTTTTTCTTTCCAAACATTATTTTTTCCTCCATGCATTATCACTCGTGTACCTCTACACCATTTTTACTGTATTACCCTCTGTAATTCCATTCTCATTAAAAGTATCTACCCGCACGTAATAATTTTTGTCTTTGATCAGTGCTCCAATTCTTTTCTCTTTGAGTTCCTCTCCATATACCAGATAACTGTGATACAGTTTATCCTTTTTATGTCCCCATAAAATATTGTATCCAGTTGCCTGCTCCGCTTTGGCTGACACTGTCATGTCCAGTCCATTTTCGCTTCTCGCTACTGTAAACTCTGCATTTTGCGGTTTTTCTCCATCTCCTGTTCCAAATACACGCAGACCGGAAATACACGGTTTCTGCTGATATGGAACTTCATAGATTGTAAGTTTTATATAACGGACTTTGATTCCCTGTTCTTTCACAATAAAATCATGTGGCAGATCGGTCACTGCACCGGACTTATCTTCCAGCACTTCATAAGTAATTCCGTCCATGGATCCCTCTAACTTCCATCTTGTCACATAATCCTTTTCTTCAATATAACGTGGCTGGGTTTTTGTACCCTTAATTTCTCCCGGTACCGGAATATCAATTTTATCATCTGCAAAATTAATCTGAACTGCCCGGACATCATACACTTTTCCAAGATCCAGTTGTAACCAGCCATCTTTCGTCTGTGACTGCCACCATGTCGTTGCATCCTCGTCAACTGCAAGTTCCGGTTCTTTTCCTTTTTCATAAGAAGAAGCTCTGACAGATTTTTTATAACTCAGCAGATACCATTGTGGATTTACCCATGCATCTGTGTTCTCTTCTTCCACTGCAACCGGCCAGTCACCATACCGCTGATTGCAAAACAGTTCACCATCCTCATCAAAACCGGCGCGCCAGATACCAACACGGCGTTCAAACTGATGGTTCACACTGATTCTCATCGTAGAAGCATGCCAGAGATTTCCATTTCTATCCCACATCGTAGAACCATGTCCTGCTCCCGGCATATATCCACCCGGATGATAGGAATATGGGTTATTCTCTGCCAGCACAAATGGTCCAAGCGGTGAATCTGAAACATAAACACCATCAGCATATACATTATATTCTGCTCCGGGACAGGCATACTGTAAATAGTACTTCCCATGATATTTATCCATCCATGGTCCTTCTATAAAAGGTTTCTTTGTAAACATTCCTTTTACAAGTGGAATCATTTCCTTCGGGAGCATATCTTCTGTCATATGCTGCATTTTTAAAAAGCCCTGAAACTGTTGCTCTACCACTTCTTCGGGGTTCGGGAAAATACTATTGTCAACCCCCATCCTCTCATATCCTCTGGTGAAAGGATTTCCATAGATAAGCGGCTTTCTCTCTCCAAGCGGCTTCATGGTTGCCGGATCTAACTCCACACCCCAGACCGGTGTTTCATTGGAGCATCCCCAGTAAAAATATACCCTGCCATCCTCGTCAAAAAACAGATTTGGATCCCAGAAATCAAAAGTTCCTTCTATCTCCTCATAAGATCCATTTATAATATCCTTTGTCCGGTAATAATTACAGATTTCACCTTTTTTCGATGCACAGAAATAAACATAGTCTCCATTCACTCTGGCATCCGGTGCATAATCATACAGCGGAAGATTATCCGGCAGTCTGTGTATTTCCCAGTTTACCAGATCATCCGATACCCACACACTCAGGTTCATTGATGCAAAAATATAATATTTTCCTTTAAAACAGATCATCGATGGATCTGCCGCTTCCCTGTCAATCTGGATTCCGGTGCTCCTCGGATCTGCATTAAACTGATATCTATAATTTACATTGATAGGATTACAATAATACTTCATTGTGTCTGACCTCCTTACTTGCTGTTATTGTACCTTTTTCTTTTTCTTCGTGTGTTTACAAATTCATGTAAATGTAATAAAATTCATGTTATATAATTACATTACATCATTTTTCTAACATTTTCACGAGTTTGCAAACATATGATTTCATAAAATCTTATATTATCTATGTAACGTAATAGATAATTACGAAACTCTTAGATACGTGAATTAAATTACGGAAAGTTGACAAGAGCAAAAGAAAACCTGGGAAACCGCCGGTTCTTAGAAGGCAGGAACGACATTTTTAATCAGGTCTGTGCATTTACTGCACAGACCGTGCGAAGATGATTCAGGTGTGAGCAAATTCCTATCTGCGTAGCAGATTTTAAATGAATTTGCGAAGTACTGCGAAGAATGAGCAGTACCGTTACCAGCG
>ENA-ORTV01003591-ORTV01003591.1-human-gut-metagenome-genome-assembly--contig:-NODE-3591-length-12730-cov-3.094675_pt1 | contig 12730 bp, 9 predicted proteins | sample MGYA00241915_ERZ509194 | MGnify/ENA primary metagenome ERZ509194 (study PRJEB26280, sample SAMEA2338810) | human gut metagenome | biome: human gut; feature: human-associated habitat; material: faeces... | reverse complement strand
CCGCTGAGCGCTCCCTGTTTCACACAGGCTTACGCGCTTTAATTCTTTCTATATTATATATAGGCATCTTCTATCTCAGCAACCTTTTCTTTGACATATCATGTTTTTCCTATGTTTTTTCCTCATTGCCCTTGTATTCCCCACCCTTTTGCTTTAGTATTAGAAATATAAATACTTACATAACGTTTTTTAATATAGAAATGAGGAATGACTATATGGATATAAAAAGATGGAAAGTTATGCTTGCAGTGGATGACTACGGAAGTTTCACGCGCGCAGGCGAAGAATTGGGGTATACACAGTCTGGCATTACACAGATGATGAAATCCTTGGAAAAAGAAGTCGGATTTTCTCTGTTTGTCAAAGACAATCACGGAATGACTCTGACCGCAGATGCCAAATCACTGATTCCTTCCATCCGTGCACTGCTCAATGCAGATGAAGTGATCAATCAGGAAATCGCTTCTTTGAAAGGCGCACAGGTTGGTACTATTAAAATAGGAACCTATTTGAGCTGTTCTATTCACTGGATCCCGAAGATCATCCGGGAATTCCAGCATGAGCATCCGGATATTCATTTTAAAATAGTAGAAGGAGTCGAGGGTGAACTTGCCGACTGGATCCAGGAGCGGCGTGTAGACATTGGCTTTATCAGCCATCAGAAGGGACATAATTATCAATTTCTCCCGGTAATGGACGATGAACTCTTTGCAGTCATTCCAAAGAACCATCCTTTTGCTGAATGTGATGCTGTGCCAATCGAAGCTTTTGAAGGGCAGCCATTTATCATTACAGAATATACTCCGGGAAGTGATGTTCACCGGATTCTGAAACAAGCGAAAGTCAAACCAGATATCCGTTATATCACTATCAATGAGTTTTCTATCATTTCCATGGTAGAACATGAACTTGGTCTTTCTATTCTTCCAGGACTGCTTCTGCGTGGTCAGGTCGGCAACTTTATAACACGCCCGATCAAGCCAACGGTATCACGCCAGCTCGGACTCGCATACGCTTCCAAAGAAGAACTCTCTCCGGCATCGAAGATCTTTCTTGAATATGCGAAGGACTTCTTACTGGATGATGAGTAAGTATTTGTCATCAAATGCATTTGCGCAAACGCGTGCACTTTCCTTGTCGCCATAACAAAAAAACAAGGAGCAACTCTTACTGCGAGGGACGTTGCTCCTTGTTTTTATATAACATTTCTTTATTATTCACTTGATTTTTCTGAAAATTTGCTTTTTAGAAAATGATTATTTATGCATTTCATCCTGTGCTACAGTTACTACTCCGTAAAGCGCTACTGCTCCAACGATTGTCCATCCGATCATTTCTTACACCTCCCACATAACCAAGAATGTTTTATTTCTTTATCTGCCTTGAGTATAGCCCATTTTTCACTGTTTGTGAAACGAGTATTCTTTATATTCCTATTACAGTTTCTTATACCTTCCCGTTTTTATGATCGTGCTTTCTCCCCTATACATATTGTCCGTTTTCCAATCATTGATTTAGATTTTATACAGCATTATTCATATTATTAGCATAAATATTTCTAATGTAGGTATAAGCATTTGTAATATTTATATTGACTTTCTATTCTCCTGTGGTTACAATAAAAGAGAGGATTGAGATAGGCAAAGGTGCTCTCGCATACATGCAGAGTACCTTTTTTTATATCCATGACACCCAAAAAGAAGATCCGGATCCCGGTTGTCATGTGGAATCTCAGCAGAAACTTCAGGACAATTTAGATGATCGTCCAGTAATTAATAAAGATAGGAGCGTGAAATTATGAGTAACAATACAAATCAAGCACCTCAACAATGGAACTCCCGCTTTGGCTATATTATGGTTGCTGCCGGAGCTGCAATCGGCCTCGGAAACATCTGGAAATTTCCGTATCTTGCTTACCAAGGCGGCGGTGGAATCTTCCTGATCGTTTACATAATTGTTATTGCATTAATGGCACACCCGATGGTCGAGATGGAAACCGCAATCGGTCGCCACAGCGCTTCTGACACCGTCACCTGTTTTGAACGAATCAACAAGAAATGGGGCTTCGTCGGCTGGATTGCCAACATCTGTACATGGATGATTAATATGTACTATGTTGTTGTCGGCGGCTGGGTATTAAAATATGCTGTACAGTATATCATCAGCGGTGACTTCGGTGAAGACAAACAGGCGTACTTCAACAATTTTACATCTTCTACTGTTGAACCAATCATCTGGGCACTGTTTATATTAGTATTCGTATCCATAATGCTTTTATTTGGAATTACAAATATTGTTGAAAAGCTTACTAAATTCATCATGCCACTGTTGTTTGTATTTCTAATCGTCTGTGGCATATGGGCATTATTTGTAACCGATAATGCGATGGAAGGATTAAAATTCTACCTTCTTCCAGACTTTAGCAAATTCAGTTTTTCCGTATTTGCCAAAGCTGCTACACAGGTGCTCTTTTCTGTTATTGGCTGGGGTATATACGAAACTTTAGGAGCTAACATTCCGAAAGAAAATAACTTAAAAAGCGACGCAATCCTCGTATCCATCTGCGATACCGGAGCCGCTCTTTTAGCTGGATTTGTTATTATCCCTTCTGCATTTGCAGGCGGCGTTGACGTGCAGAGCGGTCCGGGACTTGTATTCCTTGTTATGACTGACATCTTCGGCAAACTTCCAGGCGGACGTATTATTGGATGTTGTTTCTTCCTTGCCCTGATATTTGCTGTTATTTCTTCTTTATTTACATTCTTCGAGATTTCTACAAGAACATTCGAAGACAACTGTAAAATGGGACGTAAGAAAGCAACTGTTGTAACTGCACTGATTATCGGTATCGGCAATATCATCGTATCTCTCGGCTTTGGTGTGTTAAGCGGTGTGAAGCTTCCATGGATCGACGCAACCGGCATTTCACATCTTGGTCTTTACGACTGGCTGGATACATTCACAGGATATATCTTACTACCACTTGGGTGCTGGTTGGTTTGTGTTTTCGTAGCTAAAATTTGGGGATTTAAAAATTACGAAAAAGAATTAACAAATGATGGAAAATATGGTAAACTATCATTATATGATAAGATATTAACAATTGTAGTTGTACCTGCTTTTATGGTAATTGTCATTTTGAATGTCTTTGGATTTATCCAATAGATATATATTTTTCCAAAAAGGGGGATTCTTATGAACGTGGCAACAATCTTACTCGTCGTTATGTGGGTATACGCAGCAGTTTATTTTATCTTTCTGCTTAAAGATGTTATCGCACACAAGGACGAAATCAGCAACGACAAACTGGCACACAACATTATCATCAGTCTGGTAGCAAACTTCTTCGACACGCTGGGGATCGGAAGTTATGCAATTGCAACTTCTGCCTGGAAGTTCACCAAATCTAATAGCGATGACCTGATTCCAGGATCCTTGAATGTAAGCTTTGCTATTCCGATCTGTGTGGAGTCAACTATTTTCATTAAGAAAGTGCAAGTCGACTCTCTGACACTGGTCCTTATGATCGCTGCATCTGTTGTCGGCGCAGTCATTGGTGCTAAGATGGTATCCAAGCTCGACATTACAAAGATCCGTACAGTTATGGGTGTTGCACTGATTCTGGTAGCAATCATCACTTTATGCAAGATCAATGCTTTTGGTCCTTTTGGTATCATCGGGACAGCACGAGGACTTACCGGCACAAAACTTGTGATCGGTATCGTAGCGAACTTCATTCTTGGCATTCTGATGACTGTAGGTATCGGACTGTACGCACCTTGTATGGCTGTTGTCCTGTTATTGGGTATGAGTACAGATGTAGCTTTCCCGATTATGATGGGATCTTGTGCTTATCTGTGTCCTGCTTCCGGTTTTGAATTTATCAAGAGTGGTAAATATCACCGCGGAGCTGCAATCCCGATGGTTATTAGTGGATCTATCGGTGTATTGATTGCAGGACTCATCGTTACTAGCCTGCCACTTACTGTACTTACTTATTTGGTATGTGTAGTTATGGTAATTTGTGCATGCATGTTCTTCCATGATGCAAGAAAAGCAGCGAGATAATTCTAAACGATAAGATTTTTGGTACAATTGAACAGGTGAATCATTCAAAGAAGCGCATGAAAATGCGCTTCTTTGCGTTTACCGAAAACCTTCCTTATTATTTTGCATATCTTTATTTGCAAGTTTTGTTCTTGAAAATTGCACAATATCTCTTTTCATTTTAATAGTTATTCGTTACAATTCATAAAAATATTATTAATTCTTGACGTTAATACACAAAAGTGGTATATTAAAAACAACTTAAAAGAACATCACTTGATAACCAATGGCGGTTTCCTATAACGAAGAAGATGGGGACTGCTATTTTAGAATCAAGTACTTTTAAGTTTTATGACCATTATGGTTGTTATTGCAGTTATGTCGATGCCGATTGTTTCCCCCAAGAACAATCCTGCAGAGATAAACTCCAATTAATATATACCTTCCGGAAGGAAGGAGCATTCCCCAGCTTTGTATATTAACAAAACTGCAATGCAACGAGGAAAACCTCTCAATGACATACCAAAAAGAAAGAGCACGACATGAGCAGATGTCGTGCTTTTTCTTTTGTTCGTTCAAGTCGAACATCCGTGAGACTTGGCGCGTGATTCTGGTCAGCAAAGCTGACATATTCCTATCAGAATCACTGTGCATCCTCGCGGAGCGTTTATCTCAGTCGGAGACAAGGCTTCCACTGAGACAAATTTGCTATTACTCACCACCTGAAGAGGTGGGAATCTTCTCGACTGAGATAACCCCCCTCTTTTATACCAACAGGGAAACACATTCACCCAAAAATTATTATAAAAATATCCACTATGAAAGAAAAAATATTTAACATCATCCAGATCGGCGACAAGAGCAACCGTATCAGCCGTGCATTTGATATTTTCATCACCTTCACGATCATCTGCAATATCATTGTCACGTTTCTGGAAACATTCGATCAATTAACATCCTTTGGTGGTCTGTTTACCATGCTGGAACATGCCAGTGTCCTGATTTTCTGTATTGAATACGCGCTACGCATCTGGACTGCCGACTATCTCTATCCAGAAAAAACACCGGGACGCGCCCGGTTCTGCTTTCTCATTTCCTTTGATGGAGTGGTGGATCTGCTGACGATCATCCCGGTCTTTTTTCTGTCGGGCTTCATCATTTTCCGTATGCTGCGCGTGGCGCGGATTTTCCATCTGTTCCGGCTCAATGCGAAATACGACTCGTTCAACATCATTACCACCGTACTCTATGAAAAACGGAACCAGATCATTTCCTCTGTGTTCATCGTCATGGTGCTGATGCTGGCGAGCAGCATGTGCATGTATAGTGTCGAGCACAACGCTCAGCCGGACATTTTCCGCAATGCATTCAGCGGCATCTGGTGGAGTATGTCCACGCTGCTGACCGTCGGTTACGGCGATATTTACCCGGTCACAACGCTTGGGCGCGTGATGGCGATCTGCATCGCCTACCTCGGAGTCGGTGCCGTCGCGATCCCAACCGGTATCATCAGCGCCGGTTTCGTCGAACAGTACCAGCGCAAGAGCAGCCTATCCAGCATGAAGGACGCGGATATTCAGGAAATTGCCGAGGTTTTCGTCGATAAACGGTATGCCGGAAAAACCATTGAAGAGATGGAAGAAGAGCAGAATATCAAGATATTTCTGGTGCTGCGCGATGATCTGTCGGTGCTTCCGCAGAAAAATATGGTTTTGAAATTAAATGATATTGTGATTATACGAATAGAAGATGAAGCGTAATCAAACTTATCATCAAACATTTTTTTATGAACGTGAAAAAGAATGTTCCTTGGCACATTCTCGCGCCGAGCGCGGTCGCTTGCGACATGTTTCTGCTTCGCGCGAGTGCGCATCATTGGCACGTTAGTGCCTTTTTGTGTAATAGGGAATTCCAAGGAATTCCTATTACACAAAAAGACTGCCATCCAAAGTTTCTCTCTCTGGACAGCAGCCTTTTCTTTCCTTCAAAATCAGCTTCTCAGCTCAATTCCATACGTCTTATTCAGCTGTTTCAGCACTTTCTTGACATATCCGTCAACGGTATCTGCCTTGAACGCCTCTTCCTTCGGAGTGAAGAGAACGGTAAATGCCATCGATTTCTTATCGGCTGCGATCTGTCTGCCCTCGTATACGTCGAACAGGCTAACATCCTTGACGTAAGCACAAGCCTCGCGGATACAGCCCTCAACCTGTCCGCAGGTGATGTCTTTGTCCATAACCAGCGCCAGATCACGTTTTTCCTCCGGGAATTTTGGAAGCGGCTCAAATACTTTGGCTTTTCCATACCATTTCTCCAGCGCTTTCATGCTGATCTCCAACACATACGCATCTTCACGCATTGCCTCTTCCTTCATGATCTCATATTTTACCTTACCGAGGTAACCAATCTCCTCGCCCTCGCAGAAGATCGCTGCGGTCTGATACGGATGCAGGAACGGTTTCTCTGCTTTTTCATAGTTAAAAGTAATATTTAAAACATCGGCAACTGCCTCTGCCATTCCCTTTAAGGTAAAGAAGGACTCTTCCTTACCAAATGCACCAATGCACAGCGTCTCCCGCTCTTCCGGATATTCCGTCAGAGGCAGGGACTTCGGAATAAATGCATTTCCAATCTCGAAGATACGTCCCTCGAAGATGCCTCTCTTCTGGTTGCGTCCCATCGCATGAATCATCTGCGGTGCCAGTGTTGTTCTCATCAGGGACAGATCCTCGTTGATCGGATTCATGATGCGGATCGCCCTGCGCTCTGGCGCGTCCTCTGCAAATCCCATTTCATCCAGATCCGACGGGGAGAAGAAGGAATAGTGGATTCCCTCAAATGCGCCAACACTGCACAGCGTTCTCTTTACTTTCAGAATTGTTCTCTGACGCAGGTTGCTTCCACCGATCGTCACCTTAGCACTCGGCATGAAGGTCGATGTGATGTGATCGTAGCCGTACATACGGATCACTTCCTCGGCAACATCCGGATAATCTTCCATATCCTCGCGGTATGCCGGGAAATGCATGGTCAGTTCGTCGCCGTTGATCTCCGGCTGGAAGTTTAAGCCAGTCAGGATACGTAAAATATCCTCGTCCGGAACGGTAATACCCAGAACAGCGTTTACCTTCTTAACACTTGTCTTGAAGGTAGTCGGCTCTAAGGAGTTTCCGGTATTTACATTTTTATGGGTCTTGGAAATCTTACCAACTCCCAGCTCCTCAACCAGGTGCAGGGCACGTTTCATCGCCATCTCGGTTGTGTACTCATCGACGCCCTTAGAATATCGCTGGCTCGCGTCGGATCCCTGTCCTAATGCACGGGAGCTTCTGCGGATGTTGTCACGGGCAAATTTAGCTGCCTCGAACATCACTTCCGTCGTGGTATCACGGACCTCAGAATTTAAACCACCCATGATTCCGGCAAGTGCTACCGGCTTTTTGCCGTCGCAGATAACCAGATTGTTCGGATTTAAGGTAAATTCTTTCTCATCCAGCGTCACGATCTTCTCGCCCTCGGTCGCGCGTCTTACATTGATCGCATTGCCCTCCAGATAATCGCAGTCAAACGCATGAAGCGGCTGACCTAACTCACGCATGATATAGTTTGTAATATCAACAATATTGGAAATGGAATTATTCCCTACCAAAGCCAGACGTCGTCTCATCCATGCCGGGGACTGACCCAGTTTTACGTCATATACATAGTGTGCAATGTAACGCGGGCAAAGATCCTGTGCCTCTACCGTTACGTTGAAGCCTTCTTTCTCAACCTCTGTCTCAGTGTAATCCAGTGCCGGTGTCTTGAGCGGCTCGCCCAGTGCGGCGGCAACCTCTCTTGCCAGACCGAAAATACTCTGGCAGTCCGGACGGTTTGCCGTGATAGAAACATCGAAGATCCAGTCATTTAAGCCGGTCAGCTCTTTGACATCCGAACCAATTTCCGCATCCTCCGGCAGAACCAGCAATCCGTTGTAACCAGCACCCGGATACAGATCCTCGTTTAAGCCAAGCTCGGTACCGGAACACAGCATACCCTGGGACTCATAACCTCTCAATTTACCCTTTTTAATGGTAGCCACGCCCTCGATCGTCACATGATCTTTGGCAGTTGCATATACTTTCGCGCCAATCATGGCAACTGGGAATTTTCCGCCAGCTTTTACATTGTCAGCGCCACAGCAGATCTGTAAGAGTTCCGGACCACCTACATTGACCTGGCACACATGAAGATGTGTTTCCGGAATCGGCTCGCAGGAGTCAACATAACCAACGACGATGCCGCTGATATCCTTGCCAACCTGCCATTTTTCTTCTACCTCAAATCCACAGTCAAAAAGCTTCTTCTCCAGCTCATCTGCGGAAATATTAATATCTACATAATCTTTTAACCAGCTTAACGGTACAAGCATTTCTAATCCTCCTGTCCTGATCAGTCATCGATCTGATCCAGCACACGCAGATCAGACTCAAAAAGCATCTTGATGTTGTTGATGCCGTATTTCAGCATTGCGATACGCTCCAGACCCAATCCGAATGCGAATCCACTATATTTATTGGAATCAATGCCGCAGTTTTCCAGTACCTTCTTATTTACCACACCAGCTCCGAGAACCTCGATCCAGCCTGTTTCCTTGCACAGACGGCAGCCCTTGCCGCCGCACTGGAAGCAGCTTACATCAACCTCAACAGACGGCTCCGTGAACGGGAAATAGGACGGACGAAGTCTCGTTTTTGTCTGCTCACCGAAAATTCTCTGAACAAACATATCCAGCATACCCTTTAAATCACACAGGGTGATGCCCTCATCAACAACCAGACCTTCCATCTGGCTGAACATCGGAGAATGGGTCGCATCATCATCAGAACGGAATACCTTACCCGGGGAAACAACCTTGATCGGCGGTTTTTTCGCTTGTCCAGCCGATGTCTGGGTACGGAGCAAGAATTCCGGAGACAGATAGAATGTATCCTGCATATCGCGCGCCGGATGATCCTGCGGTGTATTTAAAGCTGTAAAGTTATAATAATCGGTCTCGATCTCGGTTCCCTCATATACCTCAAATCCCATAGAGGTGAAGATATCCGTCAGCTGATTGCGGACCGTCGTAACTGGATGCAGATTACCGTAACGGATTTTAACCGGCGGCATCGTGATATCAATCTTCTCCGATTCATAGCGCTGCTGCTGCTCTTTCTCTTTTAATTTCTGATCCAGCTCGTCAAAGAAATTGTTTGCCCACTCCTTGGCGCCGTTGATAGTCTTACCAAATTCCGCTTTCTGGTCATTGGCAACATTGCGCATTTCTTTCATCAGCAGACCAATTCTGCCCTGCTTATTATCCAGAAAGGTCTTCTTAAACTCATAGACACTCTTGGAAGTCGTCAGAGCATCCGCACCCTGGCGGATTTCCTCTTTGATCGCAGTGATCACTTCATTCAGTTCTTTTAAATCCTGCATGATTTCTCTCCTTCTATTACTTTTGTTGCTTTTTATCTTGATATTGCTTTAACTTGTGGACACGAATTTGTGCATAAAGAATGTTCTCTGACACATTCGGGCGTCTCGCGCGGTCGCTTGCGACATGACATAAAAAAATCCCTTCGCACAAAACGTGCAAAGGGACGATCATATCTATACCGCGGTACCACCCAGCTTCCTGTCGGCAGGTCATTTTTTCGTCTGCCACAGACACTTTCCGGTATGTAACGTACACCAGACGGCAATGCCTACTCTAAATTTCAGCAATGCAGCTCCCGTGGGAAATTCGGATATCTGTCTGAACGGAAAAAGGCTCACAGCCGCTGACCTCTTCTCTCTGACCGGAAACAGTATCTTATAGAACACGATCATAGCTTTTGGTTTGTTTGGTTTGATTGATTTCATGTATGCAATCTGTTTATTATTTTAGGCATGTTGGTGGGAAATGTCAAGGGATTTCTTTCCTTGATATTTTCATTGATATTTTCATCTTGGTATTTTCAAATTATAAGAAATTTTACTTATAATATCAACTATTTAATTTTTCCTTTACAAATACACTTGAAGATGGTAAACTTGCTGTATCACTTTAGTACGTTATCATATTAGCTTGATAACAGACAGATGAGCCGTAACTTAAACGGGAAAGGATAACATAAGAATGGGAAAGAAAATTGCTTTTATAGGAAGCAGCGGCGGAAATCTTTACAAGCAAGGTGGAAATGATCTTCCCGCAATGATGAAGGAGCTCTGTGGACAGACAAAAGCCGCAGATATGGAGATTGTATTTGTCCAGTATGTACTGGCATCCGGCAGTCTGGATAATGTTGGTCCGGACAGCCCGGCAACTTTATTTACCTGGAATGGTACAGAAGTGCAGCCCGTATTTCAGGGAACTTTGCGCGAGGTCGATGCCGAGGCAGCGAAAGTGGATGCTCAGCTTGCCAAGAAAATCAATGATGGTGAGATTGACGGAGTGATGTTCGTCAGTGCCAGCCCGGACGGTGCCAACCGACAAACCATGGAAGCCTGTGCAAGAGCCAAAATTCCAATGGCCGGAACTGGTGGAAGCGGTGTCGCCCTGACACAGAATATGGGCTGCAATGTGTTATCTGCATCTGGAACCACCGGTACAACCAACCGGACCAGAGCGGTTGCATTCACAACAGCGCTTGCAAAATACTGGAACATTAAATATATGCCTGTCATCGGTAACACCGGTGAAAATGCGGCTGCAAAAAATCAGGGAAATATCTGGAAACGCATCAATTTCCGTGGAATTATGATGACAAGTCTTCCTGCATTTATTGCCATGGCACTCTGTCTGGCATGCAGTAAAATTCCGGGATGTGAAAAGCTGTCCGATGTCTTTGATACTTTAGTCAATTCCATTCCTATCGTTATCTGTGCTATCGCCGCCAAACAAGTCTCCGGTCTGGACGAGGTGGGAGTCGTTGGAGGTATTGTAGCCGGCATTCTGTCCGTAGACGGCGGAATTCTTGGCGGACTGGTGATCGGAATCCTGGCTGGTGTACTTGCCTACTATATCAGTGTGTTCTGCTTCCGTCACAATGTGCCGGGCACAACCGTCAATATCGCTTCCGGCGGTCTCGGCGGTCTGGCAGCCGGTCTGGTGGGAAAATTTCTGATTGCCCCGGTTGCCTTGTGGATCGGCAACGGAATCTGTTCCCTGATCAATCTATGCATTGCTTATAATTCCCTGCTTGCAGGAGCAGTAGCAGGACTTCTCATCTGGCCTGCCATCATCGGCGGTGTATACCACGCGGCAATTCTTCCTATTGTATTGCTGGAAATGGAGGAAATGGGATTCAGTTTCCTCGGAGCGATTGATATGACAGGACTTGTTATGGTATCTGCCGGCATCACGCTGGCAAACGTCATTATGCCAAAACAGAAAGGCGAGGCAGCCGTTGCACTTCCGGGATGTATTATTAATATCTGTTTCGGAACATTTGTAGAGGCCTCTTATCCCTTTATGTTCTCCAATAAAATCGTATTCGCCGGTGCACTTGCCAGTGCCACAGTCGGAGGCGCCATTGTGGGACTCTTCAACGTAAAAGGAACCGCCTATGTACCGGCGGTGCTTGCGCCATTTATGGCAAATGAAGGGAAGGGACTGGCATTTGTGGTTGCAATGATTGCTGCAATGGGTTGTGCGTTTGTGGTTACGATGGTGGCAAATATGGTGGAAAGAAGGAAAAAAGAGGCGTTATTACTGAACAAACAGCAATAGCGCCTACCTACCCTCATAAGGAGCCCTATCGGCTCCTTGCTTGTTTATTCGTTGCATTCTCTTCAAACTGCAAGCATTTTGCAAGCACAAAGCCCAGAAACTTCTAAAAAAGCAGATGTTTCAGTTTGAAAACTTCCGTGTGAGGAAGCTCACTGCAATCAATGCCCTAAATTTTTATATTACCCTGTGCATGGCATTTCTGGCACATATGTCCATGAAATCAGGAACGCATGCCCTGAAGGTTGCAATCATACAGAAAGCAGACCCTATAAAAGAAAAAATCCATTTCAGCTATTATCGGCTGGCTAAAGGTATCTCAGGCATACTGTCGTATGCAAAAGAAGGGATCAGGCTATGGTTTCGGACAAAACGTCCGATATACCGTCAACTTTGCCTTAAGCTGGTCGCTTAAATAGATAAAAGAATAACTCTCCCAAAGTCCGGTTCCGGCGGGGCTTATTAAAGTACCCCTATTCGTAAAACTGCTATTCTCAACGCTTTAAAAATTCAGCAGATTGGTGCTTTGGGAAGCTGTGTTCATTTTAAAATTACATTCTGCGGAAACTCAAGAACTATCCATTAAAATTATATGCTGTTTACAATTATTCGAATTACTTTTTCTATACTTCGCTACCACTGCAATTCTTGACTAATTTCTTTCAATTCAGAAATAACGGCATTTAATTCATCTGTCACTGATTCAACTAACTCACCAGTATCCGTTGGCTTTCCGGCTAAATTGTGATACCTATTCTAACTCTTCCATTCCACTCTTCCAAAGGTGCAAAAAGCACCAGCCAACTGAGTGACCGGTGCTTCTCGCATCTGATATATTTTATTTTTTATAAACTGTATTCCCTTTTGCAATTACTTCAACAAGCTGAAGTTCCTGATCAAGAATACAAAGATCAGCATCATAGCCTTCTTCAACCTTACCTTTTCCTTTGA
>ENA-ORTV01003589-ORTV01003589.1-human-gut-metagenome-genome-assembly--contig:-NODE-3589-length-12738-cov-3.933533_pt1 | contig 12738 bp, 9 predicted proteins | sample MGYA00241915_ERZ509194 | MGnify/ENA primary metagenome ERZ509194 (study PRJEB26280, sample SAMEA2338810) | human gut metagenome | biome: human gut; feature: human-associated habitat; material: faeces... | reverse complement strand
CCCCCTTTGGGGGAGCTGGCAAAGCCGTCAGGCTTTGACTGAGAGGGTGAGGATGCTAACTAAACAGCGAACCCCCCGGTGCGATCTGCACTGGGGGGTTCGCTGTTATTGTTGCTTCAGGAAATCTGTACCGCTTCCAGCACCCTGATGCCCTCCTGCTCCATCACGTCGCGCAGGGCCTCGAGGTAGCCGGGCTTGTCCACCTTGTTCTCAATGCAGCAAGTCAGCACGCCGTGCAGGCTGGTGACCTCCATTGCAAGGGACGCACCGTCCGGCAGCACCCAGGTCTGGAAATCAGTCAGGTACGCTTCCAGCTCCGGGCTGTGCGGCAGCAGCGGGCTGCCGATGTAGCTGACCCAGAAATCTGCCGGGAAGCCGCTTATGTACTCGCCCATCTGGAACACACGCTTCTTGATCTTGAGCGCGGCCTTCTGCCGGAACACCTGATACACCCAGCCCATCTGTTCGGCCATGCGGAACAGGCGGCGCTCCGGGGTCAGGCTTTCCCGGATCTCATGGTCGAGCTGCTTTGCAAAGCTGTGGAACCGGGCCTGCGGTTCCAGCCGCAGGGGCAGCTGAAAGGACGCAATGCAGTTGTACAGGGCGTGCGGCACCCCCAGCGCCGCGCGGGTGTCGGCGGCATAGCTGTACGCAAGGTCATTCTTTTCCAGATACCGCTGCGCTGCCTGGCAGGTCAGCCCCATGAGGGCGCTGAAGGGCTTCACGCCCTCCTTCTGCGCCAGATCCACAAGGCTCTGTCTGTCCAGCCGCAGCCGCTGAAAATGGGGCGTGCCTTCGTGGATCTGCAGCACGTCCTTCTGCATGTTGTTGGCCACCTGGCTCTCCGGGTAGCGGGCCAGCAGCTGTTCCACATCGTAGGGCGGGTCAGAGGCAAGGGCCTCGCACACAAAACCGGCGTTGGAGCGCAGGTTGCAGTAGAGCTTGAGCAGCAGGGTGAAAAAGGGCGCGCTGCCCCGGCCATCGGCCAGGAAGTGGAACCAGTCCAGGTAGACCGTGTTCCCCTCATAGCCCAGCGAGAAGAGATAATCGTTCGTCTCCTCGGGGATCTTTGGCTGGGCGCTGCCCTGCCGCACACGGCAGGGGGCAGTGTTGGGCTCCAGACGGGCCTCCCGCTTTTCCCACACCACATGGCAGAAATAATACTCTGCCAGCGGGCGGGCCGCATCCAGTGCCTGCTGCAGAAGAGCCGGGTCAACGGCCTCCTTCAGCGTGGCCTGATAGCGGCAGAGGACCTGATTTTCGCGGTAGTAGTAGACGATGCCCTGAAACACCGCACGCTGCTCTGCATTCATCCGGAATTACCCCGCGTTCTCGGCCAGATAATCAGCCAGATCGCCGATGGTCACAAAGTTGCGCAGCTCCTTTTCGGGGATGCGCAGACCAAAGGTCTCTTCCAGATCGGCCACGACGGTCAGGATCTCCATAGAGGACAGATCCAGATCATCCATCATCACGCTGTTTTCGTTGACATCCTCGGGCGAGATCTCTGCCACATCCTCCAGAATTGCCAGGATCTGAGACACGATTTCTGCTCTTTCCATCAAAAAATCTTCCTTTCCGTGAGGGATTTTTTATCGCCTGCAAGGGCGCAGTTTCAGTATGCCACGCGCCGGGCCGGTTTAGCCAGCCGGGCGGGACATTCCTGTGTTTTATAATACCTGTTTTATAGAGGAAATGCAACACACAGGCCGCCCGGTTTCGCGCTTTTTTCGCAATTTCCGCGCTTACCTGCGCAGCAGCTTGCCCATGGCGTTGCGGGGCAGGGGCTCGGCACTGAACTCCACCGCCGTGATCCGCTGGTATAGCGGCAGGGTACGGTTCAGCCCGGTGAGGAAAGCCCGGACCTCCGCCTGCTTTTCCTCGGCACAGCAGATCAGCGCGCCGATCTTTTTGCCCATCTCCCTGACCACGCACTCCTGCACCTCAGGGCAGGCGTTGAGCTTTCTTTCCAGCTCCTCGGGACTGACGTTCTCGCCGGTGCCCAGAATGATCAGGTTCTTCTTCCGGCCCACCATGTAGTAATAGCCGTCCTCGTCCTCACGGGCCAGGTCGCCGGTGTGGAGCCAGCCGTCTTTGTCGATGATCTCGGCGGTGGCCTCGGGGTCTTTATAGTAGCCCAGCATCACACAGCCGCCCCGGATGCAGATCTCGCCGGTCTCATCCAGCTTGTACTCGCAGTGGCCGTCCGGCTTGCCCAGCGCCCGGATATGGGGCTCTGCCTGGGCGTAGTTCACCAGACCATCGCCGCAGGTCTCGGTCATGCCGTAGCACTGGGTGATGTACATGCCGTTTTCCACCAGACCCAGCAGCATCTCGCTGTCGAACATGGCAGAGCTGCCGCAGGGGTTCCACAGGCCGTTCAGCTTATCGGCGCGGCCGCGCTTGACATCCTTGTAGATGCTCTCCATCAGCACCGGGGCCACGGCAATGGAATCGCTGTGCATCCGGCCCAGATCCCGGTAGAAATTCCGCAGGTCACTGCAAAGGTTCAGGGCCCAGCCCTTGAAGGGCCAGGAGAACAGGCAGATAAAGGTGCCCAGATGGAACAGGGGCAGGATGGCAAAGTTGCTCAGGACATCGTTTTTGTCCTCGGGCAGCTGCCGGTGCTTGAAGTCCAGCATGTGGTCGCCCATGGCAACGTGCATCTGCATCACGGTAAAGAAGTTCCGCTCCGCCAGCATCACGGCCTTGCTGCGGCCGGTGGTGCCGGAGGTGAACAGCATGACCATCAGGGCATTGGGGTCGATCTTCTTTTCCAGCCCGCCGGGCGCGGTGTCCTTCCAGACATCCATCGACCGCAGGCGCTCCCCATACGCAGCCTCCAGCTGCTCACGGCAGCCGTAGTCCACCCCATCGTTCAGGATGAGGGCAGGCTCTGCCAGCTCCAGCTCCCAGCTCAGCTCGTCCCAGGTCTTTTTCTGGTTCATCGTTACCAGAACAGCCCCGGCCAGCACAGCGCCAAAGGTATTCACGCCGTACTCATAGCAGTTCCGGCTCAACAGGACCACCCGCTTGCCCTCCACCTCCGGGATGTTCCGGGCAAACCAGGCAGCGGCGCGGCGGATATCCTGTGCATACTCGGCATAGGTCTTTTCCTTCACGGTGCCGGTGGCATCCTCTACCCAGCGGAACGCCACCCGCCCGGGGAATTCCTGCTCCATTGTCCGGCTGACAAGATCATAGACATTGTTTACCATGGTCTGCTCCTTTTTCTCCCGTTTGGTTTTACTTGCGCAGCAGCTTGCCCAGCGCGTTGCGGGGCAGGGGCTCGGCGCTGCATTCTACCACGGAGATGCGCTTGTACAGGGGCAGGGTGCGGTTCAGCTCGGTGACAAAAGCCTTCACCTGCTGCTGCTTGTCATCCTCACAGCAGACCACGGTACCGATCTTCTTGCCCATCTCCTTGACGATGCACTCCTTGATGGCATCGCACTTGCCCAGCAGCTTTTCCAGCTCCTCGGGACTGACGTTCTCGCCGCTGTCCAGAATGATGAGGTTCTTCTTGCGGCCGGTCATATAGTAGTAGCCTTCCTCGTCCACGCGGGCCAGGTCGCCGGTGTGGAGCCAGCCGTCCTTGTCGATGGTCTCGGCAGTGGTCTCGGGGTCCTTATAGTAGCCCAGCATCACGCAGCCGCCGCGGACGCAGATCTCGCCGTTTTCGTCCACCTTGACCTCACAGAAGCCGTCCGGCTTGCCCAGGGCACGCAGGTGGTCGCCCTCCTGGGCCACGTTCAGCAGGCCATAGCCGGCCAGCTCAGTCATGGAGTAGCACTGGTTGATGTAGAAACCGTTCTTCACCAGTTCGCTCAGGATGGCGGGATCGAGGATGGCAGAGCTGCAGCTCAGGTTCCACAGACCGTTCAGGCGGTCGGCATGGCCGCGCTTGACCTCGTTGTAGATCATCTCCACCAGCACCGGCGGGGTAGACATGGCATCGCTGTGCATCATGCTCATATCCCGGCGCAGGTCGCGGGCATCACAGCAGAGATTCAGGGTCCAGCCCTGTATGCCATAGACAAAGTAGCAGATGAAACCGGCCAGATGGAACATGGGCACCAGCGTAAAGTGGCTGAAGTTCTGGTCGAGATACTGGGGTGCCAGCCGCTCCTCCTGGTCAAGGATGTCCTTCTGGCCATCGATGTACATCTGGCAGGCGGTGAAGTAGTTCTTCTCGCTCAGCATCACGCCCTTGCTGCGGCCGGTGGTGCCGGAGGTGAACATCAGCATCAGCAGATCCTCGTGGTCGATGCGGTTGACCATCTCAGCCTCAGGGGCAGCGGTCCAGGCATCCATGGGGCGGAGCTGAGCGCCGTAGAGCGCTTCCAGCTGGGCGCGGTAGCCGTAATCGATGCCATCATTGAAGATGAGGTCCGGCTCCACCATGCCCAGCTCATGCTCCAGCTCGGCCCAGGTCTTGCCCTGGTTCAGGGTCACGATGACAGCGCCTGCCATCATGGTGCCGAAAACGACAGCGCCGTACTCATAGTTGGTGCGGCTCAGGATGACGATCTTCTTGCCCTTGGGCTCGCCCAGCTCCTGCTGCAGGCAGCCGGTCACTTTGCGGATATCCTGCACATACTGAGCGTAGGTCTTTTCCACCACCGTGTCCTTGCCCTCCACATAGCGGAACGCCACACGGTCAGCATACTTATTCTGCATCGCAGAGATCATGTCAAAAACGGTCATCGGCATATTTGCCACGGTCACAACTTCCTTACAAGCCTTGTTTTCCATTATTTTACACTCCCTGTTTATTTTTGTTAAAATATTCCCTTTCGTTTCCGCTAAATGGAATCTTCTGGGTACTCTAGCCTAGAGTATACCGCATAGGAGGCTCAAACGCAAGATTTAATTGCACAAATATGCAACTTAAACTTACAGTCAATCTGTGCACCCGGATGTAAATCCTGCCTTTTGTTGCGGGCAGGCCGTGAGTGTGGTACACTTTTCCCGGTATCCGCCTACCGTGCTTTCTCCCTGGGTTTGATTGACAGCAAGGGCAAAAAGCATTATACTTATTATAAATATCTCTAATTTTTAACATGATGCGCCAAAAATCCGGCAATTCTGCCATCCCGGGGCGGGGTGCGGCGCAGAGGAGGACCTTTTTATGGAGGGAACCAAACGCCGTGCCGCAAATTCGCTGGGCATGTTCGATCTGCTCAAGGGTGTCGGCATGCTGACCATCGTCTTTGCCCACACCGGTGAGCTTTATCCCATGGGCGATGCCAGCCACATCAACCCGCTGACCTTTTTCATGTTCGCCTACCGCGAATCCCTGATGGCGGCCTTTTCCATTGCCAGCGGCTACGGCTTCCGCAAGCGCTCCATCGGCAAGTGCATCGACCAGCAGTTCAAGACGCTGCTCAAGCCTTACATCTATACAGGCATTGCCACCACCGTGTTCCATTTTATCATCCATTACAGCCTGTTTGGCAGCCTGCACAACGCCACCTACGAGACCTACAAGGTGCTGGGCGGCTTTGCACTGGGCCTGCCCCACACGGCCACCTATTTCGGCCAGCTGTTCTTCTCCTGCGGCCCCATGTGGTATCTGCTCTCGCTGATGATCGCATGGATCCTGCTGGATCTCATCCTGAATATCTTCCCGGAGCAGTACATAAACTGGGCGGTGCTGGGTACCATGCTGTTAGGCTGGGGCATCTGCATCACCTGGGAGGCTCCTTTTTGCATCGGCCAGGGCATGGTCACCGTTCCGGCTCTGTATGTGGGCTACCTTGCCAAGAAGTATAAGATCTTTGAACAGCCCCTCTCGCCCCGTCTGCGCGGCGGGATGATCGCGGCGGCGCTGGCTGTGGCCGCACTGGTGCTTCTTACCAAGAGCACCGACTGCGTCTCGATGGCCGAGTGGACCTTCGGCCCCGTGAGCATCCTGCTGGATGCCGTAACGGGCCTGGGCATCCTTTCCATCGTCATCTGGTTTCAGCGCAGGGTGGAGAACGTTGTCACCCATGCCATCCAGGCCATTGGCCGCCGTTCGCTGTTCATCTTCTGCGTCCACACTGTGGAGCTCACGGCCATTCCCTGGTATCTGATGCCCCAGAAGTTTGCGGCTCACCCGGTGCTGGGCATGGTGCTGCAGTTCACCCTTTCGCTGGGCTCCACCCTGCTCATCTGCGAGCTGCTGGTGCGCCGCCGGGACCTGAAGTTCTGGCTCACCTCCCGCCGGGAGCAGAAGGCGGCGGAAGCGCCCCGCCGGCGCAGCGCCCGCGCCGAAGCGCCTGAGCGTCATTTTGCGGCAAAACACTGATTTTTGCGGAGGTTGCCCCCTCTGCTGAAGTGAAATAATATTATGAGGAGAATCCGGTTATGAACAACGCAGCTCCTGAGAACACTGCGGCTCTGCAGGAAAAGATCGCCGAGCTGGAACAGCAGCTCAAGCTTTCGGACGAAGGCGTTTCCCATCTGGCAGAACGCTGCCTTGCCCTGGAACAGAAGGTGCAGTCCTACCTTGCGGCACACCCCCAGCGCGAGATGCACACTGACTCGCCCACTCTGCTGCAGCCGCTGCTCTATTATGATGCAGGCTTCGGCTTTTCGGAAAAGGACACCCTGACCGCACCCGACTGCACCACCGACGAGCTGACCGGTGCCGTGACCGCGACCTTTGAGCTGCCGGTGGCTGCACAGGCCCTGCGGTTCGACCCGGGTGAGCTGCCCTGCTGCATCACCAACCTGATCTTTTCAGATGACCGCATCATCTGCACACCCACCAACGGCCTGAACCTTTCCGGCGGCAGCACCCTGTTCCTGGGCGATGACCCCAACTACCGGCTGGGGGGCACCACCCACTACCCCGCCGGGATGAAGCTGGTGGTGAGCTACGGCTACTTCCCGCTGGAGACCCTGACGGACGAGCCTTTGTTCTGCGCCGTGCTGCAGGGCGTGCAGCAGCTCCAGCTGCGCAAGGACAGCGAAAAGCAGCATATCCAGCAGCTGGAGCAGAATGCCGCGGCCCAGCAGCAGATGGTAGCCGCCCTGCAGCAGGAGATCGCACAGTTGTGCCAGAAAAACGCCGATCTGCAGGCCCGGAGCAATGCCTACGAGACCTCGCTGGAAAGCGTGTTTTCCAGTAAAAGCTGGAAGCTCACTGCTCCCATCCGCAGCCTGATGCGCCTGTTCCACCGTGGAAACTGAGAAGCGGAACGGAGGAACAGCCATGTATAACAATTACACCCCCCTGCAGCAGCGTCAGCTGGCCCTGCAGGAGTACAGCAACACCCAGAGCACCTACCTGCTGGTCTGCGCACCGGCCCGCAGTACGGCCCTGAAAGCCACCCTGACCGACCAGCTCCACCGCAAGTTCCGGCTGGTGGACCGGCTGGACGGGGAACTGACCGCAAGCGTGGACGGCGTGCTTCTGGCCGCCGAGGACGTGGAGCTGATGTCCACCGCCCTGATGTACTTTGCCAAAGCCCTGCAGGACGGTGCGGATTACGCCGTCTGCAACGCTGTGTTCGGCTTTGGCGGGGCAACCGCCCTCTATCAGAGCCAGCCGCTGCAAGCGCAGAACCGCTGCGCCGTGGTCAGCCGCGCCCTGCTGGAGCGCTGCCGCGCCGCCGCCCATGACCCCGAAAATGTGCCTGAGCTGCTGGCGCTGGCCGCGCAGCTCTGCACTAAGCCCGCTCTCATCCCGCAGGCCCTGCTCCACTACGAGCGCGGCATCTGCGCCGAGGATGCGTTTTCGGCCCATGGCAAACGCGCCTTTATTATGAGCCATGTGCTGGATATGACCGGCGCGCCCATCGTGCTGGTGAGTGCCGTGCCGGTGCTGCGCAGCATGGGGTATGAGGTACTTGTGCTGGGCCCCAGTGACGGCGGCTCCCTGCATCTCTTCCTGGATGCCGGGGCCTCGGTCATCACCCGGTCGTCCTGCCGCAATGTCTCCGATGCCTGGGGCATGGCCCTCTGTGCTGACTTCGTCATCGTCAATACGGTGGTCATGGCCCGGGCCGTCCGTGCCCTGAGCGGCACCGCCGTACCGGTGCTGTGGTGGCTCCACGATGCCTTTGCAGGCTATCCCCACATTGCCCACCAGATCCCCACCCAGCTGGGAGAGAATGTCCGGGTCTACTCGGTGGGCAGCCACGCCGCCAATGCCATGCACGCCGTGCGGCCCGAGTTCGAGATCCGGCCGCTCATCTACGGCCTGCCGGATTACGCGGCAGAGAACTTTGTCCGCACCGATCTGGGCTACAACCGCGGCCGCCCTCTGTTTGCCACGGTGGGCTCCTTTGAGCGCCGCAAGGGCCACGATATCTTCTGCAAGGCCATCCGCCTGCTGCCGCCCGAGGTACGGGAAAAGGCCTCCTTCCTCTTTGTGGGCCAGGCCGCTGACAAGGAGATGATGGATTCCGTCCGCACCCTGACCGCAGACTACCCGGAAAACGTGTACTACTGCAAGCGGCTCACCCGTGACGAGATCAAGAGCCTGATGGAGCAGTGCACCGGTTTGGTCTGCGCCTCCCGCGACGACCCCATGCCCACCTTTGTCACCGAGGGCTTGATCTTCGGCAAGCCGTCCATCGTATCGGAGCACACCGGCACCGCTGGGCTCATCTCCGAGGGTCGGAACGGCTTCGTCTACCATGACGACGATCCGCAGCAGCTGGCTGTCCTGCTGGAGCACGCCATTGAACACCCGGAAGAGCTGGCCTCCATGCGGACAGAATGCCGCAAAATGTACGAGCAGTATTATTCCAAGGAGGCTTTTGAGCAGACGCTCCGGACTGCTGTGGAAGATCTGACAGAGAAAAAGTAACACAGAACCTCTCCGTCATTGCTTCGCAATGCCACTTCTCCTTATAGGAAAGCTGGCGAACGAAGTGAGCCGGAGAGGTTCTTTTTTATCATATCACACAAAGTGACGAGAAAAATTTTGTTTCAGTTCACAAAAACAAGGCCCCGCTGTGTTATACTGCAAGCAGTATCGTGAAAGGAGCCTTGTCTCATGGAACAGACCAACACCCCCCAGCAGCCCTCCCGCAAAAAAGCGATCCTTTCTCTGCTGGTGCTGCTGGCGCTGACCTGTGTAGTGGTTTTCATCTTCAGCAGCCACTGGGCCGAGATCTCGACCGCGCTGGCCCAGCTCTCCTTCTGGCAGGTGCTGCTGGTGCTGGCCATCGGCCTGACATACCCCCTGCTTGAGGGAATCGTCTGCTGGCTCATCATCCGCTGCCGCCTGCCGGGCTTTACCCTGCGGCGCGGCTTGGATGCCGCCTTTGTGGGCACCTTTGGCAACGTGGTCGGCCTGGGTGCCGGAGCTGTGCCCATGGAGTCCTACTATCTCTACCATTGCGGCCTGCCGCTGGGCCCCGGTGTGGGCCTGATGACCCTGCAATATGTATTCCACAAGACTACCGTTCTGCTCTATGCCACTGTGATGCTCCTGCTGCAGCACCGTTGGCTCGCCGCCAACACCTCCGGCGTGATGCATTATCTGCCCGCCGCCTACTGCGTGGTGGCGCTGGTCATTGTGGCGCTGGTGCTGCTCTGTGTCTCGCCGCTGGTGCAGCGGCTGGCCCGCTGGGCCATGGGCTTTCTGCCCAAAACAGAACCGTGGCAGACCCGCCGGGAAAAGTGGCTGGAGCAGCTGGACACCCTGGCCACTGAGAGCCGCCTCCTGCTGGCCGACAAAGGCCGCTGTGCCCGCATCCTTGCCATGCAGACCCTCAAGCTGTTTCTGATGTTCACCCTGCCGTGGTTCTGCATCCGGTTCATGGGCCTTTCCTGCGGGCTGAGCTTCTGGCAGGTACAGCTGCTCACCAGCCTGATGCTCTTCCTTTCCAACGCCCTGCCCAATGTGGCAGGCATGGGCTCCATTGAAACAGCTTTTCTGCTGGTGTTCAGCAGCTTTATGACCAGCGGCGAAGCCATGAGCACCCTGATGCTCTTCCGCATCGCAAGCTACTATTTTGTGTTTGCCGCCAGTGCCGCAGGTACCTTTGCGGCACAGAAGCATCTGGAGAACAGTTGACATCCTGCGCGTTCCGGCACTATAATGAAAGCGTACTCTTTGAAGATCTCTGACCGCCCAGCTGTGCGGCCCATCAAAGGAGAACGCCTTATGGAAAACAAAAGTCTCCGTTTTTATGCCATCATGGCCCTCTGGGTCGTGTTGTTCGTGCTGTTATTCGTTTCCAACCGCCGCGTTGACCTGAAAACTGATATCAATAAAAGCACTTCCGTCTCTGTCAGTGTGGAGGATACTGTCAGCCTGAGCCCCTCTGTGGTCACCACCCGTGCCTATTCTGCGGGCGATGACACCTATCAGGCATTTTTCAAGATCCTGCAAAACGCGAGCTGCTACCAGAAGTTCAACCAGAATGCCCGCTCCTACTCCCACGACTACGAAGCGCATTCCATCACCCTGCGCTTTGCAGACGGTTCCAGCCAGAACCTGCTCTTCACCGTCTATTCGGACGGGGTCTGCCAGGTAAACGGAAAATTCGTCTTCCTCCGCTCCCCCGATGGAAACGCGGAGGCGATCTACCAGCTGCTGCGGGATGCGGTGGTGTAAAGAATGTTGTCCGCTCCCCGGGATGCGGCTGATAAACGACCGGGAGAAAACAAAAATCGGGGCACTCAGGTGGTCAAGCTGAGTGTCCCGTTTTTGTTTTCATCTGCGCACAGTGCCGTACCAGAGCCCTGTGTGCCGCGCAGCGGATGCAGAGCAAACCAGAATGCTGCATCCTGCCAAGAAAAAGAGAGTATGGAATGGAGGAATGGAACGGAGCGCTTGCAGACGCGCCGTTTTTTGGTGCAGCATGGTTAGAAATAGCTAACCAGCGCTGTGAGAACAGAATACCATAAGCGGTTAGTCTTGTCAACCCTCAATTTGCAATTTTCCGCGAAAAAGGTGTGCACCGCCGGGGGTTCAGCGTTTTTTCTACATTCTGCCCAAAGAATCCCCCTTGCTTTGGAAGAAAACCCACTTGTTTTCTATTGCTTTTTAAAGTGGTTCTTGTTATTATAGTAACGCAAGATTTTGTAGGCAGGTTTTCATTTTTGTCTACACCTTGTAGTCAGAGCTGCCGCAGACGGCAGTTCAGGACTGTTTCGCCCCCAGAAAACCGCCTATGCAGTGCGGTTTTTCAAAGGCTCAGTAGTTAGAATGCGCTAACTTGCGCATGGAATGGAGCAAGGAGGTTCCAATGATCAATTTTGAACAGTGGGAAGGCTTTGAGGGCCGCATCTGGAAAGAGGAAGTCAATGTCCGCGACTTTATCCAGAAGAATTATACACCCTACGATGGCGACGAGAGCTTTCTGGCCGGTCCCACCGAAGCCACCAATAAGCTGTGGGGTGCCCTGCAGAAGCTGCAGAAGGAAGAGCGCGCCAAGGGCGGCGTGCTGGACATGGAGACCGAAGTTGTCAGCAGCCTGACCGCTTACGGCCCCGGCTATATCGACGAGACCCTGAAGGATTTGGAGCAGATCGTCGGCCTGCAGACCGACAAGCCCCTGAAGCGTGCATTCATGCCCTACGGCGGCATCAAGATGGCAGAGCAGGCCTGCACCACCTACGGCTATCAGCCCAGCGAGGAGCTGCACAAAATCTTTACCGACTACACCCGCACCCACAATCAGGCTGTGTTCGATGCCTACACCCCTGAGATGAAGGCTGCCCGCCACACCCACATCATCACCGGCCTGCCCGACACCTACGGCCGCGGCCGCATCGTGGGCGACTACCGCCGCGTGGCCCTGTACGGCATCGATGCCCTGATCAAGTTCAAGCAGGAGGACTTTGCCAACTGCGGCGACGGCACCATGACCGATGACGTCATCCGCCTGCGCGAGGAGATCGCACGCCAGATCAGCGCCCTGAAGGGCATGAAGAAGATGGCCGAGGCCTACGGCTGCGACATCTCCCAGCCCGCCAAGAACGCCAAGGAAGCCTGCCAGTGGCTGTACTTCGGCTACCTGGCCGCCATCAAGACCCAGAACGGCGCTGCTATGAGCGTGGGCCGCATCTCCACCTTCCTGGATATCTACATCCAGCGCGATCTGGAGAACGGCACCCTGACCGAGAGCCAGGCTCAGGAGCTGATCGACCATATGGTGATGAAGTTCCGCATGGTCAAGTTTGCCCGCATCCCCAGCTACAACCAGCTGTTCTCCGGCGACCCCGTGTGGGCCACCCTGGAAGTGGGCGGCATCGGCATGGACGGCCGCAGCATGGTCACCAAGAACTGCTACCGCTTCCTGCACACGCTGGAGAACATGGGCCCCGCACCGGAGCCGAACCTGACCGTTCTGTACTCCTCTGCCCTGCCCGAGAGCTTCAAGAAGTACGCTGCCAAGGTATCCATCAACACCAGCTCTGTCCAGTACGAGAACGACGATGTGATGAAGCCCGTCTGGGGCGACGATTACTCCATCTGCTGCTGCGTGTCTGCCACCCAGACCGGCAAGGAGATGCAGTTCTTTGGTGCCCGCGCCAACCTGGCAAAGTGCCTGCTGTACGCCATCAACGGCGGCGTGGACGAGAAGAGCCACGAGCAGTGCGGCCCCAACTATGCCCCCATCACCAGCGAGTACCTGAACTATGACGAGGTCCTGCCCAAGTATGTCCAGATGCTGGACTGGCTGGCCGGCCTGTACGTCAACGTGCTGAACCTCATCCAGTACATGCACGACAAATACTATTATGAGGAAGCCGAGATGGCCCTCATCGACACCGATGTGCGCCGCA
>ENA-ORTV01003587-ORTV01003587.1-human-gut-metagenome-genome-assembly--contig:-NODE-3587-length-12745-cov-2.823877_pt1 | contig 12745 bp, 9 predicted proteins | sample MGYA00241915_ERZ509194 | MGnify/ENA primary metagenome ERZ509194 (study PRJEB26280, sample SAMEA2338810) | human gut metagenome | biome: human gut; feature: human-associated habitat; material: faeces... | reverse complement strand
ACATGAAAAGAACGCTTTCATCTCAGCAATTAAATAACTGAGCATTCTCGCTTAAATTCGTAAACCAACTCTGCACCAACCGGAATATGACACTTCTCAAAATTGATTGGAAAACGTCTTGGATGCCGGATTGACTGCAACGTTGCATCGTCAGCACTATCATCCACAGCCAAGGACAGCTTTTCCTGCGTTCCGCTGATAAGCGCAATCGTCTCTAACAATTCATATGCTTCATCAGGAGACATCATAAAAAACTCCCGATTTTTTGATACACGCAAATCAGGATTCAGATTATCGATTAATTTATGAAGCTTCTTATCTTCCAAATTTCCAGACGTCTTATACGTAGCATATACTTCGTATTCATACGGCAAAGCAGTTGTACTCAACTGCTTACGCCGAACCTCTACATCGGTCGCATAACCGATTTTTACCATATTTTTCAAACATGGATTTGTCATAATATAAATAAAACCTTCTGACATGATTTATATAACCTCACTATACAAACATTTTCTGCAACATATATTTCTTTAATTACTTGTACAAATCAAGCTTATCTTCACATAAATCATAATACGCTGAAATTCTGCATCAAAAAACGATACAGCATGTCCAACAACATTTAACACTTTTGCATTAAACGTCGCCAACTACATACGAAAATTTGCAAACACACCATCATAATTATCTAATTAAACAAACTGATAGCCAATGCTTTCCAGTCTATCAATAAACTTGTTCTCTACATCATATTCGAAAATATGCAACATGATATTTTTCTCCATTCTAGTTTCTCTTAATACAATTATACCACAATAATATGGAATTTTCAACATAAATGCTTATTTTATCAATTCTTTTGTTTATGATACACCTTCCTGAATACGCCAAAACAGCATAGAAATACGCAATCTTCTGTAAATTTATAAATTCTAATCTCATTCTTTTTATATACATACACATACAAAACCGAGTGCGATACAGTAATCATATAAATTAAAGATTTACAAACAGAAAGGAAATACAATGATAGACAAAACAAAACTACAAGAGATATACGTCAAAGGAGCAACACTCTCTGACATGAAACTCATAATGAAAGACCTTGCACAATACATACAAGACAATAAATGTGCCAGCATGTGTTGTGAATTTGCAAACTTAACATACGTTCTGCTATGCGAATACGGATTCAAACCCACCATATGTTTTGGCGTATATGACTGGACTAAATCCACAGAAATAAAACCAATCATAAACAAAATGAATCATGCATGGATTGAAATAGACAACACCATTTTAGATGTTGGAATTACATTACAAGATGGCACTGTCAACAACAATGCAAAACAAAATCTTGGAAATATGCTTATTCACAATAATCCTGTATTATTCGAACCAAAACATAGAACAATTTGCAAACCATATCTTCTCACAATTTCAGATAAATTTTGGTTCACAGGACAGGGTAAATTCATAGCAACTTGGTTATTTCATTGTGCAGACTGCTTATGCCCCGGCTCAATTTACAATATAAAAAATCATGATTTAATAGCATTAGCAAATAAATATTTGCCATACGATATAACAAAAGAATACATCAAAGAAAAATACTGCAACGATGATGTCATCATGACAGCACCAATGAAAATGATTCCATTCATTCTTAATAATAACAAATATATCTTCGCGTGAATACGTAAATAAGAAAGGACCTAACATTCATGAATCAAAAAATATTACTCATTCATACCGATGGGTATGACATCGACATAACCACATTTGATGACTCTGCAGCAGCACAGCAAGCCATGCAAAATGCATATAATAATTTAAAGCCAAGTGAACTTGCACCTGAATGGGCTGACTTATCATACTGCGATAATGACAGTGCAAAATTGTATTGCAACGGTGAAGATGTGCATATCTGGAAACTCCATAAAGTATCTCTTTAATACAAAAAACCACTCTTGAACTCAAGAGTGGTTTTTTATTTTATAAGCCTATGTTAGCACTTAAATACGTTTCTTCTTTTTCTTGAAGAATACAACGCATGTTGCACCCATCAGAACAACCATACCACAAGCAATCGGAATAAATCTCTTTGCTGTAATCATTGCACCTGAACGTGGCATATCAAAGTTCCAATCATTTGATACATTGAATGTCTGACTAAGAACATAATAAATATCATCATCAGGGTCATCAGGATTAACAGGGTCAAATATAACGTTATTTCTGTCAATGCCTAATCTCGTAATGTCATCATCTGTAACACGCATTGGACAGTTGACTGTGATAGGCTCTTTCAGCAACGTATATCCATTCGGCGCACTGACTTCCGTTACAGTGTACACATCAGGATAAAGGTCTTTGAAATGAACGACACCCTTTGAATCAGTTGTCTGTTTACCAACAACATTACCATGATGGTCTTTCAATTCATAAACAACACCAGCTAACGGCGTTTTGCCATCCTGCTTGTATTTTACAATCTTGATGTCATTTGCTTTTGGTGTATTGTTAGCTGTATAAACATTGCTACCTGAAATAATAACACTATCACCCTTCTTTTTTACCTGCTGTAAAATCTTATCAGCTGGATGATAAACAGTCTTATCACCTTTAAGATACAAATCACCGTCTAAGGTATAACCCGGTGCAGCTTGTGACTCATAAGATACATAAGTACCTAATGGTAAAACAGTTTCACCAGCAGAACCTTTATACAAATCACTACTACGCGTTCCATGACTATCAACATCAACAATCCATTTATCATCTAACGATGCATAATAACTATCAGTAACATCATTATACTGCAAACCAATAACCCATGTTCTTGTAGGTGTTGATGGCAAATTACTCTTACCGTAATATCCATCATAATACTCAACCGTAAACTGAGTACCCCATAATGGAGGAACTGTTGCCGTCTTTTCACCATCCCACTTCTTTGTCATTTCAAACAATGCAGGGTCATTTTCTGGCTTCTCTTTCGAAGTTACTGTTGGATTAAGTGTCTGACCAGAAGCATTTGATACTGTGACAGTATATATCGTAGGGTCCAAACCATAAGATTTATTAGTTGGTGCCTTTGTTTCTTTTACATAATACGTACGCATTGCTAATCCGCCAAGTTTACCTGAACCATTCGCACCAATCGTAATCGTACCAGCTAAATCACTAAGTGCACCATTATTATTTGTCTTATAAACAGAATACTGAGCACCTTCAAATGAATAACACTTATTATTATCCGTTATATTAGGCAATGTTGACTGCTTCGTTACTGTAATTGAACCAGTTATAACAGGCTCTGTTGAATTTACAACATGCTTACTAGCACCTTCACCAGCAACAACCGTAACAGAATGTACAGTAGTATCCAAAGAACAACCAGCAGATGCCGTAACTTCTTTTATATAATACGTTCCAGCATCATAAGATTCATCACCAGTAGCAGCTTTACCATTAGCATCAGTTGTTAAAGAACCAACCTCTGTTGTACAACCTGCATCTGAATAAATCTTATATACTGCACCAGCCAATGAATAGTTTGAATTACCATTTACAAGAGTAGCATTATTATAAGCTTTCTGAATAGTGAATCCACCTTTTTTTGGCTTATTCTTTACAGCAAGACTAAATACACCACCACCAGTTTGTTTCTTATAAATCTGCTGTTTTGTCATACAAAGTATTGTAACATACGTATATGACCCATCAGTACTCTGCCAATTATTAAGTACCTTGTAAAATACATCATGTACTCTCTCCTGATGTTTCATAACATCAGCACTAACATGATGACAAAAACCATTGATTGGTCGATTATAACCACTTGCCCACTCGCCATAATCAGTACCACTACTATTTACACAAATAAAACTAATACCAAATAAATTACGTGGAATACCTACCTGAAAAGACGTATCACCCCAATCACCATTAACACCACCATGGTCAGTATAACCCTTTGATGCCATATTAAAAGGATACATCGTACCAATAAAAGGACTTACTTTATTAAGCTTACCATAACCATCAACAGAAATATATGATGGAGCTGACGTAGACGTACCAACAGTCAAACCACTAACATCGGTACCGTCTGGCAAATAAAAAGTTGATGCCAAATTATTATAAGTCTCATTTTTACCAGTTTTAGCAATAAAATCATCCCATGAAACGGCAACCTGAAAAGCAGCATCAAATTTCTTATCAATCACAACACGTAATGATGAAACAACAGCCGCACAAGTACCATCCATACGTAACATATGTTCATCTTCATTCCATTCAGCGCCATTTGATGGAATATTACTTCCATTCAAATAAACTTTAAAATCATCAGATGTCAACGCAGCATCAACACCTGTAATAGAAAGTGGAACACTCTCAGACTGTAAACCGTAATACGGCACCTTATAAGAATAAGTTGCACCTGTCTTATCTTCAACAGTTACGTTCTGAATAACACGGTCAGGAATACCATTCTCAGTAATCAAAATCTGAGCCTGTAAATCAGCAAAATCCGTATCAGACTTACCTTTAAATGCATCAGCAGTTACAGTAATGATGCCCGTATGCTTATCTAAAGATACACCGTCAGAAACAACCTGACCATTATCATTACCACGAGCAAATACATAATCTATATAATCATGTGTTGCATAACCATTCAAAATAGGTACATTTGCTTTGATTTTATATGTACCATTACCAACGTCATATACATCAGGTTCATCAACAAATACACCATACATTGAATCCAAACCTTCATCAGTAGCAAATAAATCATCAATCTTTACATCATCTGATAATTTAGATGCATCAGCAAATGTATATCGAACCAAAAATCGCTTCGAACGGTCTACTTTATATTTCGAAAAGTCAACATCATCTGCAATCGGGTCAAAATCAGTTAAATCCTTTTTATAGTTTGATGCATAAACAAAACCTTTGTTTAACACATCAGCAACTGAATCTAAACCATTCTTAGATACATAACCTGTAAACAATGCTGTTGCATCTGATGTTGAATCAGCTACTACATTATAATCTACAGTTTCACCAAAGTTAGATAATGTCTGTCTTGTACCATCCTCTTTTGCAGCACCAATGATGTATGCTTCCATAACAGAACCCGGTACATAATCTTTTACATCAGCACCATCGTTACCAGCAGCACCAATAACAACAATACCAGCTTTTGTTGCTTTAATAATTTCCTGCTCTAACACGGATGTTGTCAGTGTTGTACGAGCATAAAGAGAAAGATTAATATAATCAACCTTCTGGTCGATAGCATATTCCATAGCTGCAACAAGCGATGAAATTGTACCAAAACCATTATCATTCATGGCTCTAATAGATAAAATCTTTGCATCTTCATCCTGAGATAAAATATCAGCAAGCATCTTATCACCATGACCATTACCTGTCAAAACATCATCAATTACAGATACTCTATCGATAACATTATCTGACTCTGATACACCTGTATCAATCAAAGCAATTACACCCTTTTCTTTCTGAACAGATGTTGATGCATCCATATCATTCAATGCTGAAATCGCATTTGAAGTATCAGTACTTGCTTCAGTACTTGTTTCAGTACTTGCTTCGGTACTTGTTTCAGTTGTTGCTTCCGTAGATGCTTCGGTTGTTGCTTCAGTAGACTCTGATGATGTCGTTACATCGTTTGTCGCAGCTGATACATCCTTATCAGGCTCTACAGCCGTTACAACGTCTTTAAAACGAGCATATGCATCTTTTGCATCTTTTACGGTTTCATACTGTAAAAGATAAATATTGCCATACTGACCAATTACTTTATCAGCATCTGTAAAAACAGATTTCTTGTCAGATACAACAACCAAACGCTTTGATGCAAAATCAGACTTGTCTACATCATCAACAGTTTTCTCTGCACCCTGTACATCAGAAATCTGAATATCATCTGAATTAGATGTGTCATCTTTTGTAATCGCACCTGCAATCTTATCTAAGATTGTAATACCGTCATCATTCTTCCAAGTAAGAGTTGCTGCATCACCAAATAATGTTGCTTTCTGCTCCATTACCGGAATAACAGACACAGTACTTGCGTTTGTATTTGCAATTGTAATATCGAACTCTGTTGACGCTCCCGCCGGAAGCTCTACAACAGCATATCGAGATAATACAATATCATCTTTTACTTCTTTTAAGAACTTCAATGCTGAATCCACTGTTTTCTCATCCTGAGTCTTTACAGGAATTGTCAACATACATTCTTTATTTAAGTCTTTGATTGACATTGACATAGCTGGCTTTGTAAGATAACCACTCCACTGCATTTTGTCTGCTGTCAACTGTGTATCTGTATCAGAAAAATACAACTTCAAATTCGCTGTATCGGCTGATTTATTCTCAGCTTTTACATGAAGTTTTGCTGTATCACCAACTGATAACTTATCTTTTGCATCCTTATTTTCAACAGACGCTGTGAACGAACTCTCGATTGTTACATCATCTGTTGCTTCTGTATCTGCTTTATCAGTAGCTTCCGTAGACTCACTTGTTTTACCAGTATCATCTACTTTGTCTTTCTTATCCTCTACGGTGATATCATCTGTAGACTCCTTTGGTGTCACCTTAATATCAGAATCACCATTAGTTACATTAATATCGTTACTTGACGAATCCACTTTAATATCATCTTCTGATGAAGTCTCCGAAGTTACCTGAATGTTAGAATCAACATCTTTAGCAAATACAGAAGAAATGGAACTTGGCACGCTCGTCACTAACATAGCAGATGCCATCACTATTGACATAATCTTTTTATGCTTCATTTTTGTAGTCCTTTCTTTTATAATTTCTAAAAAAATTTCCAGAACATAAGATTGACTGTCTCACATTCTGGAAATTACACATTCTATGAACAGTTATCTTAGACGACTTAAACAAAATCATCCATTGCATCCCCATCTCGTTTTCTACGTATACATTCTCGAATATATCGTATACCAAAGATGAATAGCAGACTTGCTACAAAGAATGCCATGCTAATTGCCAAAGCACGTTTGTACTCCGACATCCATTTAGATTCTGCTTTCTTCGGCTTCTCCGCTTTAGCAGCATCTACAGCTTCTTGATAATCTGTACGTTTACCTCGTACCAAGAGTCGATGTGTATTCACACCATAAGGCGTACACGTTAATAATGTACAATAATCCTCACCCGGAACGATTCTCAAATCATCCATTTCAGTAGGTAAAACTACTTTAATCTGGTCAACCTGATAAGCTAATTTCTCACCCATGACCTCTAAGAAAAATATATCGCCTTTTTCTAACTCGGTCAAATCCGTAAACAACTTAGCACTACTAAGACCAGTGTGTCCAGTAATAACTGTATGGGTACTCTCACCACCTACAGGTAACGATGTACCTTGCAAATGACCTGCACCTTTTTGAAGCGTTTCATCGGACGTACCGTGATAGATTGGTAGCGAAACATTTATCGAGGGAATTTCAACAGTTCCCATAACCCCATCATCCGTAAGATTCAACAGCGACTCATATTCAGCCGTATCCTCTTCGGATTTATCTTCTTTGAAGGGGTCTGTTAATACTACATGCCCATTTATCAACGATTCATTATACCGAACCGCATCTTCTATTGCAGCTTTCTGCTCAGAATCATCCAATTCTTCTGCAGTCTGCTGTACAGAATTTACAACCGAATCTGTTTTATGTTCAAACAGATAATTGGCAATAAAAGGGTACATCATCAGAGCTAACGCGATTCCAAAGAGCAGGAACACCAAAAGTTTCTTACTAATGTCCCTTTTTTTCATGTCTCACAGTTCTTTCTTATTTATTTTTAACAGATTCCACCGCCATATCTGACGGCGGAATTATGATTTATTTATTTTGTAGGTGTATGCTTTTTAGACTTCTTAGTCACAACAGCTACACCACCAAGTGCTACTGCACAACCAGCAAGTGTAAAGATGATTGTACCATAACCACCTGTACGTGGTAATGTGAAGTTCTTGTTGTTGACAACATGCATTACAACAGTAGCATCTGCAGACTCAAACTTCTCAGGCATATCACCCTTTGTATAAGACTGTTTTGTCATTTCAGCATCTACATTGTCAACCTTTGCAGTTGCAGGTTTAATAGCACCTACGAACATATCGGTCTTACCGATTGTACGTCCGTTTGCATCCTGAATAGCTGGACGTCTACCATTTGTATCTTTGATATAATCTTTACTTGCTGTTACAAGGTCACCATTCTCATCAAAAATACCACCATGGTAATACTGAACGATAGAATCAATTGCAGCCTTATCCATACCTGTTGTACCAGCTACAGATGCATTGATTTCACGGTCTGTTGGTGTAATAGCTACATTAATAGAATCCTCTAACAATGTATAACCATTGTCCGTAGAAATCTCTGTCAAACCGTATGTATCAGCTTCCAAACCGTAAACGAAAATCTTACCGTTTTCATCCGGTGTGAATGTTGTACCGTCTTCTTTCTTCATGGTCTTACCTGTTACATACCAGTTACCATCTTCTGCTTTATTAGCAACTACATAGTAAGAATCTGTTGAGTTATACAACTTAAACTGTACCTTACTCATATCACCTTTATTATCAGAGAAAGACTTTGTCAAATCAACACCATATGCGTAAACATAGTTGCGGTCTTCCAAAGTATTGTAGTAACTGTCAGATGTACGGCTCCATGTAAGAACAACATCGTTCTCATTACCGTCATCACCAAGTGTAAGTGTAGCATCAGAATTTACAGTAGCTGTATAATATACAACCATGTACATATCACTCATACTGTTAGCACTTGTACCAGCACCAATACCCTGACCACCTTTGTTATTACCAGTTACACCCTCACCATTAATGATATTCAGACCCTTCTCTGTCAATTTGACAGTCATCTGAGTAGAACCATCTTTCCACTGCTGACCAGTCATACCATCTGTTACAGAAATATCAACATAATCCTGTGTCTGGTTTCCAGATGTTACATTCCAAAGTTCTACAGCCTTTGCTGTATTGTTTGCATTTGCATCAGCAGCATTGTTGTAAAAAGCAATCTTTACATCTTTATTGTAAGTAATACCCTTTGATAAGATATCAGTAAAGGTATACTCAGAAAGGAAAGATGCCTTTGATGAGATATGTGGAAGCTTTGATACAAGAATGTAATCAAGCACATCACCAGCAGATGCTGTCTGAGTATCACGATACTCATAATCTGTACTGTAACCAGCACCATCTTTACCAGCGTTTACACCATCTTTTGTGTAACCACCACGATTAGCAACATACTTATTTTCGTCCTTATCAGCTTTGTTAGCAGCGTTCGTATCATCATTGAATACAATCAAACCACCCTGTCCAGTAGCTTCACTGTAATCATAATTATTACCCTTATTTACAGTACCATTCTTATCTGTTGCAGCTGTAGAGCTGTAAGCATTACGAACACTCTTATCAAGTGTTGGGTTACCAGTCTGATTCTTTGGATAGCAATCCATATTATATAACCAGTAATCTCCACCAGCTTTTGTGTCAGCCTGAGAACCAGTCATATTTGTAAATGGCAAACTTACAAACCAAGGATTAACAGTTGTTGTTACCTGCTCAGGAACCTCTGTTTCAACAACGAGATAAAGACCAAGTTCCAAATTCTCAGCATGTGTATAACCATTCTTATCTGTCTTTGGCAGATTTACTGCACCAACGCCTGTTGAACCATCAACATTTGTATTACCATCCGCAGTATCATCCTGTGTACCATAACTATACAAATACTCTTCCAATGCACTCTTAGCTGCCAAATTATCAGCATCAAGAATTGCTTTCAATGCATCAGAAAGCTGTGTACTTGTGTAATGAAGAACACCTTCCTTATTACATTTCTTGGCAACACCTTTACCAGTCATATCGTAAGCATCTTTCTTTCCAGTACCTACATGTGGGTTAAGCTCAAGAATCTTCGCAAGAGCTGTTGGAATCTCGTAAACAACCTCTACGTTTGTATTACCATTCTTGGTATCACTATAAGTCTCGATATCACCAACACGAAGATATGTAAACTGTACACCTTCGATAGCATAATCTTTCATTGTGTCCTCAAGAATGGTATCCTTTTCACCATTGGCAATACGTCTACCCTCAACATAAGAACCCGCAGCTTCTGCAGATGTAATATCGTATTTGTGGATTGTAAGGGAACCAGTCTTTGAATAATCAATGATATCCGAATCCTTTAAATCTTTTGAAACAGCCGTATTATTTGAATCCGTGGCTGATGTTGCAGCAAAAACAGGAACTGATGCAACCGGAGTTAATGTGCACATTGATGCAAGAGCAAATGTGCCCGCTTTTTTCATAATGTTCATGTGTTTGTCTCCTTTCACTCATTCGTCTATATTCGTTTTCATGTCATGAACATGGAACTGTATGTAATCGTTTACGATTGGGCATGTAAACCGTACAACTTTACATTACGTGCCCATTATAACCAATTATGGTAATATTTGCAAGTCCAATATTGAATTTTTTTGTGAAAAATCAGTATTTTTTATAATTTATCACAAAAATATCCCCAAACAAATCAACAACATTAAGTTAAGAATCGTTCAGACAATTTTCTGTCTGGGTGGTTTCTTTTTGCTAAAATATCCGTTAAGTTAAGGATAGACATACAGACTTTCAGGCACAAAAATAACAGGCTCATTGCCTGTTTTTCGTATGTAAAATATTTGACCGCACAGCTTTAAGACATACTCACGTATGCTTTTATGCAACTCTGTATAAGAAATAAACTGCTGGTACCCTGATAACCAGAGTCTCGACTTTATTATCATTCAGCAATTTTCCTTAAATACTCGTCTGCCTGATAATTATGGACTGCCTGAAGGCATCCAGAATCTATCGGACGGCAGAACTTAATCTTACGACTGCCACAGGCATCACCATATTTTATATGCCCTTCACCGTTCATCTCTACAGATGTGGCAACAAAGGTATCTTTCTTTGTATTGCCTTTAATCTTGTTATGTTTCTCATATCTGACAATATCGCCTGCATGACACGGAGCGACAAGACCTTGTTTATGATAGGTATATGTCCTCTTTGCAGGGATTATCTCTATCTGGGCTACATGCTGTCTACACTCCTTATCAGTATGCGTCTCGGCATATTTTGTCATGTATTCCTCAAAACTGTCATCCTTCTGATTCGTAGCCTTGTGACGGTTATATGCGATAATCTTACCATCAAATTTATAGACTCTCTGGTTACGCTTAGCTATGATATTGCCCGACTTCTTCTTGAACCTTCGTTTTTCATAAATCCTGTCGGATACAGAAACAGATTTTACATCCCTGTCTGCAAGTGATATAGCATAGGCATCTGTACAGTGGTCTTTAAAAAGCCCATACTTTTCACGGGTTTCGGCAGTTGTCTTGCCGTCTGTGACAGTAAATTCGATACCGTGTTCATCACAATAGGCTGACACTTCCTCGATAAGAGCAGGAATCACGGAGTTAAGCAGTCCAACATAATATCTCTGCCTTACACCTTCCTTAAGTTCCTTCAGCTTATCCTCGGCATCCTTTGATGCATGGATTTTGTTATGACAGCCATTGCAAAGACCTATAATATTCTTTACGCTGTCGATACCGCCTTCAGCCCTGTGGATGATATGATGATACTGCGTGATAGGCTTCCCGCAGCAGGCACATTTGCCGTGCTGTTCGTCCCAGATATAATCCTTATAGGTCTTATATCCGTACAGAGCACCTTTTCCATATTCCCATCTGCGAATATCCTGATTCTCTAACTTCTGAAAGTCAAAGGATACTCTTTCAAGGTTGATGTGATTTACAGGCAGAATCCTTGCTGTCTGTCTAATCTCATTCATGGTAATCTGTATAACCTGTCTTGCAGACGGTGTTATCCATCCTTCAGGACGCTTACGATTAGCAAACTTGCCTTCTTTGCCACGGATAACCTTATGAATTACTGGTTCATTAGCAGTAGGATATGAGATTTTTATGGATTTGCAGGAATGTTTTGTTCTGACCGTATCATCATCGCCATTCTGGATTTCAGTTCCGTCATGCTTGGCTTTACGCTGCTTGCTCTGACGGTCATGACGGCGGCGTTCCCTACGGAATCCAGCCCTGTCCTGCATATTAGACTTGATAGACTTATTGTTGGTTCTGACATCGGCAAGATAGACATTTTCGCCTTTCTCATTGGATACGGCATCACCGATATTCTGGCGACCAGTATCAATGCCTTCCCACAAGTCCTGTGTATATGTTGAAGACTCGTATTTGAGCCGAATGGTGAATGGCTTGTTGCAGATAGCAACAGCCTTGCCCGACTTCAAGAGCTTACGGACATGTCTGTATCTTGTTGTGGGCATCAGAGCTTTGCCGTGTTTGTCTACGACATAAACATATTGCATAAAATAATCTCCTTTCTGGAAATAATTCTCCCACGGTGGGAGTTACTGTAGAACCTGATAAGTTCTACCTGCACCCGTTACATCATTGTCACTTGAAGCAGTTTAACTATCAGCTGTGCAAGACCGATAGGTGCGGTGACAATGTTATCTTGTAAATGGTACAAGAAAAATAACGTGTCAATGGTTCAAAAGTCAGGTGTCTCGGACGGTTTTGCCCGCCCGAAATCCTT
>ENA-ORTV01003583-ORTV01003583.1-human-gut-metagenome-genome-assembly--contig:-NODE-3583-length-12756-cov-5.307141_pt1 | contig 12756 bp, 15 predicted proteins | sample MGYA00241915_ERZ509194 | MGnify/ENA primary metagenome ERZ509194 (study PRJEB26280, sample SAMEA2338810) | human gut metagenome | biome: human gut; feature: human-associated habitat; material: faeces... | reverse complement strand
GTCCAGCCGGTAAAATTCTTTACGTGGGTCTGCATGGTGCGGTCCTGCCACTGCACTTTGATGGTGCGGTGGCGCTTGGTCTTGCGCTGCCCTTGCAGGGACAGGCAGCCTTCCTCAGCCTCGTATGCGCCCGATTTTTTGACGATCTCGGGGTTGAACATCACCATATAGCTGCCCTCATTATCGAACGCGATGATTCGTTTGCGCACCCCGATCATATTCGCCGCCATGCCGACGCAGCCTGCCTTGTGTGCTTCGAGCGTCTCCAGCAGATCGCGCGCGATCTCCGTGTCCTCCGCCGTCGCCTTTTCCGACGCCTCCGCGAGGAACACCTCGTCCTTCATGATTTCCCGTACCATAGCTGCCTCCTGCAAGTTACTTTATCCTTTATGATAAAGCGCGCGGGGCCGGATGTCAAGTGCGCAGCTTTACTTGACGGCCGCGATGACAGCTGCGTCGGTCAGGCCCTTTTCCGATGTCAGCGAGAACGAGAAGCCGCTCTTCGTCCAGGTTGCCTTGCTGATGCTCTCATTGCCCTCAGCATGAACCGTAGTATCGCCTGCGGTCAGCGTTTTCTTGACAGCATAGACGTTATAGTTGCCGCTGATGTCGGCCTCGTCGCCTTTTTTCATGCGGAAGCGGACCGTATCCGCGCCGTTTGTGTAGTTTACCTCAGCGACTTCACCCGAAATGTCGATGAAGCTGTCCGCCTTGTAGCCGTCCGGCAGGGTCGGGCAGATCAGCTTGAAGCCGATCGCCGTTTCGAGCGAAGCGATGTCCTCATGCTTGGTCAGCGGATTGGGGATTTCCGTGGAATCGCCGGACTCGGCGTCCTTATCGATGGTAACGGTCGTGTCCGTGATCTGAACCGCCGCATCGTTGTTGCCGAAGAGCGGCACGAACAGCTTGACCGGTACATAGGTCTTGTCGTTCTTGAGCACCGGCGCGGAGCCGAGCGTGAACGGTGCAGACATGCCGATCGCATCCTTGATGGCGGTATAAACGAAGTAATTCTCCTCGCCGATGCGCAGGTCGCACTGCATTTCGCCGTCATTGATATTGACTTCGCCGTTATTCCATGTTACCTTAAAGCCAAGAGCCTCGGCGAGCGCGCGGACCGGCACCATGAGCGTGCCGTTCTCGGTCATGTAGCTGTCGAGCTGCATCGCCTTGCCGTTCACGACAAACTGACGCTGCGCGGTCGCAACGACCGACGGCGCCGGTGCGATGACCATCGGCTCGCCCGTGTCGTTCGCCGCCATCGCGGATACGCCCATCGAGCTGATGGAGGCCAGTGCGAGCATAAGAGAAATCGTCTTTTTCATAATAAATCGTCCTTTCATATGCGCCCTTTCGGGCGACTGTTTTTGTCCTTCGCCATAGATACAAGTGAGGGAGCGGAAATGCTGCACGGAACATAAATTTTTTTGAGAAATTTTTTTGACCGTGTTTTCCGCCTTCACCATAGATACAATCGGCTCAGGGAAATTGCTGCAAAGAAAATCAAAAAAATTTGCAGCATTTTGCGTCTCTCAGCTGTATTAAGGATAGAAACGAAAAATTCGATGAGGTGAATTTCATGTATCAAGCTGTATCACCCCGAAGGGGCAGCCTGTGGCGGCGCATCCTGTGCTTCGCCGCTTCGCTCCGTGAGGGCCGCGCCGCACGCGAGACGCATGCCGAGCTGACCCGGCTGTTCGAGCGCTACGGCAACGCGGTCTTTCGCGCAGCCTACGCCTATCTCCACAACAGAAGCGATGCGGAGGACGTCATGCAGGACACATTTCTGCAATATTTCAACACGAAGCCGACGTTCGAGAGCGAGCAGCACGAGAAGGCGTGGCTGCTGCGCGTTGCCGTCAACGCGAGCAAGAACAGGCTCGGCTCCGCGTGGTTCCGCCGCACGGAAGCCATCGACGAGAGCTGTCCCTGCCCCGAGGACGAGGATCTGAGCTTTGTGTGGGATGCGGTGCGCGAGCTGCCGCCGAGCTACCGCGAGCCGATCCATCTGTTCTACCACGAGGGCTGCTCGACCGAAGAGATCGCGTCCATTTTGCAGACGCGCCCATCGACCATCCGTTCCCGTCTGACACGCGCCCGCGCGATGCTGCGCGACAGGCTGAAGGAGGCGTATGATTTCGATGAATAAATACAATCGACTGATGGAGCATATCAATGTCACGCCGGATATGCTCGTTCGGGCGCACGCGGCGCTCGACGCCGGAAAACAGCCGAAATCCACGCGCATAACCGTGCCGCTGCGCCGTTACGGCGCGCTCGCGGCCTGCCTTGCGGTTGTCATCTGCGGCGCTTCCCTGCTGAACCGCCAGCCGCAGGACGATCCGGTGCAGGCGCTGCCGCCGAGTGCGACAGGCGAAGTCGTCGAGTACGGCACGACCGCAGAGCTTGCGAAAAATCTGCCGTTCACGCTTCGTCTCCCGATGGAACTGCCGGGCGGCTATGCGTGCACCGGCGCGGCTGACTCGTTCGGCACGGCGGCTGTCCGCTACGAAAAGGGCGAGGACAGCATCTGCTACTATATGGGCGAGGGCGAGAGCGCATTCGACGGCATTTATCCGGCCGGCGAAAAGCGCACGCTTACCGCGAAGGACGCTGCGCTCTACGAGGGCTCGACCGGATATATCGTCGAGTGGACAGACGGCGATTACAGCTTTGCTCTCATCACGACCGAAAAGCTCAGCGACGACGAGCTGTGCGCGATGATCGAAAGCGTAAAATAGTCCTACAGAGCAAACCCCCGGGGAATGTTCCCCGGGGGTTGCTATTGTCATTGTTTTTCTTTATCGTTTTCTTTCTCTGCCTCCGGCTCATTCAAAACCACGGGAATGAACGCGGCGGCGACCTTGCCCTTGCCGCGATGCTTTACATAGAAAAATCCGATCACAGAAAATGCGATCGCGCCGATGCAGTTGACCTGAAGATCCTTCATCGTGTCGATAAGACCAATGTCGAGATAGCCGCCAAGCTCCTCGGTCCAGTCCTCGCCGTTGACGATAACGTTCTCGATCGGCACATGAATCGGCGTATTCAGACCGTCCGGATTGAGCGAGACCGAATTGATCTCATGAACAACATAGTCCTTCTGCATATCGGTGTGCATCACCTGATCGCAGGTGAACTCGAAGAACTCCCACAGCACGCCGACCGTCATGGAAAAGCAGAACGCGACAAGCGCCAGGAAAAGCGGCGACAGACGGAAGGTGAAGCGCTCGCTTCGGTTGAACAGATCGACCAGACAGAAGCCGACCGCCGCGACCAGAAAGCCGTTGATCGTATGCAGCATGGTGTCCCAGCCGGGAATGATCGTGTAAAAAGAGTTGATCTCACCGAGGATTTCCGCCGCGTAGATAAAGCAGTAGATAATGCCCTCCATGAGGGGCGGGATATCGATGGCGAGCTGTTTTTCGATGATCGACGGCAGCGCGAGCAGTATGAGCGCGAGAACGCAGACGAAAATGTTCTCGAAACGGTGCATGAACGCCGCACGGATCATTGTCAGCACGACAAAAAACGCCAGCACGCCGCGCAGCGTCATCCGGCGGCGCACACGCTGCCGGATCTCAGCCGGTGTCGGCGGTTTTTTTCCTTTTGTTTTATGGAACATATTTTACCTTTCTCAGCTGTAAAGCAGGGTCAGTTTACGCCCTGAACCGCCAGTCTCTCGATCACGTCCTGTCCTTTGGCGGTAAGGGCAAGACTTCCTCTTCGAAAGCAGACTTCATAGCCCTCATAGGCAAAGCCTGCGAGCGGAATATCGTAATCGATGCGGATCAAGCCGCGTTTTTCAAGCACAGAAAGCGCCAGCGGCACGATTTTCTCATCCATGTCCGGAAATTCCAGACAGAACGGTTCGCCGGTCCGCGAGTTCAGGCCGACGGGCAGGAACGGACAGACTGCCAGCTCGCGCAGGATGTCGATCTCGGCCGGATGGAGCGTGATCGCGCCGCCCTTCCCTGCGCAGCCGGAGCAGCCGCCGCCCGGGCAGCCGGCGCAGTTACCGCCGCAGCAGCTCATCGGCAGACCTCCCCATCCTTCGGCACGCCGCAGATCGTACCGCCGCCAACGACCGTATCACCGTCGTACAGCACCGCTGCCTGACCGATCGCCGGCCCGCGCTGCGGCTCGTCGAACGTCAGCAGGATGCGGCCGCCGTCCAGCGGCGAGGCCACGGCCGGCTGTTCCTTCTGCCGGTAGCGCAGCTTTGCCTTGACGCGCATTTCGCCCGTCAGTCCGGGAACGGAAATCCAGTTCATGTCGCGGACGATGACGCGCGTCGCGAACAGCGACTCCACCGGCCCGACGGTCACGGTATTCTTTTCCATGTCCTTCGCGCAAACGTAAACGCGGTCGCCCATCGGCAGACCCAGACCGCGGCGCTGACCGATGGTGTAGCGCACCGCGCCGGCGTGCGTGCCGATCTTTTTTCCGTTTTCGTCAATAAAATCGCCGGACGGATAGCGTTTTCCGGTGTACTGCTCCATGAAGCCGACGTAATCGCCGTCGGGCACGAAACAGATGTCCTGACTGTCGTGCTTGCGCGCGTTGCAGAAGCTCTGCTTTTCCGCCATCTCGCGTATCTGTGTCTTGCTGTATGCGCCGAGCGGAAAGATCGTATGCGCGAGCTGATGCTGCGTGAGGTTGTAGAGGACATAACTCTGATCCTTGCCCTCGTCCACGCCTTTTTTCAGGATATACCGGCCGGTGTTCTCATCGCGCTCAATGCGCGCATAGTGTCCGGTCACGATGTAGTTTAACCCGTGCGCGAACGCAAAATCGAGCAGCTTGTCGAATTTCATGAAGCGATTGCAGTCGATGCAGGGATTGGGCGTGCCGCCCTCCTCATAGGTGCGGATGAACTTTTCGATGATCTTATCCTGAAAATCCGCAGTAAAATCAAGCACCTCATACGGAATGTCGAGCTGAAACGCGACCTCGCTCGCGTCCTCGATGTCCTTCTCCGAACAGCAGGTACGGAAATTGCACGCACCAAGATCCTCGTTACGGTAAAGACGCATGGTCGTGCCCATGCATTCGTAGCCCTGCTCTCGCATGAGAAAGGCCGCGCACGAGCTGTCGACGCCGCCGCTCATTGCGATGAGCGCACTCTTTTCCTTCATAATTTTTCCCTCCCGGGAGTCTTGTAATTCTATTATTTTAACATACAGACGGTAAAATTACAACTATTCTTTCCCTTGGAGGTCACTTCGGCAAAATGCAGCTTTTATCGGCACATTCCAATGCCTTGATAAGGGCAACCGGAACACTTTCCGCGATTTTCTTTCGTCACTGAGAATGGCCTGCCGGGAGACTGTTTCTTCCCTGGTGTAAGAAGTCAGGCTAAGAAAACTTCTGAATGGGTAAACAGTGCTAAAAAAGGTTCTGACATTGAAGCACAGCTCCATGTCAGAACCCATTTATTTCACAAATTATTTTTTGTGGTTGCGTCGCCCGGTGTTTTCCGAGCCACGCACTTCCTCATGGTAAAAGTAATCCACAATGACCGGGTGCCCAGGCTCTGCTCGTCCGTAGGGCAGCTCGTTGTCCACGAAGGGACAGCTGTTTTCTTTCGCCAGCCGTTCCGCTTGATCCTCCAAACCACGGAAGTAGCTTCTGTCCCTCTTGTTGTAGATAGCATCGTACAGCGGAACCAAGTCAGGATATTTTTTACAAATATAGTCCAGGATGTCTTTTTTGAATCCGCCTCGCAGGTTTAGATTTTCTAACCATATCAGGTCGCATTGATTTCTGACCTGATGGAAGATAGCCTCAAAATCCGTGATACCCGGAAAGACAGGGGCGATAAAGCCGACGGTGCGAATGCCCGCATCATAGATCTGCTTCATGGCATCCAGCCGTCGCTTAATGCTGACGGCATCGTCCATATCATTTTTAAAGCCTTCGTCCAATGTATTGATCGACCAGGAAACCGTGACCTTTCCCAATTTTTTCAGAAGGTCGATGTCACGGATTACCAAGTCCGACTTGGTACAGATGAGAATTTCCGCCTCACTGCCCTGGAGCTGTTCAAGAAGCTTTCGGGTGTTCTGAAACTGAGCCTCCTGGGGCAGATAGCCATCGGTCACTGAACCGATGACTACGCGCTGCCCGGCGTACTTCCTGGGATTTTTGATGGCAGGCCAATGTTTCACATCCAGGAATGTACCCCACGGTTCGGTGTGCCCGGTAAATCGCTTCATAAACGAGGCGTAGCAGTATTTGCAGCCATGGGTACAGCCCACATAAGGATTGACGGAATAGCCTCCCACCGGCAGGGTGGATTTCGTCATAATATTTTTGGTTTCTACATCCTGAATCAAAATGCTGCTCTCTTTTACTTCTGCCATGTCTTCTGTTCCTCCAATACCCGGTAAAAAGCCGGGGGAAATTCTTGTACCATCTGTGCCTCTCCCATAATAGGAAGTAGATCTTCCTTCATGAATACAGGGATGCCCAGCGCATGGGCCTGATGTGTCAGGTTCCACACCCATTTCGGTTTCGATACAGCTTTGCCCTTCCTATGTCCGGTCTCAGTCCCAATGACGATCCACTCAATTCCGGTAAGGTCTACCATGCCAACATCATCAAACATAGGTTCAAAGGTCACATGATAATGTCCGCCATGGATATGCTCCCGCAAAGTCCGGATACGGTTTTTCTCTTTACTGGAGGTAACAGTTACACCAAACCAAGCATTCTCCAGGGTAGTGGAAAACACAATATCCTCCGGCCGCTTGGTCAAAAACAGATATTGGTGCTGCGGATTCTCAGTCATCTTGGCAAATATCTGTTCCCGCCACTCTGTCTTCCAGTAGGAAAAATCGCTCATGCCGGTGAGCAGAAAATTTTGTGGGCGCTTTTTCTCCATCAGCCGCAGCTTATTGGGAAAAAACTCCGGCTTTTCAAAGTCGTCGATCATGTGAAACCGGCGGACATTATTTCTGGCGTAGCAGTAGCTGCAACCGATCATACAGCCGATCACCAGATTCATGTTCTGAATACAGTCTTTGATACAAACAGCCACCGCTGATGCCTCCTTACCGTTTTAAGATTTAGCCTTCTGCCGCAGGTGCAACTTTCCCGAAGCCGTTCCAGGCATACAGGCCCTTCTTGTCCTCATCGCCCAGGAACTTGTCCACCTGACAGATGTGCAGGATATGGTCGCCCACCTCCACCGACTGCTGCAAGGTAGCCACCATCGCCAGCCGGGTGTCCGCCGGAATCTGGATGTCGCTGCCCTCCACAGCCATCATCTCGATGTTGTTGGCGGCCACCTTGTCGGTCTCGGCACCGGTAGATGCTCCGCAGGCCATTACTGCGCCTGCCAGACTCTCACCGGGAACAGTGACGATGACTTTGCCGGTCTCGCGCACACGCTTGCCGGTGTGGGACTGTTTGCCAGTGGCGAAGCCCACCATAGGCGGATTGAAGGAGAGGTAAGACACAAAGCAAATGGGAGCCAGGTTCGTAGAACCATCCTCCTTTTTAGAGCAGATCAGTGTCAGCGGATTGGGGGAGGTCAGAACAGTAGCCTCCATAATGTTCAGTTCTTTCATAAAATTCAGACCTTTCGAAGAAATTTCAGTCGTTGACTGCATGGTCAACCTGTGATATATTTATTATATCTGATAGCAATTTTTGTTCAAGTACGCAAATTATTTATACCTGGTATCAAAAAATATACTGCAAAAGATGAGGAACGATTCAAGCATGACTTATGAAGAATTCAAAGAAAAGGTTGGCAGTGTCATTCTAACCGACGAGGGAAACTGCCCGGTCACGCCGGTGGTTCAAATGCTGCAGGGCAAATGGAAACTCCAAATTCTCTATGAACTGTGCATCAAGTGCCCCATGCGGTTTGGGGAACTGAAAAAAGTTCTCAAACCCATTACCAATACAGCCCTGACCAACGCCCTGAAGGAGCTGGAAGCGGACGAACTGATTCAGCGTATCCAATATAATGAAATGCCTCTGCGAGTGGAGTACTCCCTCACCGAGAAAGGGCGGGACCTGCTGCCGGTCTTTTACGCCATTTCCCAATGGGGAATGAAATATATACCATGATTCTAACTATATTAATATCTGCATGATAATAGCCGGGAGGCATTGACAATTGGGGTCAACTTCCCGGCTTTTTTGCATTCTCTACTGCTGCAAAGGATTCAGGAAGCAACCTGATTCATGAGAGTTGATAACTCCCACCGCCTGCAAATAGGCATAGATGATTATGGTCCCCACAAACTTCATGCCCCGTTTTTTCAAGTCTTTTGAGATGGCATCAGATAATGGAGAGCTGACCTTGTCTACTTCTTGGGTGATTTTTTCATCTGTCCAATGCCATAAGTACCGGTCAAAACTGCCCCACTCTTGCTGTATCTTTTGAAACACTTGTGCGTTGACCACTGCGGCTCGTATTTTCAGCCGGTTACGGATGATTCCGGAGTCAGCTTGCAGAGCCGTCAATTTTTCTTCGCTATAAGATGCCACTTTCCGTAAATCAAACCCGTCAAAAGCACGGCGAAACGCTTCCCGTTTATTTAAGACACATTCCCAGGTGAGACCTGCCTGAAAATTCTCCAAAATCAACATTTCAAACAGTATATGGTCATCGTGGACCGGTCTGCCCCATTCCTCGTCATGGTATCGCAGATAAGTGGTATTAGCCGGATTCACCCAATGGCATCGGATTTTTCTATCTTTCCATTGCATTCCTTACTCCGCCTCCAAGAGAAAAATAACAGGTCGGATGCCGTCCGGACATACAAACACACCAACCCTATCATCTTTAAGCCAAGTGCCGACGGGCTGTACCATTTGTCCTTCGGACACCCGCTGCATTCGTATAGTCATTTTGAACCTGCTCCGAAATCGTCATGCCTCGCACGCCTCCCGGAGAGCAGGCAGCAGCTCATCCAGCCGCCCGTCCAGTCCGAAGGACTTCTCTTTGATATTGTCCGCAATGTAGATCTCCCCCAGATTGATGGTCACATATGTGGCATTGGGTTCATTTGCCACCAGCCTCATCAATGGAGCCTTGATGAGCTGGTTGCGCCAGCCGATGCCCAGTTCCAGAACCACCAGTTTCTTTCCGTGGTAGGTTTTCAGAAAGTTTTGGAACCGTGCCTGGGCAGCGGTATCCAGAATCATTCTCTGACCTGCGCCCATGTGGATGTCCATGGGACCTCCGCACTTGGGACAACGCGGCACCAACTCTGTAGGCACATGGCCGCCCTGTTCGGCAGCCGATAATTTTTCGGCCACCTCTAAACTTGAATAGAGGATGTCGTGGCAGGGGCGGGCACACTGCATCGTAAACCAGTTGCCCTCGATCTCATAGATTTTCGTCGGATCGAAGCCACACAGTTCAAAGTGACCTTCTCCGTTTGATGTGACGACAAAGTAATCTTTCTCTCCCACAATGGCCTTCAAATCGTTCATCACCGGCGTAGGCTGGTACTGCCCGCAGTAATGATGGATGAGCCGGGCCCAGAAGGCCCATTTTTCCTCCTCGCTGGGCCATCCGGCCATCATGCCTTGCAAAATACAATGTAAGCCGTATTTTTGTTTGAAATCTCCAAACAATTCATCAAAGGCTGCATTATCTGCAAACAAATGCAATTCTTCGGTGATGGACAGGCCGTTACTGGCCCCGATCAGGATAGCGTCCGCTTCTTTGATTTTTACTGCGATAGGTTTGATATCAGGCATGGCCCGTAACCTCCTCGTTCTCCGCCATAACGAATCGTGCATCTTGCAGTACCTTCCCGATGTCGGCCACAATGGTCATGCCCTTGTCCTCCAACTGCTTGGGCAGGAAGTCATACTTGTTGTTGATAGCAATATATCGAGCATGGGGAAAGCTGAGGGTCATGTTCCAGAAAGGTTCTTGGATAAACATGGGAGTCATTCGGCCAACGCCCAACTCCAGGAACAGAATTTTGCTGTCTTTGTGTTCCAGTACGTAGCGAGAAATTTTTTCGTACTGTTCTTCATATTTCTTTCCTTGCAGGAAATTCCCATATCCTCGCACCCAGGGGAATGCCTCGCCGCCGCAGTGGGGGCATCGGGGAATGCGATCCGTGGGAATCTTCGTGCCATCCCCCATAGCGGCTACCATATCAGCCACCGGCTTTACCGCATCCCAAGTGTCATCGGTACAACAGGCGGCACACTGGAAGAAGCGGTGATCCCCCTGGATCTCTGCCACCTTCTCCTCCGGGTAGAGTTTGACAAACTGGGTATCCTGGTTCGTGGTGAGGACGAAGAAGTCCTTGCCTTTCAGCAAAGCGTCTAAATCCAAATAGGAATGACGCACAGGTGCGGTCTGGGTGGTGTGAAGGAAGGTGGCGAGATACCCCCAATACTCTTCCCTTGTCTTCCAGGGGTGCATCATCCCTGCAAAAGCACCTTTGAAGTGGTACTTCTCGGCAAAAGGACGGAAGTATTTGCGGTAGGAGTCGTTGTCCTCGTAGTAAAAATCTCCACCACCGGCAGCGGACAGGCCGGAGGCTCCGCCCACTACCACACAGTCAGCTTCCTTTACCTCCTGTACCAAACGATGGATCTGTTCGCTATACGGCAGCGGCTTTTTGTCAGTCAGCTGATAAGGCGTACTGCCAGAAGCATAGATAGGATAGTGCCTGGAATAATTCATCTGGGTCTGCATGACCAAATCATCATAGAAGTTCATTTTTACCATTCCTTTCGAGTGGGTGTTATTTTTATTCTTACTTCAAATTATTTTAGCATCCTCTTGCGTCACTGTCAATATGCTGTTATAATAAAAATAACATCAAAACAAAAAAGGAGATCAGGCCATGAAATATCCCACCCGCCTTAGCGATGCTGTTCATATTCTGGCTTTTATCGCTCTGTACCCAGACTGCGACCTGACCAGTAACAAGCTGGCAGAGAGCATTCAGACGAATCCTGCCTATGTGCGCCAGCTCATGTCCGCCCTGCGGAAGGGTGGACTGCTGGTCAGCGTGAAGGGACATCCCCGACCTGCTCTGGCTCGTGAGCCGGAGAAGATCACTCTGCTGGATGCCTATCGGGCAGTAGAGGGCAACAAGCCCCTGCTCCATCAGGACATCCACACCAACCCCGCATGTGGCGTGGGCGTGAACATTCAACTGGTGCTGCGGGATTTTTACTTGGACATTCAAAAAACAGCGGAACAAAAAATGCAAGAAATCACGCTGAAAGATGTACTGGAACAATATCACATGAAGTTAGAAGGGACGCTCTTGCAGCATTTATGACGGATTGATTTTCATAAACTCTTCCATTTGGGAGAAAAATTCTTCTGAACGGGAAATACAGAACCTCCTTGCGGAGCTATACTGAGAACCGGAGAGACCTATACCCCGTATTTTGTGAATGATTAAAGAGGATCACTACTACGAGGACATTTCCATCCAGCTGTTGGAAAATCCGGTTACATAATAATAGACAATGGACCGGCCAAATCTGAATGGCAGGCCCTAAATTAAGGAGGAAACTAATATGAAACTTGGCATTATTCGTTGTATGCAGACAGAGGATTACTGCCCCGGAAGCCGGGATTTTCGGACAATCCGAGAGAGAAAAGGTGCTTTTATGGGAGAGGATGATATTCAGTTAGTGGGCTTCATCAACTGCGGTGGCTGCCCCGGAAAAAAAGCGGTGCTGCGGGCCCGTTCTCTGGTAGAACAGGGCGCTGACACCATTGCTTTTGCTTCTTGCATCAGCAAAGGGACTCCCATTGGTTACCCCTGTCCTTTTGCTAAGCGTATGCGGGAGCTGGTGCAGAAAGAGGTAGGCGATGGTGTCCGTATCTTGGATTACACCCATGACGCTGGCCCTGAACCAGAAACATCTCAAAAGTAAAGTTTCTTTTCTCTCCGGTCTATGATAAGATAGACTTCAAGGAGGAGTGCTAAATGATTCAGAACCACTTACCCCACGACCACGGACAAACTATCGAGCATGAATTGGAATATATGCCCAGCGTAGAAAACTTTCAAACCGTAGCTGATATTTTCAAGCAGCTGGGAGATGGCAGCCGTATTCGCATTTTTTGGTTGCTTTGCCACTGTGAGGAATGTGTTATCAATCTTTCAGTCATGGTAAATATAAGCAGTCCTGCAGTTTCTCACCATCTCAAGCAGTTGAAATCAGCGGGTCTGATCGTTAGCCGCCGGGACGGAAAAGAGGTCTATTATAAAGCGGCTGATACCGAGCAGGCCCGAAATTTCCATCACATGATTGAGTGGCTTGTAAAAATCGCCTGTCCGTCGCAAGTAAAAAAACAAAAAGGAACGCCATGAAAAAAGAAGAATCCAAAGTTATCGCTCAAAAACTTCAAAAGATCCCAAACGGCACCCTCGCCTTGAAGCATTGCCGGGCTGGTGGAACGGGTACCACACTCTTTGGAGAACAGTTTCGAGCGGTTACCACTGGAAAAGGGTGTATGGAGGCATATGAAACTTTTCCTGGAATAGAGGTATCCTTCAATGTTTTTCTTGCTTCAGAGGTCAGGTTTCGGCATGATGCTTCGGATTCTGTTTTAGAAATTTACTATTGTCGCAGTGGTCGCGTGGGTTGGAATATGCAAGGCGGTACTGCCGTCTATTTAGGTACAGGTGATGTGACAGCACACAGTATGGCCTGCTGCGCGGATTCCGCCATGATGTTTCCCCTAGGATATTCAGAGGGAATTTCCATTTCCGTGGATCTGAAACAGCTCTCTTCCATTTG
>ENA-ORTV01003582-ORTV01003582.1-human-gut-metagenome-genome-assembly--contig:-NODE-3582-length-12757-cov-3.054401_pt1 | contig 12757 bp, 10 predicted proteins | sample MGYA00241915_ERZ509194 | MGnify/ENA primary metagenome ERZ509194 (study PRJEB26280, sample SAMEA2338810) | human gut metagenome | biome: human gut; feature: human-associated habitat; material: faeces... | reverse complement strand
GCGAAAAGAAGAGCCGGCTGGTCGAGAAGTGCGACCTGGTGAAGACCCACACGGCGCGGCGCAGCGGCGCAACGAATATGTACCTGGCGGGAATCCCGACCATCGCCATCATGAAGGTTACGGGCCACAAGACCGAACGGGAGTTTATGAAGTATATCAAGATCACCGAGGAGCAGACCGCCCTGGAGCTGATGAGCCACCCCTATTTTTCGGGGGCAAGCAACACAACACGATAATCTTAAAGAGTGTTGTCCGGGAATTTTCTTAACTTTGTCCAAACAGACTGATGCAATGAAAGACGATACGAAGGAATTAACACTGTTCGACAACTACGATTTTATAGAAAAAATCGAATCTCTGATGGCCGACTGTGAATCGGCCGAGGTGGAGTTCAAATCCGCCAGGGGAGGGTTTCCGGGCAGCTTGTGGGAAACCTACTCCGCTTTCGCCAATACGCAAGGTGGAGTCATCGTATTGGGCGTCAAAGAGAAGGACGGGAAATTCACACTTGACGGCATCACACTGGAGCAGGCGCGCAAATACAAAAAAGAGTTTTGGGACAACGTAAACAACAAGGCTCATTGCAGCGCAAACGTCCTGCAGGAGAAAGACGTGCAGGATGGCGAATACAACGGGAGCTATGTCCTGGTATTCAATGTGCCACGGGCTCCCCGCAACAAGATACCCGTATATCTGCATAACAACCCCGAGAATACATTCAAGCGGAATTACGAAGGAGACTTTCGGTGCGATGCAAGCGAAATACAACGCATGTTCGCCGACGCTGATATCACAGAACATCCCCGCGATTACAAAATTCTGCCCGAATTTACCATCGAGCAGGATATTGACAAGGCAACTCTTGAGCAATACCGCCGGCTGGTCGCAACCAAAAGCCCCGATCATCCGTGGCTGCTGCTGGACGACAAACATTTCCTAATGAAATTGAAGGGTTACCGGATCGATCGGCGAGAAAAGATCGAGGGACTGACACTTGCCGGTCTGCTGATGTTCGGCAAAACGGACAGCATCACCGACGCCTACGGATGTCCGCAATACTTTCCCGATTACCGCGAATATTTCAGTTCCAACCCCGACGACCGCTGGACAGACCGCATCTGCCCGGACGGCACCTGGGAGGCGAATCTGTTCCAATTCTACTACCGGGTCTATCCCAAGCTGGCCGCAGCCCTGCCCAAGCCTTTCGCCCTGAAGGACGGCATCAGAGAGGACGAAACACCGACACATACGGCTCTACGCGAAGCATTTATCAATGCACTGGTCCATTGCGACTATTCGGTCGACTCGAACATTACGATCGAACTACACAAGGATTGTTACATATTCTCCAATCCAGGTTCCCTGCTGCTCTCCATTGCCCAATATTATCAAGGAGGCAACAGCGTATGCCGCAACAAGGCCCTGCAAACGATGTTCATGCTGATCGGTTCAGCGGAAAAGGCCGGAAGCGGTGCCGACAAGATCATGCAAGGTTGGAAAAAGGCAAATTACCGCAACCCGCGAATCGAGGAGATCACTCATCCCGACAAAGTCGTATTGACATTGCCCCTTGTCAGTTTGTTGTCCGATGAGGTCATCTCCTATCTGAAATCCCTGTTCGGTGAGGATATAACGTCCATAGAACACAATAAGTTGATGACCCTGGCGACCTGTTGCAGCGAGGGCGAGATCACCAACTACCGGATGCAATTGGTATTGGACAAGCACAGTGCCGATATCACAAAGTTGTTCAAAGAGTTATGCAATGACCGATACCTTATTCCCGAGGGAATCGGCCGCGGCACGCACTACAGAATCAACAAAAAATTCCGGGAGAGGGAACTCCCCGGGAATGTTGCTAGTAATGTTGCTAGTAATGTTGCTAGTAATGTTGCTAGTAATGTTGCTAGCTCTCCAGACAAGGAAAGGCGCAGAAGATTATCATCCAGCGAATTACACACAGCCATTCTGCAGGCATGTGTTGATTTTGAATCGCTGGAGGCCATAGCTAACAAAGTAGGGAAGAGTCTACGATACCTGAAAAACAGAGCCATACCCATCATGGTTGCCGAAGGGTTATTGGAACGTGAATATCCCTATATGCCGAAACATCCCCATCAGCGATACCGTGCAAAAAAGAGATAACCAGCCATGCCGCGCCGTCGAAAAATAACGATCCGGGCCTCCGAGCTGAAGTGCTTCGAGACGCTCGTCCAGGAGCTGCACCAGCGGCCGGAGTTTGCCGGATTCGATCCGTCGAGCCTGCACGTCTGGGCTTACGAACGGTATGAGCCGAAGTTGAAGGATGCCGACGCGATTCTGCGCCGCTTCGACTACTGGCTGGGCGTACACAAGGGCGAGCGGTATCTGATGGCAAACGGCAGCCGGCTCTTCAACAAAAAGGAGCTGGCCGAGGCGCTAGGCGTCGCACGCCCGACACTCGACCGATGGATAGCGAACGGATGGCTGGAGCCGTGCCGCGTTCAGATCTCGGCCGGCGGCGACACCCTCTTTGCAACCAACGCCGTTCGGGAGGTACTAATAACGTTTTCCAATGAATAATTCGTCAAACAAAGATCAACACTATGCATTGGATTCTTCCGGAAACATTAGACACATAAAAGATGCTAATCCAAGCAATGACGAATTTTTTTGTCTTTTTTGCCATCGTCAAATGATTGCAAAGCAGGGGAAAATACGGCAATGGCACTTTGCGCACAAGGCTCTTTCTCCTAACTGCAGCTATGAAAGTTACTTACATTCATTGGCAAAACTTTTAATCCTACAAAAACTCAGAAGTGAACAACCTTTCGGAGTCGAAATTAAAGTTCCTTTCACTTGTAGAAATAAAGAGACCTGCATATGGTACGAAGATTCATTTGATGAATCTTGCAACTGGACTGGATACAAAAATTATGATTTAAAAAAATTCTATAACACATTTGAAGTTGAAGCCTTCTACGATAACTTTCGTGCAGACATTCTCCTTTCAAATTCCATTAAAAAGTATACACCGGTCTTTATCGAAATATATGTTTCACATCCTTGCGAACATCAAAAGATTGACTCAGGAAATAAAATCATAGAACTAAAGATCAACTCGGAAGATGATATAAAATCAATCATCAATAGCCCCATCATCACAGAAGACGGAGATCTTATCAGATTATATAATTTCAAACCGAAAGGAGACTTTACCGGTCCACCTCAACATCCCAAGCAATTGGTGAAGTTTTCAGTTTTTGAAAGCTATAAAATGTATTGTGGGAATACGGACTGTCAGACATTCTCATGTCACAGAAACAAAGCTATCTTCGAGTTAACCTCCGACTTTCATCCCGACTTTCTCCCAGAATATTCTCTATATGATTATGGAATCGTAGAACTATACGATTTGGATCCTAACCTCAAAGTATGCAACCTCTGCCGCTATTATAGACCCCGAGACATATTATTCGACGATCTGTTCGACATAAGAATCGATAAACGTCCAATTTTTTGCTGCTTATACAAAAAACTCGGGACTGACAAATATCGAGACCCATCAGATGCACGCACTTGCACTGCATTCCGGAAAATAGATGGAAAAACAATGGCAGAGATTAGACAAGAATATAAAATGGTAAAAACAATTATTTGGAAGAAACCAAATGATTAGAAGGCCTATTTTGCATCGGGTGGAATCCGATTACACGGCAGTGCCAACCCAAGCAAACGAATGCCAAAGCCCGGAAACGGCCGACGACGTGTCTTCGGTGTGGCACCGGTTGGCATCGGTTGGCGCTGATTTGTAACGCCATTCGCCATTTTCGGAAGGGGTTCGGAAAGCCTTTCTTTGCGTCATCAACCAAATTCGAATCTTATGACCAAGGAAATCTTTCTGAGCGGCATGACCGCCGACCAGCTCTCGGAGATGATTCGCGAATCGCTGCGCAACGAGTTGCGGCAGCTCCCCCCCGAACCCTCCGCCGAGACACCGAACTATCTGACCCGTCGCGAGACGGCCCGCCGCCTACGCATTTCGCTCGTGACGCTCAACGACTGGGTGAACCGCGGGCGGATCCGCGCCCACAAGATCGGCGGGCGCGTGCTCTTCTGCGACAGCGACGTCGAGGCGGCTCTGCCCCGGATTGTCCCCATCAAAAGCCGATAGCCATGAAGACGACCTCAGATTGCATCGGCATCCGGGAGTATCTCCTCCGCCGGGGACTGCACCCCCACCGCGAAACCGCCACCCATGGCATGTTCCTCTCACCGCTGCGCGAAGAGCGCACCCCCAGCTTCAGCGTCCGCTACGACAAGGGGCTCTGGTACGACTTCGGACTGGATGAAGGGGGCACGCTCCTACAGCTAGTCATGCGCCTCGAAGGGTGCGGCATGGCAGAAGCTATCCGACACCTGCGCAAAGAGGCCGCGAACGAAGTCCCCTTCCAGCCCCTCCCGACCGCCTCACCGCGCGAAGACTCCCCGCTGCGGATTCTCAGCGTCGGGACGATTCGCCACCCGGCGCTGATCGGCTATCTGCGCGAACGCGGCATCGACCCCACCGTGGCCGGAGCACTGTGCCGCGAGGTTCACTACGCCGTCGGCGAGCGGCGCTTCTTCGCCATCGGCTTCCGCAACGATGCCGGAGGATGGGAGCTGCGCAGTCCGCAGTTCAAAGGGAGCAGCGCCCCGAAAACCATCACGACCTTCGACCGGCACGGCGACACGGCGCTGCTCTTCGAAGGGTTCTTCGACCTGCTCTCCTACCTGACGCTGCAACATGAGCCGGAACCGGCCGTCGACACCGCCGTGCTCAACTCCGTGGTGAACCTTCCCCGCGCCCTCCCGTTTCTCGCACGCCACGCGACGATCCACGCCTTCCTCGACAACGACGAGGCGGGGCGCCTCACCCTTGAACGACTGCGCAGCGCCCTGCCCGATGCGACCGTCATCGACCGTGCGGAGAGCTACCGCACCCACAAGGATCTGAACGAATCGCTCCGATCGTCCGCGAAGGTTTCCCGCACGCCGCGTCGTCGAGGCCGCAAGTTGTAACGTCACCCGGAATGACACCGGAACCGTCGCCCACCCATCGGCCGCTTCGCGACCGCGGCTTTTCCCCCAAGGAAAAAGCCATAACCTATTAGGGCTTTTTCCGACGCATCGGCCCGCCGACGCTGAAAAAGCCCCAATAGGCCAAAGGGTCAAGCCCCTCTGGACACCCCCTGTCGTGCCGCGCACGCCGACCGCCAAGGCGGTCCCTTCTTCAACCACACAACCCTCGAAAAACGACCGTACCATGGGATATGCCGTCCTGCATCTCGACAAAGCCCCGGGCAACGAGGCGGCCATGACCGCCCACATCGCCCGCACGAAGATACCCACCAACGCTTCGCCCGAACGCACCTGCCTCAACGAGGAGCTCGTCGAATTTCCCGAGGAGGTGGGCGACCGCACGGAGGCGATCAACTACCGACTCGAACACGCCGGTCTCACGCGCAAGATCGGAACGAACCAGGTGCGGGTGATCCGCGTCATGCTGACCGGTTCGCACGACGCGATGAAGCACATCGAGGCGGAAGGATGGCTTCCGGAGTGGTGTGCCGACAACCTCGCCTGGCTGCGCGAGACCTTCGGAGCGGAGAACGTCGTCTCGGCCGTCGTGCACCGCGACGAATCGACCCCGCATATCCACGCCGCCGTGGTGCCCATTGTCACGGGCGAGCGCCGCAAGGCCCGCACCGCCGCATCCGAATCCCCGGGCAAACGACACTACCGCCCGAAATCCGCCGCACGGCCCCGCCTCTGCGCCGACGACGTCATGTCGCGCGTCCGCCTCAAGCAGTATCAGGACACCTATGCCGCGGCGATGTCCAAATACGGACTGGAGCGCGGCATCGACGGTTCGGAGGCGCGCCACATCACCACGCAGGAGTTCTACCGCCAGGCCATCGCCCAGCAGCAGAATCTGCAGGAGAACATCGACGCGCTGCTCCGTCTCGAAGAACAGAAGCGGAAGGTCGTCGAGCTGCTCAAACAACAGGAGAGGCAAGTGCGCACCGAATACGAACAGACCGCCTCACTCCAGGCGCAGAAGAGCGCCGAATTGAACCGCACCGAGGCCGAGCTGAAGAGCGTGAAGGGCGAGCTGAAGGGAGCCAGGTTAAAAAACGCCGCGGCGGAGGTCGGGTCGAATATCGTCGAGGGGATCGGGGCGATGATCGGCACCTCGCGTATCAAGCGGCAACAGCAGGAGATCGACCGTCTCAACGCGGAGAACGCCGCCCTGCACGAACAGATCGGGACGCTGAACCGCGCCAACCGCGAGGAGAAGGTCCGGCATGAGCAGGCTGAACAGCAACTGCAGGCGAAGCTCGACCGCATCGAACACTGGCTGCCCGACACGCAGACGCTCATCCGCTGGGGCGAATACTGCCGCGACATGGGAATCCCGGAGTCGGGCGCCCGCGAGATCATCGCCATGAAGCCCCTCTACGTCTCGGGCGAGCTCCGCGCTCCGGAGTATTCGCGCCGCTTCGACGTCTCGAATACGGAGATCCGCCTGCAACGCGACCCGAACGGTCCCGGAGGCTTCCAGCTGCTCATCGACCGCCAACCCGCACACACCTGGTTCCGCCAACGGTATGTGGAGCTCATGACCCGCCTGGGCTACCCCGTCCGCCCCGAACGTTCCGTCATCCGACGACATACCATTAAACGATAACACCTGCCCTGAAAGACAAAGAGAATATCCGGTCGGACAGCCGGATATTTTTCTTCACAAAGTGAAGAAACTCGCTTAATCGGAACATTTGTAGAGTTTGTATTGCGATTTTTTCGAAAATAATTTGCTTTTCTCGGGCAAAGCACATACTTTTGTAATGAACCTACAAAGAAAAAAATGGTAAAACTGAAAGATATTGCCACCATCCAGACGGGAGTTTACCTGAAAAGTACCCCTTCGCCCGACACCTGCTACCTTCAGGTGAACGATTTCGACGAGGAGGGGAACATCCGTCCGACCGTCCGACCGACAACCACCGTCAGCTCCAAGGCTGCCCGCCACCTGCTGACAGAAAGCGACCTACTGCTCGCCGCCAAGGGTGGCAAGAATTTCTGCGCCATCGCCCCGACGCAACTCGGGCCGTGCGTGGCCTCACCCTCGTTTCTGATTATCCGAATCGACGACCCGACCCGCATCCTGCCCGAATACCTCTGCGGATTCCTCAATCTGCCATCCACCCGGCAGCTGTTGACGGCGCAGGCCCAAGGGTCGGCCATCGCCTCGCTCAGCAAGGCTGACCTTGAGGAGTTCGAGATACCGCTCCCCCCGCTGGAGCGACAGCGGGCCTGCATCGCCCTCACCCGCCTGCATCGCCGCGAACAGGCCCTCTACAAGGCCATCGCAGAGCGCCGCCGGCAAATCACCGATTATAAATTGACAAAAATATATAAAGATGAACGGTAAAGTTACACAGGAAGAGATCAACAAAGTCGTATGGCAAGCCTGCGACACCTTCCGGGGCGTGATTGACCCCAGCCAGTACAAGGACTACATCCTCACGATGCTGTTCCTGAAGTATGTCAGCGATGTCAGCAAGGCGAAATACAAGGAGTACCTCCAGCGCTACGACGGCGATACGGAGCGTGCCCAACGGGCCATGCGCCGCGAAAGGTTCCAGGTTCCCGAGAAGAGTTCGTTCGACTACCTCTTCGAGCACCGCAACGAGTCCAATATCGGCGAACTGATCGACATTGCGCTGGCCGACCTCGAATTTGCCAACCGCGAAAAGCTGAGCAGCGAGGACGGCAGCGGCATCTTCCGCAACATCAGCTTCAACAGCAGCAACCTTGGCGAAACGAAGGAGCGCAACGCCCGGCTGAAACAACTGCTTATCGACTTCTCGGACGAGCGGCTGCAGTTCGACGAGTCACACCTCGAGAACAACGACGTCATCGGCGACGCCTATATGTTCCTCATCGAAAAGTTCGCCAGCGACGCCGGAAAGAAGGCTGGAGAGTTCTTCACGCCGAAGGAGGTTTCGACCCTGCTGGCTCGGCTGACCAAAAGCGCCCCCGGCTCGCGCATCTGCGACCCGACGTGCGGCTCTGGTTCACTGCTCATCAAGGCAGGCCGCGAGGTGGGCTCCGACAACTTCTCGCTCTACGGTCAGGAGCTCAACGGCAGCACTTGGGCGCTGGCCATGATGAACATGCTGCTCCACGGCTTCGACAGCGCCACCATCCGCTGGGGCGACACGCTGCGCAACCCGAAGCTCAAGGAGGGCGACGCGCTGATGAAGTTCGACACCGTCGTGGCCAATCCCCCCTTCTCACTCGAAAAGTGGGGCGCCGACGAGGCGGCCGACGACCCCTACAACCGCTTCTGGCGCGGCATCCCGCCCAAGAGCAAGGGCGACTGGGCCTTCATCTGCCACATGCTCGAAGTGGCCAACGAACACGGCAAGGTGGGCGTCGTCGTTCCCCACGGCGTGCTGTTCCGCGGCGCCAGCGAGGGGAAAATCCGCCAACAGACCGTCGAGGAGAACCTCGTCGAAGCCATCATCGGACTCCCGGCCAACCTCTTCTACGGAACGGGCATTCCGGCTGCCATCGCCATCTTCAACAAGGCCAAGACGACGACCGACGTGCTCTTCATCGACGCCAGCCGCGAATCTGAGAACGGCAAGAACCAGAACCGGCTGCGCGACGAGGATATCGACCACATCGTCACGACCTACCGCCGCTTTGCGCAGGGCGAACTCAAGCCGGGCATCGTCGAGGAGCGCTACGCCTACGTGGCCCGGCGCGAAGAGATTGCCGACAACGACTACAACCTCAACATTCCGCGCTATGTGGACACCTTCGAAGAGGAGCCCGAAATCGACATTGCGGCCATACAGCGGGAGATCGATGCGCTGGAGACGGAGCTTGCAGAAGTACATGTCCGAATGGAGGGTTATTTGAAGGAGTTAGGATTTTAAGGATGCGAATCATACAAGATGAGAACCAAACGCCGGCTTCATTTGAGATAGCTAATCGGGGTGAGACAATGAAAATATAAAGAATTACGCTATGAGTCACGACATAACTCTATCGACCTGGGGTGACATCGGAAATATCATTCTTGGCATTAGTTCCCTATTCACAGCTATTGTTACTGCAATCGTACTCTGCAAACAGCATAAACTGCAACAAAAGCAGCACAAACTGGAACAAGAAAAGCTGAAAATCCAACAAATGGAGCATCAGCCTCTATTTTTCTTCAAACGAGGAAAGGATCATTTGGCGATTTGCAATAGTGGAACAAAATTGAATCGCCCCATCGAGTTTGCCATCGGTTCGATGATCTATGTACAATCCTCCATGTTTCTTCCAGACGGGTTAAAGAATTTCGTATACTGCTGTCCCATCAATATATACAAGGACTGTCGCTGCCAGGAGGAGCTGGATGGAGTCGTTGCCAAATGCCCATTCGTGGAAGAAGATCGAACCAAATTGCACGATATCACATCAAAAATATGGAATAGTCTTGTCCATAGCAAAAAGCTGATACCCAAGCTACCCTACATGACCTCCGTAATAGTCCGAGAGTCCGACTTGATTGCTATTAAGTATCAAGACGTGTATCATATTGACCATACGGTCTATTATCTTGATTCTTCTCCAATCTCCGAGGAAACCTACAACAAGTTGGACAAGATCCGGCAATCGGTTCCAGCTGGCATATATAGTGTCGATAAAGTGAATCTTAACAACATACTGGGAGGAATTCTTCAATTCCGATTTGAAAAAACATGGTAAAGCCAATTACTGCAATGACACACGATACCGACATACCACAAGGCTATAAGGCGACGGCGCTGGGGATTATTCCGCAGGAGTGGGAGGTAAGGCCTCTTAATTATCTCGGAGCCATCTGTTCTGGCGGAACTCCCGACACGGAAGTTGCAGAATATTGGAACGGAGATATTGCGTGGTGCACACCTTCCGACATAACAAAACTTGATACAAAGTACATAGAAAGCACAGAAGTTAAAATCACGGCCAAAGGTCTGAAAGAGAGTTCAGCGACTCTCCTTCCTCCTCGAAGCATCGTCGTATGTACGCGTGCAACCATCGGAAACGCAGCAATATGCAATACGGAGATCGCGACCAATCAAGGTTTTAAAAACATCATTCCGAATGAAAAGACCAATCCAGAATGGCTTTATTACATCATTATATATTCAAAACCGAGACTGGTTCGATTTGGTTGTGGCAGTACATTTTTAGAGGTATCCAAAAAAGACTTTTCCCGATTCAAGATTGCTGTTCCGCCGCTGGCGGAGCAGCGGAAGATTGCGGAGGTGTTAAGCGTGTGGGATGAGGCGATTGAAAAGCAGGCGCGGCTGATTGAAAAACTCGCCCTGCGCAAACGCGCCTTGATGCAGCGACTCCTCTCCGCTAAACTCCGTCTCCCCGGTTTCTCCGAACCCTGTAAAAAAATAAAATTGGGAGACATCGGACATTTCCTATCATCAAATACATTATCACGAGACTGTTTAAACGAGCAAATCGGGAATATAAAAAACATTCACTATGGAGATATTTTAATAAAATTACCTACTATTGTAGATGCATCTTTTATTCATATCCCATATGTAAATGACGATGTTATCGTCAAATCCGATTATCTCAAAAATGGGGATATAATCTTTGCTGACACGGCAGAAGACTACACTGTCGGGAAAGCCATAGAGATTATAAATATTCAAGCAATACCTGTAACGTCCGGTCTGCACACAATTCCTTTCCGACCTAAATCCGGAATATTTGTAAATAGATTCCTTGGTTATTACGTTAATTCAACAGATTATCGGCGACAGCTACAACCTTTAATACAAGGTATCAAAGTGTATTCAATAAGCAAGACTGCCCTTTGTAAAACAACCCTAAAGATACCGACATTATCTGAGCAAACCGCCATTGCGGAGGTGTTGACCGCGGCCGACCGCGAGATTGAGCTGGCCAAAGAGAAGCTCGAACGCCTCCGCCGTCAGAAACGCGGCCTGATGCAACAACTCCTAACCGGCAAAAAACGGGTGAAATATTAACTAAATTTTTTACGACTATGACAAAACGTAAAGAAATTCATGTAGTTCCAAACTCTGACAGGGGTGGCTGGGACGCAAAAAACAACAATGCAGAACGAGCCTCCAAGCATTTTGAGAGAAAACAAGATGCAATGGACTGGGCGAGACAAAAGGCACGTAATGATGGCGCCGAACTAATTCCTCACGGAAGAGATGGTCGAATCCAAAATCCGGACAGCCACGGCAACGATCCGTGCCCTCCTAAAGACAAAAAATAATAATTCTAAAATTTATATTATGGCTGAAAAAATAGAAATCAGTTTGACAGACTTCGTTGGTTTTGTCAACAAAATGGGAACCGCTAAACAGAATCACGTAAAGACGATTAAGGAACGCCCCGAATATGAACCTTATATGGATTTTTATAAGGCGATTCGAACTGCAATTATCAATCTGCACAAGAAAAAACAGAGCAAAGACATCCTTGATAAAGTCCTTGAGGATTTAACAGATGAAAAGAAGAAAAAGTGCTACCCTGAAATTGTTGCAGGATATAAAAAATTTTTAGGCAGGAAACAGTTCGAATGGATTAAACCTCCTAAAAAAGATTGGAAGATAGGGAACATCGTCATTACCATCAATCCAGAGATTGGTCTGGAAGAGAAGAAAAAGGACGGGACTTCAAACTTCTACATCGTAAAGTTGTATTTTAAGGATGATGCTTTGAAAAAAGCCCAAGCAGATCAAATACTCACCTTGATGGAAATGCAATTAAGAAGCAAAATGAAAGAACCTGAAATTAAATTTGCCATCTTGGATGTTCGCAGAAATAAATTCCATGTAAAAAAAGACCACGACTTAAAAGAACTTCCCTTGTTACAAGGTGAAGCACATAGTTTCGCAACTATCTGGGATAGTTTATAATCTTAATTATGTCCATCTCCTTCAAAGAAGACCATATCAGCCAGATCCCCGCGCTGCTGATGCTCGAAAAGTTCGGGTACACATACCTCACACCCGATGAGGCGCTGGCCCTGCGCGGCGGGAATCTCGCCAACGTGCTGCTCGAACCCGTGCTGCGCAAACAGCTCGCCGCCATCAACGTCGTGCAAGTCAGCTCGATGCGAACTACCGTATTCTCCGAGCAGAACATCACCGCCGGAATCGACGCCCTGCGCAACATCCCGATGGACGAGGGGTTCATGGAGGCTTCGCAGACGGTCTACGACCTGCTCACCTCGGGCAAAACCCTCGAACAGATTGTCGACGGCGACCGCAAGAGCTTCGTGATGCAGTACATCGACTGGAAGAATCCGCGCAACAACGTCTTCCACGTAACGGAGGAGTTTGCCGTCAGCCGCACGGGGATGACCGACACCTACCGGCCCGACATCGTCCTCTTCGTGAACGGCATTCCGCTATGCATCATCGAGTGCAAGCGTCCCGACGTGAAGGACTCCATCGAACAGGCCATTTCGCAGCACCTCCGCAACCAGAAGGCCGACGGCATCCGTTCGTTGTACCTCTACTCGACGCTGCTGCTGGCCATCAACCGCCAGGAGGGCAGTTACGCTACGACGGCCACGCCCGAAAAGTTCTGGGCGCGGTGGCGCGAGCAGTTTACCGACCGCGAGGAGGAGGCCTTCGCGCCTTTCCTCTCCGTCATCGGCATCCCCGACTGGAACATTCTGCAACCC
>ENA-ORTV01003581-ORTV01003581.1-human-gut-metagenome-genome-assembly--contig:-NODE-3581-length-12760-cov-3.798741_pt1 | contig 12760 bp, 9 predicted proteins | sample MGYA00241915_ERZ509194 | MGnify/ENA primary metagenome ERZ509194 (study PRJEB26280, sample SAMEA2338810) | human gut metagenome | biome: human gut; feature: human-associated habitat; material: faeces... | reverse complement strand
CCGTCCCTTTCTTAAACGGGTGTGAATGGACGATTGTCACGCCATTGACCACATGTACGTGGGCAAAGAATGTAAGGCTTACCAGATACGATACAAAAAGTATCGGCAAGAAATAGCGCGTTATATTCAGTAACAATCGTTTCAACTCATTTCTACTTTGGGACGGCAAAGATACAAACTTTTTTTTTAACAATCAATTTTCAGACAGAATACTGTTAATATACGGCTGAAGCTATCATTTGTATAAACAGAATCAGGAATACCATAGCAATCGGATAAACTGTTGCGTATGCCACACTGGGAATATTACTGTCTACCATTGAATCGGCAGCAGCCAGACCGGGCGTACTTGTCATACCACCGGTGATAGTTCCCAGCAAATCGAGTAAACTAATTTTAAATATCAGACGCCCCACAACTGTTGCAATAAGCATCGGCACCAAAGTAATGGCTGCTCCTACACCGAACATCAGTAGCCCGCTTTCCTGAAAAGTAGCTACGAGATTTTTTCCGGCAGAAGTACCTACTTCGGCTAAGAAAAGAAGCAGCCCTAATTGGCGCAGCAACTGATTGGCAGGTCCCGACATAGACCAAATAATAGGTCCTGTCTTACCGATCGCACTCAGTACGAGAGCTACCATTAGGACACCTCCGGTCAATCCCGGTGAGAATGACAGACTTTCGGAGAAAGAGATATTTATTTTGCCAAACAACACTCCCAGTACAATCCCCATTGCAATCGGGAAGAAGTCTGTATCCGACAATTTCTTCGCATTATTTCCCAGTAGGCGGGCTATACCTTTAAGTCCTTCTTTCTCTCCCACAACCATTAACTTATCGCCGAATTTCAAAGCCAAATCAGGCGACGGGGATAAATCAATACCACTTCGACGAATACGGGTCACTGTGCAACCAAAGTTTTTCTGTAAATTCAAATCCCCCAATTGCTTGTTTATCATGTCCTTTTTGGTCAATAACAAAGACTCTATTTCCTGTGTTTTATCCAAAGGAAGTTCGCCTTCTTCACGCTCGCCTACCAGCACTGCGAGTTGATTTAGTGATTCTTCGCTACCTACTGCTTGTATATAGTCTCCTTCGTGCAACACGGTAGAAGCAGTAGGAATAGCTATTTCATCACTATGTTTCAGACGAGAAATAACAGCTCCTGTCATTCCTCGAGCATTAATCTGCATCAGACTGCGGTTGAATACGTTTGAATTAGTGATACGATAGATGCAGGTAATCAATTCAGGGAATTGTCCACGACGTTCTATCTCCAGGCGACGTGCTTCTTTATCCAAGTCCACCCGCATGATTTTAGGCAGCAGCTTAACAAACAAAATCACACCGATAACTCCAAACGGGTATGCGATACCGTAAGCAATGGAAGCCAAAGGTGAGTGTGTACTGTCAATAGCGACGGCTAAACCCGGCGTACTGGTTAATGCTCCGGCAATCAGACCTACCACACTGGGAGTATCAATGTCGAACGCATACTTCAGTCCTACCGCCGTGAGACAGGCGGAACAAATGATAAGCATAGTAATGAGAATCAACGTCTTCCCCTTACTACGGAAAGAATCGAAGAATCCGGGTCCTGCCTGAATACCGATAGTAAAAATAAAAAGTACCAAACCGAAATTTCCCAATTCTTTGGGAATGATGACGCCAAAGTGCCCGAAAAGAAGTGCGATAAAGATTACCGCCGACACATCAAGAGATAACCCCTTAATTTTAACTCTTCCCAGCATAAATCCCAACGCGACAATCAGGAAAAGGGAAAAATAAGAGGAGTGCAACAAGTCAGTAAACATAAAAATAAAGGTTAGTTAGTTTTAAGGGCATAAAGGTACGGATTTTATTTCAATCCGCACAACATTCCATCTTACAAGTGATTTCCTCACACGGCTTTTTCATTTAAGAAATATTGTTCGTCGCTCGTTATTGTAGTAAAAATCCTTATATTCGTGCGCAGCGATGCGGAAACATCACCATAGGTGTTTCTTCTTATCGTTCATTTTTGACGGGATACTATCTCCTTGTGTTGACGGTTTGAATTCTCTGCATATTTGGAAGAAATGGAAAATGTTATCTTATATTACTTTGTAAACGAATGCGCTTATCGATGCTCCTCTACTCTATAATACAGTTTTTCCTATTTTTACAACCAGCTATTCCAATATTAATAAACTTGATTTCTGTTTATAATAAACTTTTGGATAGTTTATTAAAAACGGTATCAGAGTTTATTAAAAACTATTTTTTTCGTTTTTCGGAAATGGATTAAATGTTTTGCGCAAAAATACAAACAAAATAGGGCAATAATCGTTAGACTATTGCCCTATATCATATCTATCCTGATACTAAAACATATCAGTCTGAATGCTATTTATGTATCTATTTTTCTTATATCACTCATGCTATTTATCACTTTTATTTCTTCAAAGATACAAAATAAAAAGTCGTTTGTCAAGTATTCCAGAAGAAAAGCAGATTATTCACGCACGCTGAGATAATAAGGGGACTATCAGTAAGCTTCACTGACGTGTTACATTTTCCAGCTCAAAAATGAGAAAAATTCAGATTTGAGATATTCGTAAATTAGTGATTACCAATAACGGGATTTCCCCTCATGCCGCAGTGGCATGGGTAGGAGAATCGAACGACTAATTCAAAGCTTAAATGAAAAAGCCGTGATTTCCTCATTTTCAAATTCCAAAGTGAAAAGAATTGGTTCAAACTTTTTATAATACCTACATATGATTAACGTCTCAACTCTTTTTCATTTCTTTTGGGTATTTTTCCACATTTCAGTTCCCCGTACCTTTGCAACTGAAAAATTTATTAATCATTATCTATCAATATTAAGTATGAAAATTTTAAACTTTTGGACAGTTGCTCTTATGGCACTATCATTTTCAACAACATTTGTTTCTTGCGGTGACGACAACGATATAAATCTTGCAAAGGAAATTGCCGGCACTTATAATGGATATTCAGTCGGTGAATGCGATATGTTCTCAGACTATTTGTTGGGCGATCAATCCAGCGCAACAATAACCGGTAACGAAGACGGTAGCATTAATTTGGTATATAAATCCGGTTCAGGTGATTTCCGCCTGAATAATTTAAAACTTTCCTCGAAATCTTTCAGTGGTTCAGGTGAAGTGGTGATGTCCATGGGCAGTGGCACAGGTAGTAGTTATAACTACACACTGGAAGGTAGTGTAAATGAATCCAAAGTGTTAACCTTGAAGACTAATGTAGATATTCCGACACCCATGGGAGAAATGGAAATCGTGTTCATGCAAGGAGAAACACCGATAACTTATAATATAGCTGCTACCTATCAGTATAACAGTTCATTGTCTATCAGTGTTGGAGATACATCCTACGGCACAACTGATGAATGTAAAGCTGTTATCAAACGTGTATCGGACACAACGGTAGACATTACTTTAAGCGGTTTCGCTAACTTGTCAGGTGCCGGTGGTCATATGAGTTTAGGTAATTTCACTATCAGTGGAGTCAATGTAACAGCCGGAGCAAACGGAACCTATTCACTCAGCCTGGGAGAATATGAATCTACCGACAGCAATGGAAAAGCTATCACAGGAGAAAGCCTGAGCGGTACAATCGCAGCAGACGGTACTGCTACTATTAACACTGACTTCAAGCCGGGTAGTATGCCGATAGCTATTTCCACAGTATTTACAGGAAGTGATACAGCAAGTGCAGAATAAACAATCTAAATGAAAGAAATGAAAAGAAGCAATAACACTATTTTTAAATATACAATGATACTGGGAGCGGCTATGTCGCTCTCAGCTTGTAATGGATTATTTGAGAATATTTATGACGCCCCCACAGAAACTGAAATGGAAATCAAAGAAAATAGTTTCTCACAAATCAAAACTGTTGAGTACACAGAGTGGGCATATATTGATTTTTCCGGTCGTAAAGTTACCACAGTCAAAATCGGGAAAGAATATGAAAGCGAAATACCCGATAATTGGGATATCGCCATTCATCGCTATGATATAAAAACGAATGAAGGGGCAGCTTACCAAACGAGCTACACAAGTTTTGATGCCCTGAAAGCAAACGGAAAATTGCCTGATGACAAAGACTTTGTTAAAGATGAATGGACAACGGACAAAATTGCTATTGATATGTCCGGCATGATGGAAGGAAACATTGTCTATACCGACTCTTATTATAACAGTATCCTATCCACCTGGCTGAATGTAGATACTTCGACTATGCCACCTATCTACACAATGTCCAATCAGGTCTACCTGATACGACTGAAAGACAACACCTATGCAGCCATTCGTTTTACCAACTATACCAATGCCAAAGGTATAAAGGGATACATCGACTTCGACTTCCTATATCCATTTGATTTCGAAGAAAATAACTAAGAAAACAATAACAAAGAATGAAACCTACATTTATAATATCATTATTGCTTTTTTCATTTATAGCAACTTGCACCACATTAGCACAACACTCAACTTATCACATCAGCGGACGTGTAACTGATACAAACGGGGAACCCCTTCCCGGCGCCACAATCTCTATAAAAGGAAAAGGAACTGGAGCCGTCACCACATCCGACGGAACATATACATTGCAACTACCCGGAACTGGCGTGTATATCATTACCGCCTCTTACGTAGGTTATCAAACAGCAGAAAAGAAATTCACAACGGACGAAAACAAAAAACTAAGTTTCCGTCTATCCGAAGATCAATTTGACTTAGGAACGGTAGTAGTTACCGGTACCCGTACTCCCAAACTGCTGAAAGATGCACCTATCATTACACGGGTGATTACCTCGGAAGATATTAAAAAGGTAAATGCCAATAATGTAGCCGACTTGTTAAAGACTGAACTTCCCGGCATTGAATTCACTTTTGCTATGGACCAGCAAACCTCTATCAATATGCAAGGCTTCGGCGGAAACTCTGTATTATTTCTTGTAGACGGGGAACGTTTGGCCGGTGAAACGCTAAATAACGTAGACTACGACCGTCTGAACCTTGATAATGTAGAACGCATCGAGATTGTGAAAGGTGCAGCATCCACCCTTTACGGTTCAAGCGCTATCGGAGGGGTTATCAACATCATTACACGCGAATCGGATGACCCATGGAATTTAAATCTTAATTCACGCTTCTCCGAGCACAATGACCATCGATATGGCGGTACTGTGGGATTCAATGCAGGTAAATTCAACAGCCTGACCAATGTACAATATAATAATGTAGATACGTATGGCGTAGATAATCCGGGAGATTTCTCAACTGTATTCGGAAGCCGAGTATGGAACTTCAAGGAACGGCTGATCTATCACCCATTGGAAACACTTAAACTGACCGCAAGAGCCGGGTATTATTTCCGTGAACGTAATAAACCGGGAGACACTCAAGACAGATACCGGGATTTCAACGGTGGGCTAAAAGCAAATTATACATTCAACACATTAAGTAATCTTGAAGTCGGTTACACTTTCGACCAATATGACAAAAGTGATTACCAGGTACTCTATAAAAATGATGTACGTGATTATAGCAATGTGCAGCATAATGTACACGCTCTTTATAATTACACTTTCAATGAAAAACATACGTTGACTGTCGGAGCCGATTACCTTCGCGATTATCTGATGTCTTACCAATTCACTGATAACGCTAACTATATCATGCATACAGCAGATGCTTTCGGACAATTCGACTGGAATCCGACTGAAAGACTAAATGTAATCGCCGGATTACGGTTCGATTATTTCTCCGATTCCAATGTTCGTCATTTATCCCCGCATTTGGGAATGATGTATAAGATTGGTAACTGTTCATTGAGAGGTTCTTATTCACAAGGATTCCGCTCACCGACTTTAAAAGAAATGTATATGGTGTTCAATATGGCAAACATGATGATGATTTATGGAAATCCTGATCTTAAATCAGAAACAAGCCACAACTTCTCCCTGTCTGCCGAGTACACAAAAAACCGTTACAATTTTTCTGTAACAGGATATTATAATCTGGTACACAACCGTATTAACACAGTTTACAGCGATGATCCCAAAGGACAAATATATACCAATACCGACAAAGTGGACATTGCAGGAGTGGACGCTAACATCTCTGCCAAATACCCCTGTGGATTAGGATTTCGTATGTCATACACTTACATCCATGAATTTATGCGTGACGGGCAGAAAAAATTCACAGATACGCGCCCGCATACGGCAACTGTAAGAGTAGACTGGGGCGAAAACCTAGATAAAGTAGATTTCAATTATTCACTCAACGGACGCATCTTGTCAGAAGTAAAAACAAACGTATACAACGATAGCTTCAACAACCCTGCTGCCGGAAGCACTGCTGTTACGTACCCGGGATATATGATTTGGGATTTAACCTTCTCGGTGGGAGTATTCAAAGGTGTGAATATGAATCTGGCTATTAATAACTTGTTTAACTATGTACCGGATTATTATTATTTCAATTCACCCACTACGACAGGAGCTAATCTGACACTAGGTCTTTCGTTGGATATAGATCGGTTCTTCAAAAAATAAACAACAATAAAACTACATACAAAGCTAAAAATAAGAGAAATGAAAAAGAAAAGTAAAATCATCTTAGGTGTGTGCATCGTTGCAGCCGTCCTGATAGGCATATCTATCTGGAATGCCTGGTTCAGCGCCACAAAGATTGCTTTCGTCAACTTCCAGACCATACAGCAGGGAAGCATATCGAAAGCAAATGACAATTCATTCATCAAACTCAGCGAAGTATCGCTTGCCAACCTCGACCGCCTGTCAAATTATGATATGGTATTTGTTAACGGCATGGGACTGCGTATCGTTGAAGAACAGCGTCAGCAAATACAGCAGGCAGCAGACAAAGGTGTCCCTGTGTACACATCAATGGCCACCAATCCTACCAACAATATCTGTAACCTCGATAGTGTACAACAGAATCTGATACGCCGCTATCTGAGCAATGGCGGAAAAACAAACTACAGGAATATGTTGAACTACATCCGTAAAGCCATTGATGGAAAAACATATTCCACAACTGAAATGGAAGACCCGGTAGAAAGGCCGAGCGATATGTTGTATCATGCCGGAATCAGTAATCCGGACGATGAGCTGGAATTTCTCACAGTTACCGACTATGAGAAATTTATGAAAGACAACAACCTCTACAAAGAAGGAGCTCGAAGAATTATAATTACCGGACAAATGGCAGATGCTACCGACCTCATCAAAGCTCTCGAAAAAGAAGGCTACAACGTTTATCCGGTTCAGTCAATGACAAGATTCATGTCGTTTATTGATGAAGTGCAGCCTGACGCTGTTATTAATATGGCTCACGGACGCATGGGGGATAGAATGGTAGATTATCTGAAAACTAAGAATATTCTGCTTTTTGCCCCACTCACGATCAACAGCCTTGTGGATGAATGGGAAAACGATCCGTTGGGTATGTCCGGTGGTTTTATGTCACAAAGCATTGTGACACCGGAAATAGATGGTGCTATCCGCCCCTTTGCCCTTTTTGCACAATATGAAGACAAAGAAGGATTACGCCACTCATACGCCATTCCCGAACGACTGAAAACATTCGTTTCCACTATCAACAACTATCTGAATCTGAAAACAAAGCCTAATAAAGACAAAAAGGTTGCTATCTACTATTACAAAGGACCGGGACAAAATGCCTTGACGGCTGCCGGAATGGAAGTAGTACCTTCGCTCTACAATCTCTTGCTTCGCATGAAACAGGAAGGTTATAATGTGTCAGGACTTCCTGCCAATGCACAAGAACTTGCAAAAATGATACAAGCACAAGGTGCAGTATTCAACTCGTATGCAGAGGGGGCTTTTGACGAGTTCATGAAAAACGGAAATCCGGAATTAATTACAAAAGAACAATATGAAAGCTGGGTGAAAGAATCGCTTCGTCCTGAAAAATATGCAGAAGTCGTTGCTGCCGACGGAGAGTTTCCCGGAAACTATATGGTCACTTCGGACGGATGTTTGGGCGTAGCCCGGTTACAGTTCGGTAATATCGTATTAATGCCACAGAATGCAGCAGGAAGTGGAGACAATTCTTTTCAGGTAGTTCATGGAACGAACGCTGCTCCTCCGCATACTTATATCGCTTCTTATTTATGGATGCAGCACGGTTTCAAAGCTGATGCACTCATTCATTTCGGAACACATGGCAGTTTGGAATTCACTCCTAAAAAACAAGTTGCCCTATGCAGCAATGACTGGCCGGACCGTCTGGTCGGAGCTGTTCCTCACTTTTATCTCTATTCTATCGGAAATGTAGGTGAAGGAATGATGGCAAAACGCCGTTCGTATGCGACACTGCAATCTTACCTTACTCCTCCTTTCCTCGAAAGTAGCGTGCGCGGTATCTATCGTGAGCTTATGGAGAAAATCAAGATTTACAATAACTCCGCAAAAGAGAATAAAGAGCAGGAATCGCTGGCCATCAAAGCATTGACAGTAAAAATGGGAATCCACCGGGATTTAGGTCTGGACAGCATCACCAACAAGCCTTATACAGAGGATGAAATCGCCCGTGTAGAAAACTTCGCCGAAGAATTGGCTACAGAAAAAATCACCGGGCAACTTTATACTATGGGTGTTCCGTATGAACCGGAACGGATTACTTCTTCTGTTTACGCAATGGCAACAGAACCTATCGCATACAGCCTGCTGGCTCTTGACAAGCAACGTGGAAAAGCTACGAACGCTATCAACAAACACCGGAGTCTTTTTACACAGCAATATCTAAATCCTGCCCGCCAGTTAGTAGAAAAGCTGATAACCAATCCTGCACAGGCAACAGACGAACTGATCTGCCGTACTGCCGGAATTACTCCTCAGGAACTGGCTAAAGCACGCCAAATAGAAGCTGACCGGAATGCTCCGAAAGGAATGATGGCGATGATGATGGCTGCCGCAGCCAAACAAGATAAAGATGATAAGAACAAGAAAATGGGAGGACATCCTGCACAGCAAAGTGAAAAGTCCCTTCATGGGAAAATTCCCGAAAGCATGAAAGAAGCCATGAAGAAAATGGGCACTAACATGGATCCGGGAAAAGCTCCTAAAGAGTATAGCAAAGAAGATATAGAGTTTTCTTTGGCAGTCACAGAAGTGGAACGCACTATTAAGAATATAGGAAACTATAAAAATGCACTTTTGACAAGTCCTGAAGAAGAACTGGCTAGTCTGATGAATGCATTGAAAGGAGGCTACACCACCCCTACCCCGGGAGGTGACCCCATAGCTAATCCGAATACATTGCCTACCGGACGCAATATGTACGCTATCAACGCTGAAGCGACTCCTACTGAATCGGCATGGGAAAAAGGGATTGCTTTAGCCAAACAAACGATTGATACGTACAAACAACGTCATAACGATTCTATACCACGGAAAGTAAGCTATACACTCTGGTCCTCCGAGTTCATCGAAACCGGGGGAGCAACGATTGCTCAAGTCCTTTATATGCTTGGTGTAGAACCTGTTCGTGATGCTTTCGGCCGTGTCAGCGATTTAAAATTGATTCCTTCGGCAGAACTGGGTCGTCCGCGTATTGATGTGGTAGTTCAGACCTCCGGACAACTTCGTGACCTTGCCGCCTCCCGTCTTTTCCTGATTAACCGTGCGGTAGAAATGGCTGCCGGTGCCAAAGATGATAAATACGAGAACCAAGTAGCGACAAGTGTAATTGAGGCTGAACGGGTATTGACAGAAAAAGGATTGAGTCCGAAAGACGCCCGGGAGATTTCAACTTTCCGCATATTTGGAGGAATAAACGGTATGTACGGTACCGGTATTCAGGAAATGGTGGAATCCGGTGACCGTTGGGAAAATGAATCGGAACTTGCTACTACCTATCTCAATAATATGGGAGCTTATTACGGTAGTGAAAAGAACTGGGAAGTTTTCCAAAAATTTGCTTTTGAAGCAGCATTGACACGTACAGATGTAGTAGTACAGCCACGTCAAAGCAATACTTGGGGTGCCTTAAGCCTTGACCATGTATATGAGTTTATGGGAGGCATGAATCTTGCCGTTCGCAATGTGACCGGTAAAGATCCGGACGCTTACCTCAGCGACTATCGCAATCGTAATAACATGAAAATGCAGGAACTTAAAGAAGCTGTCGGTGTAGAAAGTCGTACGACTATTCTCAATCCGGTCTATATTAAAGAGAAAATGAAAGGAGGAGCTTCTTCCGCAAGTGAATTTGCAGAAGTTATCACCAACACTTACGGTTGGAATGTGATGAAACCTGCCGCCATTGATAAAGAACTTTGGGATAATATCTATAATGTATATGTAAAAGACGAGCTTAACCTGGGAGTAAAGAAATACTTCGAACAACAGAATCCTGCCGCTCTCGAGGAAATGACGGCTGTCATGCTCGAAAGTGCCCGCAAAGGATTATGGAAAGCCAGCGAAGAACAAGTAGCAGAATTGAGTAAGTTACATACGGAGATAGTCAACAATTATCGTCCGTCCTGTTCGGGCTTCGTCTGCGACAATGCAAAACTACGCGATTATATTGCTTCTAAAGCAGATGCGCCAACAGCAGCACAATACAAAGAGAATATCTCCAAAATCCGTGAAGCAAAAGCAAGCGGAAATGACAAAGGAGTAGTGATGAAAAAAGAAGAAATGAACCAGACCACTGAAGAACAAACAAATACATTAAGCAATGTAGCTGTCGGTATTGCTGTTATCATTGTCCTACTTGCTTTAATCCTCTTTGTACGCAAACGCCGTAAAAGCAGCCAAATGTAATTGTAACTCATAATTTGTAATTAGCAAAAATGAATACAGTTGTCCTTGTACTTATGCTTCTGACAGCATTTAATTTTCTGCTGAAGCAAACATTTTGGAAAGTAATAGCGGTGTGTGTTATCGCCGCTATCTGCGCTGCGTTTGCCGGATTAATGTGGCCGTATGCTATTGAACAGTCTAAAACCCAGATAGCAAATTGGCTTAGTAATCAACCTTTGATGTTGAATACAGCTGTATTGCTTAGTGTGGAGGTCTGCGTGCAAATGGCTTACGCCATGCTGGCTGTCCACGTGGCGAACGATTATCCGGTCAAACCTCGTATGATTGTGATGTACCGCTTTCTCCGCTGGTTTCCTGGATTATTGATTTTCCCGGTTCTATTCAGCGGGTTAATATACCTGATATTCGCCTTTCCGGGCATTTCCTTTCAGACAATAGCCTGGAGTTATGCCGGTTTTATCCTGATAGCAATTCCTTCCGGCAGATATTTATTGCTCTATTTGTTACCGGAGAAGGAATTACGCCTCGAATTGTTCTTCCTCACTAATGCACTGGTAGCTATCCTAGGAATTGTAGCCACCGTCAACGGAAGAACTTCGGCGACAGGTGTCAGCGAAATAGACTGGCAAGCACTGGCAGGCGTTTTGGTTATCACTCTGGCCGGTGGAATCATCGGTCTTGTCTGGTGGAACTTTCGGAACAGAAACAAACAGAAAAGCATGAAGCAATAAAAAGAATCAATTACCTATTAAATAATCAACAACAATGAACTTTATATCAGATATTTTATATTGGATTTCAACAGGATTACTTGTTCCTGTCATCGTATTATTAATCATTCTCTTCTGCCGGGCACTGTTACTTGCAGGCAGTTTCTACGGACAGTATATGTCCATTCGCAAAACAGAAGCTTTGCTCCGCAATGAACTGGGGAAACTAACTTCTGAAACAGTAGGAGAACTAAATTCCAAGTTACCGGAAAAGTCGCGTTCACTCGTTATTATGTATATGCGTCAGGTACTGGATGCCCGTGATACTCCCGCACAAGTACAACGTTTATTGGCTAACTTTGAGATTGCAGCCGACAAAGACCTTGCAATCTCAAAAACGCTGACCAAACTAGGTCCTATCTTAGGATTAATGGGTACTTTGATTCCAATGGGCCCTGCCCTGGCCGGACTGGCAAGCGGAGATATTGCTTCCATGGCTTATAATATGCAGATTGCCTTTGCCACGACCGTGGTCGGATTGGTAGCAGGTGCCGTCGGGTTTCTCACACAGCAGGTTAAGCAACGTTGGTATCTGCAAGATATGACCAATCTCGAATTTATCGCTGAACTTCTGAACGAAAACCGTACTACTAAAACTACTGAGAAATGAAACATAACCTATTACGAAAAGAAGAAGACTCCGACCCCATCAGCGTAGTATCCAACTTGTTTGACGTTGCTATGGTATTTGCAGTAGCTTTAATGGTTGCCCTTGTCAGCCGCTACAACATGACTGAGGTATTCTCGCAAGAAGACTTCACCATGGTGAAAAATCCGGGTAAGGAAAATATGGAAATCATCACCAAAGAAGGAGAAAAAATCAATCGGTATACTCCTTCGGAGGACCAGGATAAAAAAGAAGGGAAACGTGGCAAGAAAGTCGGTATCGCCTATGAATTGGATAACGGGGAAATAATTTACGTACCCGAATAATTGTTACTCTAACACTACTACACGGATAATGCCTACAAATATTATCCGTGTAACTCTCTAAAGAATTCACACGACATGGCACTCTTATCAAAAGACAACAAGAAAGAAAGGCCTTAAAAATTGACCTACATCAAATCTTTAAAAAAGAATGCACTCCGCATTGGCAAACTTTTTTTGTTTGATAATTGATTGATAACCAGTAGTTAGTTTC